>ERZ773051.327-NODE-327-length-36251-cov-12.176953_pt1 | contig 36251 bp, 38 predicted proteins | sample MGYA00580631_ERZ773051 | MGnify/ENA primary metagenome ERZ773051 (study PRJEB29015, sample SAMEA2738137) | human oral metagenome | biome: human oral; feature: human-associated habitat; material: saliva | place: China | collected 2204 ... | reverse complement strand
AAGGTATTCTTAAATAAAACTATAATCAAATAGTGGGAACAAAGGATTATGATAGTCCCTTTTGTGGGGGCTTGGTTTTTTGTACCCAATTTAAGAATACTTTTGCCTTATCAATTTTGACATATCCGAAAAACAGCAATCACAAACAGGTGTATGCTGTATATGTGTATGTCCGCAAATTATAATCCCCAGTGGTAAAAGTATTTTACTGCTGGGGATTTTTATGCCCTTTTGGGGCTGTAAAAGGAGGACAATCACATGAAAATAATCAATATTGGAATTCTCGCCCATGTAGACGCAGGAAAAACAACATTGACGGAAAGCCTGCTGTACACCAGTGGAGCGATTGCGGAACAAGGAAACGTGGATAAAGGAACTACAAGAACAGACACTATGATTTTGGAACGGCAGCGCGGAATTACCATTCAGACAGCGGTTACTTCTTTTTGCTGGAATGATTATAAAATCAATATCGTGGACACTCCCGGTCATATGGATTTTTTAACCGAAGCATACCGCTCTTTATCTGTCCTTGACGGAGCTGTTTTAGTCATTTCGGCAAAAGACGGCGTACAGGCACAAACCCGTATATTATTCCATGCGCTTCAGAAAATGGACATTCCGACAATTATCTTTATAAATAAGATAGACCAAAATGGGATCGACCTGCGGCGTGTTTACCAAAGCATTAAAGATAAACTTACCAGTGATATGATTGTCATGCAGGAGGTTTCCCTGTCGCCAAAGATAACCATGACCGATATTTCTGATTTGGACAAATGGGATATGATTATTTCCGGAAGCGATGAACTATTAGAACGATATGTTGCAGAGGATTCTTTGGATATACAGGAATTACAATATGAAAAGTGCAAAAGAACCAGATGCTGCTCTTTGTTTCCTGTTTATCATGGGAGTGCAAAAGACAATTTAGGAACAGAAAAACTGATTGAAGCGATTACAGAAACTTTCATTACAGAAACAGACGATATTCAGTCTGAATTATGTGGATATGTTTTTAAGGTTGAGTATACAGAGCGGAAAAAACGGCTTTCTTATTTACGCCTGTATCATGGGACGCTCCATTTACGGGATACCCTGCTGCTGTCAAAAAAGGAAAAAATAAAGATTACAGAAATGTGTATTCCGTCAAATGGTGAAATCGTCCCGGTTGACCATGCCTGTCCGGGAGAAATTGTTATTTTAGCTGATGATACTTTGAAACTGAACGACATTCTGGGAAATGAAAAACTCCTGCCTCACAAAACACGGATTGATAATCCCATGCCATTACTTCGGACAACGGTAGAGCCGCAAAAGCCGGAGCAAAGGGAAGCCCTGTTAAATGCCCTCACAGAGATTGCTGATACAGACCCTCTTTTGCATTTTGACATTGATACTGTTACACATGAGATTATATTATCTTTTTTGGGAAAAGTACAGTTAGAAGTTATTTGTTCGCTATTAGAAGAAAAATATCATGTGGGCGTGGCTATGAAAGAGCCTTCGGTTATTTATCTGGAAAGACCGCAAAAAAAAGCGAGCTACACGATTCATATTGAAGTGCCGCCGAATCCGTTTTGGGCATCTATTGGTTTGACTGTAACACCGCTTCCTGTTGGAAGCGGAACACAATATAAAAGCGAGGTATCTCTCGGCTATTTAAACCAAAGTTTTCAAAATGCCGTCATGGAGGGTGTGCGTTATGGAATGGAGCAGGGCTTATATGGCTGGGGAGTGACAGACTGCCAAATTTGTTTTGATTATGGAGTTTATTACAGCCCGGTCAGCACCCCCGCTGATTTTCGTTTTCTTGCGCCTGTCGTGTTGGAGCAGGCATTGAAAAAAGCAGGAACACAACTGTTGGAACCATACCTTTCCTTTACCCTTTTTGCACCGCAGGAATATCTTTCACGGGCTTATAATGACGCACCAAAGTATTGCGCAATCATTGAATCAACCAGACTTGAAAAAGATGAAGTTATTTTTAAGGGGGAAATCCCTGCCCGTTGTATTGGTGAATATAGAAATGATTTGAATTTTTATACAAATGGAAGAAGTGTCTGCATTACAGAATTAAAAGGGTATCAGGAAACTTCCGGCGAGCCTGTGTTTCAGCCACGCCGCCCGAACAGCCGTTTAGACAAGATCCGGCATATGTTTCAGAAGATAATGTAACATCTTGCGCAATGCAAACGTTCATTGCTGGCTATTGCGAAATATCATTGATAAAATCAGCATCAGAGAGGAGGAACCATTTTGAACCAGAAACAGACGGATATTACAACAGGAAAGCAAATACGTCATCTGCGAACACAATCGGGAATGACACAGGAAGAACTGGCTGGGAAATTGAATGTTACCCGGCAGGCGCTATCGAATTGGGAGAGAGATGTTAATGAACCCGATTTAAATACGTTGAAAAAAATTTGTTTTCTTTTTGGAGTCCACATGGACGATTTTGCGAAGGAGGTAATAACAAAAATGGAAACATGTGAAAAAAAGAGAAACGACAATTTAATAAGTATGATATGGCAATTGGACTTTTTTATGGTGTCGGGATATTTCTTGGCATTGGTATTTTCTTTGTTGGCGGTTTTATGACAATGTCGGGTGCAGGGTGGGGAGCATCACTATTTGGCGGTGGCTGTTTTTCTCTTGTATTTGGCTTGATATGCCATGCAGTTATTACATTGAGAAGAAATGACAAATGATGACATATCCTGCTTTCTAGTCTTTTCGGTCATATCGCGTAAAAAAGCCGCTGCTTTTGGCTTTCCAATAGCGGCGGCAAAGGGAAATATCCTTTGAATACCTTACAGAAGAAAAGTTTTGCAGCATTATAAAAATAAAAGCCTATACCATTTTGGAAAGAAAAGATACATAATAGTCAAGACGGCAACAATCAGAAGTTATGGAGGGTAACAATGGAATATAGTAAGGAAGATTTAATGGAAGCAAAAAGGCAAATTTTGGGAGTGGGAGAGAACATGGGAACAGAGGAAAGCAAAAAGATCTGGGAGAAAAACGCACAATTTTGGGATGATGCAATGGGTGACGAATCCAATGAATTTCACAGAGAGGTAGTACGTCCCAAAGTAACGGAACTTCTCTCTCCTGATCCTTCGGATTACATTTTGGATATTGCGTGCGGCAATGGAAATTATTCTTCGTATCTTGCACAGAGAGGCGCTTCGGTCGTCGCTTTTGATTACAGCAAAAAAATGATAGAATTGGCTAAAAGACGGCGATCACAATATGCAAAACAAATTGAGTTTTGCGTAGCGGATGCGACCAATAGAGAAAGCTTATTAGGATTAAAAAGAAATCGAGCCTTTACGAAAGCAGTTTCTAATATGGCAATTATGGATATTACGGATATTGAACTGCTTTTTATGGCTGTTTATGAACTATTGGAGGAAAACGGGATTTTTGTCTTTGCAACGCAGCACCCTTGTTTTATCACATTGACTGAAAAATATATGACACCGCACAGTTACTATGATATAGCGATCGAAGGGCAGCCGGAGGAGCAGATTTATTATCATCGTTCCATACAAGATATTTTTAACCTTTGTTTCAGAGCTGGATTTGTCATTGATGGATTTTATGAAGAATGTTTCAAAAACAATAAAGAAATTCCTATGGTAATGATAGTAAGGCTTAAAAAGGTAAAACGTGATAGCTTAAAATAAATTCAAGTTTGCCGGATAAATAGCAAACCCGGCCGAGCCAGTCAACGGTCAAGATGAACGGGCTTCGCCCGCCGTTGACAGCCCCGCCCGGTTTTGCAGTTAGGCAGTCAAGGAGCGACAGCCTAAAGTGCTGCCGCCCCTTACTATCATAAAAAGCAACTACTAACCAGCCACAGCCCTTTTGGGAGGAAAGGGGGATTTTCCATGACCTGTACAGAAGAATATCGGGAACATATCGAGTACACTTTCCATGCCTTTTGCAAAGTCGTTATCCGAAATGCAACGATCAACGCAGCGAGGACACGGAGCAGGAAGCACAAAAGAGAAATATCCCTTGAATACCTCACAGACGAAAAGCACTACCCTTTAGGCACGACAGATGAATATTTCCAAGCCCCGGAGCCGGACGAGGAATACATACTTACCCTTTGCGGCGATACGGTCATTTTCAGCAGCGGTTTACTTGCGGAAGCCCTGTCACGGCTGGACGAACGGGAGCGGGAAATGATTTACCTGTCCTTTTTCAAGCGTATTCCACAGCACGAAATTGGCAGACAGTACGGGCGCAGCCGCAGCACAGCGGGCTACCATATCCGAAAAGCCCTACGGCAGCTCCAAGCGGAAATGGAGGGAATGGCATATGAGAAATAATAGGCTTCTCCCCTATGAAACAATCGTCCAAGCCGCCAGCGGGGAGCCGGAAGCGGTGGGAACTGTATTGCAGTATTACCGCCGCCGCATACAATGTGCCGCCCGTGTGAATGGACGGGTAGACCAAGATACAGAGGACTACATCACCCAGACGCTTCTCACAGCTATTTTCAAGTTCCGCTTTGGGAGATAGCCCTACCGCCTACAACTGAATAACCGCCGCTTCGCCGGCAACCAGAAAGCAGTAAATCTATTCAACAGATTTGCTGCTTTTTTTCGTTCCTGTTTGGCATTTTTGAAAATCCCCAGTATGAAAAAACAAAAGGGAAAATAGCCGCCGCAGTTGGCAAAATCCCTTACTTATCCGTAGAGGGTATCAAAGAAAAAAATACTGCCATTGTCCGCCTATTCCGGCTTGCGTGGTGTTGTAGGGAATAGAGGGGAAATTCTAAAAATCTCCGTCCATTTTGCTTTGCGTGGTGTTGTAGGTAGTGAAAGGAAAATTTTCAAGATAAGCCGGAATAGCGGGTAGCAAAGCCCTTTTGAAACGTTTTGTTAGCGGAAAGGACGGGAGCCGGGGAACGCCGGAGTTTTTCAGAGCAAGATTCTACCGAGGTGCCAAAATTCGCTCTCCGCTTATTTTTGCCCCTGCGGGAATCTTGTTGGGGAGTGCCTTCCCCAAACCCTGCTATGCGCCCTGTCGGGCGAGAAAGGAGGTCACAGACCATGCGAAAGAAATACAATACGCCCCACCGCCGTCATGTGGTAAAGACCCGCATGACCGATGAAGAATACGCCGACTTCACCGGGCGGCTGGCGGCTTATGAAATCAGCCAGTCCGAGTTTATCCGGCAAGCCATACGGAAAGCGACCATACGCCCCATTGTCACCGTTTCCCCGGTCAATGACGGGCTGCTTGCCGCCCTCTCCAAGCTCACGGCAGAGTACGGGAAAATCGGCGGCAACTTAAACCAGATTGCCCGGAGCCTGAACGAATACGGAAGCCCCTACCGGGGGCTGGAAAAGGAAGTGCGGGGAGCCGCCGCCGACCTTGCCGCCTTGAAGTTTGAAGTCTTGCAGAAAGTAGGTGAAGCCGTTGGCGATACTCAAACATATCAGCTCTAAAAATGCCAACTACGGGGACGCTGAAAAATACCTCACATTCGAGCATGACGAGTTTACCATGAAGCCCACCCTTGACGCAGACGGGCGGCTCATACCGAGGGTAGACTACCGCATATCCTCTCTGAATTGTGGCGGGGAGGATTTTGCCGTTGCCTGTATGCGCTCCAATCTCCGCTACGGCAAGAACCAGAAACGGGAGGACGTAAAGAGCCACCACTACATCATCAGCTTTGACCCACGGGACGGCCCGGACAACGGCTTGACCGTTGATCGGGCGCAGGAGCTGGGCGAGAAGTTCTGCGCCGAGCATTTCCCCGGACACCAGGCCCTTGTCTGCACCCACCCGGACGGACACAGCCACACCGAAAATATCCATGTGCATATCGTCATTAACAGTCTGCGGATTGCGGAGGTTCCCATGCTGCCCCACATGGACAGGCCAGCGGACAGGAAAGCAGGCTGCAAGCACCGCTGTACGGACGCAGCTATGAACTATCTGAAAGCCGAAGTCATGGAGATGTGCCACAGCGAGGGGCTTTACCAGATAGACCTTTTGAACGGCAGCAAAGAACGCATTACCGAGCGTGAGTATTGGGCGCAGAAGAAAGGACAGGCTGCCCTTGACAGAGCCAACGCCCCTATTGCTGCGGACGGTATCGCGCCCCGGCAGACCAAGTTTGAAACGGATAAGGCGAAGCTGCGCCGGACTATCCGGGAAGCCCTTGCCGCTGCTTCCGGCTTTGATGAGTTTGCCGCCCTGCTTCTCCGGCATGGTGTGACCGTCAAGGAGAGCCGGGGGCGGCTAAGTTACCTCACGCCGGACAGGACGAAGCCAATTACCGCCCGGAAGCTGGGGGACGATTTTGACCGGGCTGCTGTCCTCTCCGTTTTGGAGCAGAACGCCGCCAGAGCCGCCGAAAAACCCGCAGCCATAGCGGAATACCCCGGCAGTATCAAAGACCGCTTACGGACGAAAAAAGAAGCGAAAAACGCCCCGAACAATGACGCTGTACAGCGCATGGTAGACATAGCCGCCAAGCGAGCCGAGGGGAAAGGACGGGGCTATGAGAAGTGGGCGACCATGCACAACCTCAAACAGATGTCGGCTACCCTCATGCTCTACCAGCAGTATGGCTTTTCTTCCCCGGACGAGCTGGACGCTGCCATTTCCGCAGCCAACACCGCCACGCAGGAGAGCCTTGCCGGACTGAAAGGGCTGGAAGCCGCTATCCGGGAGAAAAAGGAATTGCAGCGCAACCTTTTGGGCTATATCGGCACGAAGCCCGCCCGTGACGGTCTGAAAGCGCAGAAATCGGAGAAAGCCCGGAGAGCCTACCGGGAACAGCACGAAAGCGATTTTATCATAGCGGACACAGCCGCCCGTTATTTCCGGGAGCATGGAATAACCAAGCTGCCAGCCAGCAAAGCCCTGCAAAGGGAGATTGAGCAGCTTACCGTCCAGAAGAACGCCGGATATAACGACTACCGGGAGAAACGCCAGCGGGCGCAGGAGCTTCAGACAGTCAGACGCAATATCGACCAGATTTTAAGGGGCGCACCGAGCCAGCAGAAAAAGCGTGAACAGGAGCGTTAAAGACCGCCCCGAAATGATACCGAAACCCTACAAAAATACAGGTATGATATGAACCCTTACCGCAATACTCCCCGACTTCCAAACGGGGCTTACAGGGCAGAAAAAGCCCGAAAATGATACCGAGAACATACAGAAAATGCCCCCTATCCCGCTACACCGATAGGAACGGCAGAAAGGAGCTTACCATTGCCGAGAATGAGCAAGAAGCGGCGGCTGGAATGGTCTTTCTTCCTCAACCACCGCAACCGTATCACTTACAACGACCTATGCCGGGGCTGCACCCGTGACTGCAAACAGAGCTTCCGGGCGGTTATCATACTATGCCCTCGCTATTATTCCAAACGCTGGAAAAAGGAGGACGCAGCCTATGGCAGATAACCGCAAATATTACTACCTCAAGCTGAAAGAGAGCTATTTTGACGATGATGCAATCGTTCTGCTGGAAAGTATGCAGGACGGCGTTATCTATTCCAACATTCTCTTGAAGCTGTACTTGAAATCGCTGAAAAACGGCGGGAAATTGCAGCTTGACGAGAATATCCCCTACACCGCCCAGATGATTGCGACCATTACCCGCCAGCAGGTAGGTACCGTAGAGAGAGCTTTGAAAATCTTTATGAAGCTGGGGCTTGTGGAGCCTTTGCCAAGCGGCGCACTCTACATGAGCAACATTGAGCTTTTAATCGGCCAGTCCTCTACCGAGGGGGAGCGCAAGCGCAGGGCGCGGCTGGCTTTGCAGGAACAAAAAGCCCTGCCGCAGACAGGGGCGGACAAATGTCCACCATATCGAGCGGACATTTGTCCACCAGAGATAGAGATAGAGAAAGAGATAGATATAGAAATAGAAAAAGAGAGAGAGTTAGAAACGGGACACCCCGCCCCCGCCGCCTATGGCAGATACCACAATGTCATTCTTTCCGATACGGAGCTTGACGGGCTGAAAACAGAGCTTCCCGGCAAGTGGGAGTATTACATTGACCGCCTATCCTGCCATATCGCTTCCAGCGGGAGGAAATACAAGAGCCATGCAGCCACGATTTTCAAGTGGGCGCAGGAGGACGCAGCCAAGAAAGCCCCGAAAAAGGGCATACCCGATTATACCTGTAAGGAGGGCGAGAGCTTATGACGAATGGATTTGATGAAATGATTTTGAATATGACCGACACCACGCCGGAGCCGGAGGACTACACCGGCGAGGACGGGCTTTTATACTGCGGGAAGTGCCACAAGCCCAAAGAGGGCTATTTCCCCAAAGAAACCGCCGCATGGCTGGGGCGTGACCGCCACCCGGCAGAATGTGACTGCCAGCGGGCAGAGCGTGAGGAACGGGAAGCCGCAGAGAAACAGCGCAGTCACCTTGAAACTGTCGAGCGGTTGAAGCGGCGGGGCTTTACAGACCCGGCTATGCAGGGCTGGACGTTTGAGAACGACAACGGCAAGTGCCCGCAAATGGAACACGCCCATTTCTATGTGGAGAACTGGGAAACCATGAAAGAGCGCAACATTGGCTATCTGCTATGGGGCGGCGTTGGCACAGGCAAGAGCTATTTTGCGGGCTGTATCGCAAATGCCCTTATGGAGCGTGAAATCCCCGTGTGCATGACAAACTTTGCATTGATATTGGGTGACCTTGCCGCCAGCTTTGAGGGCAGGAATGAATATATCTCCCGACTTTGCAGCTTCCCGCTGCTTATCCTTGACGATTTTGGAATGGAACGGGGAACGGAATACGGCTTAGAGCAGGTCTACAACGTGATTGACAGCCGTTACCGCAGCGGCAGGCCGCTGATCGTCACGACTAATCTCACGCTGGAGGACTTGCAGCACCCGGAGGACACCGCCCACGCCCGCATTTATGACCGTCTGATTGAAATGTGTTCTCCTGTCCGCTTTACCGGGAGCAACTTCCGAAAAGCCACGGCGCAGGAGAAAATGGGACAACTGAAAAAGCTGATGAACAGAAAGGAGAGCCGCCTATGACCAACACCCCAAAGAATGACCGCAGCACCCGCCGCCCGGATTGCGTGACGGAAATCCGCATAGGTAATTCTGTCCTTGTCGTTTCCGGCTATTTCAAGCAGGACACCACCGCCACCGCCGCCGATAAAATGCTGAAAGTGCTGGAAGCGGAAGCTGCTACACAAAAATCGGCAATTTGACGGGACGTAAAGAAGCAGAAAGGACTGTACAGCCAGCCCCGGCGTGTGGTATGATAGTCATACGGAATAGTGGGGCTGGCTGTCGGAAATGGAGGACACTATGTTAAGACAGACCACCCGAAACCTTATTACCGCCCTTTATCCGAGATTATCCCACGAGGACGAGCTGCAAGGTGAGAGCAATTCTATTTCAAACCAGAAGCGTATTCTTGAAACCTATGCGAAGCAGAACGGCTTTTCCAATCTGCAATGGTACACAGATGACGGTTATTCTGGGGCGAACTTCCAAAGACCCGGTTTTCAAGCCATGCTTGCGGACATTGAAGCCGGAAAAGTCGGCACCGTTATCGTCAAGGATATGTCACGGTTAGGGCGAAACTATCTGCAAGTGGGAATGTATACGGAAATGATTTTCCCACAGAAAGGCGTCCGCTTTATCGCTATCAATGACGGAGTGGACAGCGCACAGGGCGACAATGATTTTGCCCCTCTGCGGAACATTTTTAACGAATGGCTGGTGAGAGATACGAGCAAGAAAATCAAAGCAGTAAAACGGTCTAAGGGTATGAGCGGGAAGCCCGTCACGAGCAAACCCGTATACGGCTACTTTATGGACGAGGACGAAAATTTTATCATTGACGGGGAAGCCGCCCCTGTTGTGCGGCAGATTTACAGCTTGTGCCTTGCCGGGAACGGGCCGACCAAGATAGCCCGTATGCTCACAGAGCAGGAGATCCCCACGCCGGGAACGCTGGAATACCGTCGGACGGGAAGCACCCGCCGCTACCACCCCGGCTATGAGTGCAAGTGGGCGACCAATACCGTGGTACATATCCTTGAAAACAGGGAGTACACGGGCTGTCTGGTAAACTTCAAGACGGAGAAGCCGTCCTACAAGACCAAGCACAGCGTAGAGAACCCCATTGAGAAACAGGCGATTTTCGAGAACCACCATGAGCCTATCATTGACACCCAGATGTGGGAGCGTGTGCAGGAGTTACGCAAGCAGCGCAAACGCCCGAACCGCTATGATGAAGTGGGCTTATTCTCCGGCATACTCTTTTGTGCCGACTGCGGCAGCGTCCTTTACCAGCAGCGTTACCAGAACGCCACCCGCAAGCAGGATTGTTATATCTGCGGGAGCTACAAGAAGCGTACCCGTGACTGTACGGCGCACTTTATCCGCACCGACCTGTTGACCGCCGGAGTGACCGACAATCTGCGGAAAGTCACCAGCTATGCAGCGAAGCACGAAGCCCGGTTTATGAAGCTGCTGATCGAGCAGAACGAGGACGGGGGCAAGCGCAGGAACGCCGCAAGGAAAAAGGAGCTGGAAGCCGCCGAGAAGCGTATCAGCGAGTTATCCGCTATCTTCAAGCGGCTGTATGAGGACAGCGTGACCGGGCGCATTTCAGACGAGCGTTTCACGGAGCTGTCGGCAGACTATGAAGCCGAGCAGAAAGAACTGAAAGAGAGAGCCGCCGCTATCCGGGCAGAGCTTTCCAAAGCGCAGGAAGCCACGGTAAACGCAGAAAAGTTTATGAATGTTGTCCGCAAGTACACCAGCTTTGAAGAACTTACCCCTACCCTTTTGCGTGAGTTTGTGGAGAAAATCGTTGTGCATGAGTGCAGCTATGACGAGAACGGCACACGCAGACAGGACATTGATATTTATTACTCTTTCGTTGGCAAGGTAGACCTGCCCGAATGACCGCCCGACCTATCCGGCGCAATGCGCAAACGCCGGATAGGAACGGCAAAATTTTTTACACTTCTACTACTTCTTTATCACACATCAGCAAAGTCGCAGGGCATGAAGCAGCTGATGGCGGGCGGTGGTGTCGCGCTCATCGGCATCACGCTGGTGCCCCAGCTTGCCGGACTTTTCGGTTGAGAAAGGAGTGTTAAGAATTGGAAGACGTACTCCAGCAGATTGGCACATGGATGAAGGGGATTCTTGTCAACGGCATCATGATCCAGCTGTCGGGACTCTTTGATTCGGTAAACACGCAGGTTGGTGATATTGCAACACAGGTGGGGACTACCCCGGCGAACTTTTCGCCGGGGATCTTCTCCCTGATACGGAATATTTCCGAGTCCGTCATACTTCCGATTGCAGGTCTGATTCTCACCTTCATTGCCTGCTGCGAACTGATTCAGATGATTATTGACCACAATAACCTTGCAAACTTTGAGACGTGGATTTTCTTCAAATGGATTTTCAAGACCTTTGTGGCAGTCACGCTCATTAGCAATACCTTCAACATTGTGATGGCGGTCTTTGATGTGGCACAGCATGTCATTAACAGCGCAGGCGGTCTGATTGCCGGTAGCACGGCGGTGAATGGAAGCGCCTTAGAGACCATGCGGCATACCCTGGAAGGGATGGATATCGGAGAACTCTTTGGACTGTATCTGCAGAGCATGATACTACAGTTCACAATAAAGGCGCTTAGCGTTGTGATTTTTGTAATCGTCTACGGCCGAATGATTGAAATCTACCTGATGACCAGTATGGCGCCGATTCCGTTCTCGACCTTCGGGAATCGTGAGCAGAGCGCGGCGGGGCAGAATTATCTCAAATCCATGCTTGCTCTTGGCTTTCAGGGTTTCCTTATCATGATTTGCGTCGGCATCTACGCAGTGCTGATTCAGGGAATCACCATCTCCAGTGATATCATCGGCTCCATCTGGGGCGTTGTCGGGTATACGGTGTTATTGTGCTTTACCTTATTCAAGACAGGCTCGATTGCAAAGAGCATTTTCGCGGCGCACTGAGGCAGGAGGTGTTATATGGCAGCTTATATCCCTGTCCCTCGGGATTTAACGAGGGTCAAATCCAAAATTCTTTTTAACCTGACAAAACGTCAGCTTATCTGCTTTGGGGCGGGAGCACTGATTGGTGTCCCGTCTTTCTTTTTGCTCAAAACACTCGGTACGACCAGCATGGCGGTCATTTGCATGATGGTCATCATGCTGCCGTTCTTTTTCCTCGGAATGTATGAAAAGGACGGGCAGCCGCTTGAGAAGATTGCAAAGCAGTTTATTGAGGCCAAGTTCGTAAGACCTAAAGTTCGTCCCTATCGCACCAATAACTATTATGCGGCACTGATCCGTCAGGCGGAGCTTGAGAGGGAAATCGAGCATGTTCTGCAGGCTACATCCGGTGCTGCGAAGAAGAAACCTGAAAGGAGGTAAATGCCTTTGTTTACGATGAGAAATCCGTTCCGAAAAACGGGGAAAAGAGAGCTGAATCTACCGAAGAACTTGAGTAAGGCGCAGGAAAAAGAGATTCTGCAGATTATCAGGAAAGCGAGAAGCGATGACGGAATCCCCCGCAGCGCCCAGGATTCAATTCCGTTTCAGCGCATGTTTCCGGACGGAATCTGCAGGGTAACGGATCGCTACTATACCCTGACCATTCAGTATCAGGATATCAACTACCAGCTGGCACAGCAGGAGGACAAGACCGCAATCTTCGAAGAGTGGTGTGCCTTCCTGAACTCTTTTGACAGCACGATTCACTTTGAACTGTCCTTTATGAATATGGCAACGGACGCAGAAAGCTTTGAGAAAAAAGTTCGTATTCCCTGCCGGAATGACCACTTTAACGGCATTCGAAACGAGTACAGCCAGATGCTGAGAACCCAACTGGCACAGGGGAATAACGGTCTGACAAAGACCAAGTATATTACCTTCGGAATCGAAGCGGATTCTATGCGCGAGGCTAAGCCAAGGCTTCAACATGTACAGACGGATATGATGAATAACTTAAAGCGCCTCGGTGTTTCCGCCAGGGTATTAAACGGCAGGGAGCGCCTGCAACTGATGCACGCCATGTTCCACATGGGTGACCATGACCGCTTCTTTTTTGACTGGAGCTGGCTTGCGGGTTCCGGTCTCTCCGTGAAGGATTTTATCGCGCCAACCTCGTTCTCCTTCCCCGGTAGCAGGACTTTTACGATGGGGGATTTGAAGGGAGCCATGAGCTATCTGCAAATCACGGCATCGGATCTCTCGGATCAGATGCTGAAGGATTTCTTGGACACGGAGTCCAGCCAGATTGTGACGATGCACGTTCAGTCGGTGAATCAGACAACTGCCATCAAACAGATTAAGCACACCATCACGGAGCTCGACCGAAGCAAAATCGAAGAGCAGAAAAAGGCCGTCCGTTCCGGGTATGACATGGACATCATCCCTTCGGATCTTGCAACCTACGGGAAGGACGCAAAGGCTCTCTTAGAGGAGCTGCAGTCGCAGAACGAGCGTATGTTCCTGATTACCTTCCTGATTATGAATACTGGGAAGACGGATCAGGAACTGGAAAACAATGTGTTTCAGGCATCTTCGATTGCGCAGAAGCATAACTGCAATCTTCGAAGACTCGACTTCCAGCAGGAACAGGGGCTTATGAGTAGCCTACCGCTGGCAAACAACCTCATCGAGATCCAGCGTGCGCTGACCACAAGTTCAACGGCAATCTTTGTTCCCTTCACCACACAGGAACTGTTTCAGACCGGAAGTGAGGCGCTTTACTACGGCCTGAATGCGCTGTCCAACAACCTGATTATGGTGGACCGTAAGAAACTGAAAAACCCGAACGGCTTGATTCTCGGGACACCCGGTTCCGGCAAGTCTTTCTCGGCGAAGAGAGAGATTGCCAATGCCTTTCTGGTGACGGATGACGACCTGATTATCTGTGATCCGGAGGCCGAGTATACGGCTCTGGCCAACTGCATGGAAGGGCAGGTCATCAAAATCAGCCCGACCAGCACGCAGTATATCAATCCCATGGACATCAATGATTCCTACAGCGAGGAGGATAACCCTCTGGCGCTCAAGGCTGACTTTATCCTGTCTCTCTGCGAGCTGGTTGTAGGCGGCAAGGATGGCCTGCAGCCGATTGAGAAGACCGTGATTGACCGTTGTGTCCACCAGATCTACCGGCACTATTTTGAGGATCCGAAGCCGGAAAATATGCCCCTTCTGGAAGACCTGTACAATGCCCTCTTAAAACAGGAGGAAACAGAGGCAAAGCGTGTGGCGGCAGCGCTTGAAATCTATGTGAAGGGCTCTCTCAATCTCTTCAACCACAGAACCAATGTGGACATTCAGAACCGCTTTGTCTGCTATGACATCAAGGAACTTGGCAAGCAACTGAAAAAGCTTGGAATGCTGATTGTGCAGGATCAGGTCTGGGGACGTGTCACGGCCAATCGTTCCGCCGGAAAGACCACCCGCTACTATATGGACGAGTTCCACCTTCTTCTCAAAGAGGAACAGACAGCGTCCTATTCCGTGGAAATCTGGAAGCGCTTCCGCAAATGGGGCGGCATTCCGACCGGCATCACCCAGAATGTAAAGGATCTCTTATCCAGCCGCGAGGTAGAGAACATCTTCGAAAACTCCGACTTCGTATATATGCTGAATCAGGCTGCCGGTGACCGGCAGATTCTGGCGCAGCAGCTGAACATCTCCCCACACCAGTTGTCCTATGTGACGCACTCCGGCGAGGGCGAAGGACTCTTGTTCTACGGCAATGTCATTCTCCCCTTCGTGGACCATTTTCCGACGGATCTTCAGCTGTATAAGATCATGACGACCAAGTTATCCGAGGTGCAGGCGGCAGGACACGAAACCGGACAGGCGGGAGAAAAATGGGTTGCGGACGGTATGGGGAGTGCAAAGCACCTGCCGATGCAGCGGACAAAGGAGGCGTAAATTATGGCAAGGAAAGCGTCCCGCCCCCGGTTAACCGAAGAAGTATTGGCAAAGCCCAGAGAAAAAAAAGCGGAAACCAGGGCTGAAAAAGCAGCAGATAAGGCTGAGCGTGTAGCAAAGAAAATCCGGAAGAAAAGGAATCCGATATCTGACGCGGCTACGCGGCACAGGACAAAGCTTAGCTTTCAGAAACAAGGCGGTAAGGCAACACATTCTGTAACGGCTACGGTTTCCAAAAAACTTCACAGCCAGGTGGCAAAGGACAATCAGGACAATAATACGGCTGTTGAGGCGGCAAATACAGCTACGGATGGCACGGAGACCGGTATTCGCACTGTCAATCATACTGTCTATAGCAAGAAGCTGAAGGCCTATCAAAAAGCTGCACAGCTGCAAGCCAAGGCAGACACAGCAAATGTAGAAGCAATCTTTCAGCAGCGCATGGCGGAATATCCGGAGGTATTTTCCAATCCGATTTCCCGCATGAAGCAGAAGAAAGCAATCCGGCAGGAATACGCTGCCGCAAGGCGGGCGGAACAGGCGGCGGCAAAAGGCGGTTCCGCTACAAAGGAAGGCGTGACCGAGGTGAAATCCATTGCCCAGAGACTTTCGGAGCTGAAAGATAAAGGGATTGAATATATCGCGGAGCATCCGCAAATGATTCTAACAATTGCCGGACTGGCCCTGCTCATTATGGCCTTATCATCCGCGTTGTCTTCCTGTTCGGCCTTCCTGCCGAGCGGCTTCGGCGCAGTGGTAGCGACGACATTCACCGCAAAGGATGGGGATATCATCGGGGCCAATGAAGACTATAAGGCGCTTGAGGCTGATTTGCAGAGGCAGATTGATTCTATCCAGGCAACGCATCCGGGATATGACGAATACAACTTTCACTTGGATGAAATCGGGCATGATCCCTATCAGCTCGCGGCGTATCTGACCACGCAGTTCGAGGACTATACGAGGGCGGAGGTGCAGGACACGTTACGGAGACTCTTTCATCTGCAGTATGTGCTGAATATCGAGGAGGTGGTGGAAACGCGCACCAGAACCGAAACGCACACCAGCACAAGCATGGATCCTGTCACCGGAGAGACCACGGAAGACAGTGAAGAGGTCGAGGTTGAGTATGAGTACTACATCCTCAACATTACGTTGACCAATAAAAACCTCGGGCATGTCATCGCAGAGTCCGGCGGCATGACGGAAAAACAGGCGGAGCGCTATGGAATTCTGCTGCTGACCAAGGGGAATAAGGCGAAGCTATTCGAGGATGAGGCCTTTGTTTCTGCCGGAAGTGATTACCTTGACTACGACATTCCTGGTGAAGCACTTACGGATGAGCGCTTTCGGAACATGGTCAATGAAGCGGAAAAATACCTGGGTTATCCCTATGTGTGGGGCGGGTCATCGCCTTCGACAAGCTTCGACTGTTCCGGTTTTGTGAGTTGGGTCATCAACCACTGTGGCAACGGCTGGAATGTGGGTAGGCTTACGGCAAATGGGCTAAAGAACTACTGCCAGACTATCCGGGCAAGTGATGCAAAGCCCGGAGATCTGGTCTTTTTCCGTGGTACCTATAACACTTCGGGAGCCAGCCATGTCGGTATTTATGTCGGAAACGGGATGATGATTCACTGCGGAAATCCAATCTCGTATGCATCTATCAATACGCCCTACTGGCAGCGGCATTTTTACTGCTTCGGACGTCTGCCGTAATAAGGAGGAACACAATGACAAAGCTTGAGAAAATCGGTGCTGATTTGAAGCGTGCCCGCGTCAAGCAGGCCGTGTGGACACAGCGCGTCAAGGAACTGGAGAGTCGCTATCGCGAAGAGGAGAACAGCGTGATTCATACAATGGTTCACGCGGCGAATCTGACGCCCGAGCAGCTGGCAAAGGTGATTGCCCTGGCAGGGCAGGGTATGGTTGGCGTTTACCCTGCGGAGACCGCTGAATCGACCGGTAACAAGGAACAGGAGGATGAAAATGCGTATTAAGAGACTGATGGCTGGCTTTATGGCCGGAGCATTGCTGTGCGGAAGCATTTCCGTGGCCTGCTTTGCCTTTGCTACGGAGACAGAGAGCACTACGATGACTACCGATGCCGTCGCAGAGGAAGCAACCACGGAGGCGGAAACGCGCCCTGAGGAAGATACCCGTCCGCTGACACCAAACGGAAATCTGACACTGGTCGATGACATCGGGTCGCAGGCAGGACAGGGAAGGCAGTTTATCACTCTGGTAACCAAGTCCGGTAACTACTTCTATCTGATCATCGACCGCAATGATAAGGGCGAGGAAAACGTGCACTTCCTGAACATGGTGGATGAGGAGGATCTGTTTGCCCTGATGGATGAGAAGCAGGTAGCCGACTATAAGGCAGCCCAGAACGAAAAGAATAATGCTACGGGTGCTGCCGTTGCGACGCCTTCTGCGGCCGGTGCAGTGCAGGATTCTGCGCCGGATCCCACAGTGAAGGAAAAGAAACCCGTCCATCCCCTTCCTCTGGTCGGTGTCGTTATTGCGCTGGCTGCCGGTGCCATCGGATACCTCTACTTGCAGTCGAAGAAAAAGCAGACCGCTGCGCTGAGACCGGATCCGGATGCCGATTATGTGGATGAGGATGACGAAGAGGCCTATGAATTCCCGGAGGATGATGAGACTGACGAGGAGGACGGGCCGGAGGAGTCGGAAGTTAAAAGCAGCGGGGACGAGGATCAAGCGTAAGGGGAGTTTCACGAAAGGAGGAGGTTGCATGAAAAAGAATAAGTGTAAAGCACACGCAACGGAACTGACGGTGGAAGGGCTCCGCGAGCGCCTGGAAGAGCTGAAGGATGAAAAGTTCATTCTCACCGTTTCCCTGCAAAAAGGAGGTGATGACGGTGACGAAAAAGCCTGATCTCTACGAAGCAGACAGGGACGGCTTTCAGCTTGAGCAGGTCGGTATTCGTCTGGTCAAAGAGCGGTCGCTGTATTCCGAGACAAAGATTGATTCTCCGGAAGCTGCGGTACAGCTGGTAGCGGATGCACTTCTCGACTATGATCGTGAGGTTTTTGGCCTCATCAATCTGCAGGTTGATAATAGACCGATCAATTTAAACATTATCAGCATGGGCACGCTGAATTCTTCGCTGGTTCATCCGCGGGAAACATTGAAGTCGACCATTTTAAGCAACGCTTCGAATGTACTGCTGTTCCACAACCATCCCTCCGGCAAGCTGAAGCCCAGCAAGGAAGACATCTCCATTACAGATCAACTGGTGCAGGCCTTTAACATGATGGGAATCAAGGTGTTAGATCATGTCATTGTCGGGAATGCAACGAATTATTACTCGTTTCTTGAGCAATGTACGCTTCCCCTGCCGAGGTCTTCCTATGCTACTTCTTTGGAGCAACTGGATTTACGGAAACAGAAGGTTGCCGAGGCGGAATCGGTGGTAGCCAAGCTGAAAGAGACTGAGCACCCGCAGAAAAGAAAAAGGAGTAAGGCAAAACCGAAGGAACCGGAGTTATGAGGGAGAGACAAATATGAAACACGTCATTGCCGAAAAGCCTTCTCTTGCGAAGGTGCTTGCCAAGGTTCTCGGTGCCAACAGGCCCTGTGAAGGACACCTTTCCGGAGAGGGCTATATTGTCAGCTGGTGCGTGGGATATCTGGTAGCACTCTCTGCGCGGCGGCTTACCGTGAGGGCTATGCCAAATGGCGCCCGGAGGCATTGCTGATACTACCGGAGCAGTGGCAGTATCAGGTGTCTGTGTCCACGAGAAAACAGTTTATGATTCTGTGTAAGCATATGAATTGGGAGGATGTGAAGAGCCTGGTTTACGCGACAGATGCTGGAAGCGAGAGAGCTGATTTTTCGCATTGTGTAACACTAGGCGAAATACAAGAAGCCTTTTCAGAGGCTCTGGATTTCCGGCATGGAGAATCAGACCATAAGGGACAGTTTCAATCAGTTGAAGCCATCAACAAAATGCGATGCTTTGTTCGAAACTGTCCTTTGCCGGGAGCGTAGCGACTGGATAGCCGGTATCAACGCTACCCGGCTTTTTTCATGCCTGTATGGTTCGACGCTGAATGTCGACCGCGTGATGATACCAACGCTGGCCATGGTGGTCATGCGTGACACAGAGATTGCGGTGTTTCGGTCCACGCCGTTTTATCTGGTTTGAGACAAGAATTGTAATAGATTATACGTTTTGATGATGATATAATGAAGACAACAAATAAGAAAGAGAGGAGCAACGTTATGTACGAGATCGTGACGGGAACACAAGTGGGCACAGATTTATCCGTAGCAACCGCAGCAACCTCTTTTACCGAGTTCACAGCAGAGCTTCTTAAGGCTATTCCAATGGCTTTGGCTGAACCTCTTCTCAGTTATCAGAGAACTAAGGCCCAGAGGGAATTGATTGCAATTGCAATCAATGCAAAAACGAGAGAACGCAGTGAGATTCTTCGTACTATGCAAGAACTGGCAAAGCTTGGCCAGCTTACGCCGGAACTCTCAAATCAGTTACTGATGTTATACCTGCAACAGCCGGGGTTATAAAAACTGACGATTACATACCCTTCCGTTCCAATTGGTTTGGTTCGGAAGGGTTATTTTTATGTAAAGGAGGACGCTAAAATGAAACTTGTCATTGCTGAAAAACCTTCTGTTGCCCAGGCACTTGCCAAGGTTCTCGGTGCAAACAGACCCTGTGAAGGCTACCTTAGAAGGGGGAGCATTCGCCGGAAGGACTGCAAGAGCCAGCGAAGCGGAAAGAAGTACAATGCGAGTCTCTTGCTCTTGGCAAAGGCCGACGGTAAAGCAGAGTTCAGGTTGAAATTTGATGATACCCATGATGCCGGATGATACGAAGGCGGGAAGGAGACGCAATGGTATTTACAAAAGACGAGAAAACGCTGTTGATTCTCTACGGTGAGAAAAACAGAAGCGGAACACTCAAAAATCTGTTTCTCATGCGGGGACAGCTTCAAACGGATGAGAAAGCACTGTCAGCTCTGACAGATGCCGTAATCCGGAAACTTGGCGGCATGACCGATTCTGAATTTGATGGTCTGAATCTCTTAGGTGCGGTGAGGAGCAGCAATACGGGAACGTAATCAGGAAATTCATGTGCTCCTTCTTCCGGAAGAGATGGAACGGATTAAGCAGAAAATGACCGAGCTTGGAATCATCAACCGCAGTGCTTATGTGCGTAAGATGGCGCTGGACGGTTACTGTATCAACCTGGATCTGACAGACATGAAGGAAATGGTGTCTTTGCTCCGGCGCTGTAGCAATAACCTGAACCAGTATGCAAAGCGGGCAAATGAGACCGGATCCATTTACGCTGAGGACATCCGGGACTTGCAGGCGAGGCAGAGTGAAATCTGGGAAATCGCGAAGGAGATGCTGGCAAGACTTGCGACGATTCAGTGAGCGTCATAGATTAGCGGAGTGCTTCGTTGACATCCTTGCAATACGGGTTAGGGCATTATAAACTGACTGTAAAGCAGACAAGGAGGTAACGATATGTGGCTGATTAAACTCCCGTTCCGAATTATTGCACTCCCTATCATGGCAGTCGTTGGCGCGCTGTCAATCTTCTACAGACTCATTCTGGAGATTGGACTGCTTGCAATCGGGCTGATTTACGTTATCCTCGGTATCGGCCTTGTCAACTATCTGATTCAGCGAAATTGGCTGCAGGTAGGAATTATCCTCGGCATTGGAGCGATTGCTTTTGTAGGCTCCATGTTTGCCCAGGTACTTGCCACAGGTCTGGAGGCACTGAGCGGAAAACTTGTTGAATTTGTATTCACTTAAGTAGTCAAATAAAGTCGAGGCCCGAGAACAGAAATGTTCCCGGGCCGTTTTCTTTTGCAGCTGATACGGAAAGGAGTTACAGAGATGGCAGCCACACGACTCATTGCTCTTCATGCCAATAAGGGAAAGACCATTGCGCGAAGTCTCAGTGACCGGACGGACTATGCCAAGAATCCGGACAAGACCGAGAAAGGCGAGCTTGTCACCGGCTACCAATGTGATCCCTTTACCGTAGATGAAGAGTTCATGCTGACCAAACGGAAGTATGAGCAGATTACAGGCCGTCACCAGAGACGCGATGTGATTGCCTATCAGATTCGACAGTCCTTTAAGCCCGGTGAAATCACACCGGAGGAGGCAAATAGAATAGGTCGGGAGTTGGCGATTAGATTCACCAAAGGGAAGTTTGCTTTCATCGTTGCGACACACACGGACAGGGCACATATCCATAATCACATCGTGTTCAATTCGACATCTCTTGACGGTACAAGGAAGTTCAAGAACTTCTGGTTTTCGGGCCTCGCACTGCAACGCTTAAGTGACCTTGTCTGCCTAGAAAACAGCTTATCGGTGATTGAAGCGAAGCCAATCGGCGAGCGGAAAAAACGGACGGAATACCCCACACGGACAAGCATCCGTGACTTCATCTGCCGGGATATTGACCGGATACTTCAAAAGAAGCCGAAGGACTTTGAGACAGTCCTCTTTCAGCTACGGCAACTTGGCTATGAAATCAAGCGGGGGAAACATGTTTCCGTTAAGGGTAGGAATCAGAAGCGCTTTGTCCGCTTATCCTCACTTCCGGAAGGATATAGAGAAGCGGAAATTCGTTCGGCACTCTCCGACGAAGCAAAGCATGAAGGCAGACCACACCAAAAGCAGGAACACTCTTTCAATCTGCTCATCGATATTCAGAGCAAACTGCAGTCCAAAGGCAAAGGCTTCAAGCGATGGGCGACAGTCTACAACCTCAAACAGATGTCAAAGACGCTACTGTTTCTCCGTGACAACAAGATTGATAGTGTTGACCTACTGAATGCACTCACAACGGAAAAGCAGGAGAAACGAGGCCGCCTGCTCTGTGCAATTCAGGAGTCTGAGAAGCGGCTGGCGGGAATCGCGGCGCTGAAAATGCAGATCATCAACTACTCAAAGACTAGAACGATTTACGAAGCGTACCGGAAAGCCGGATACAGTAAGAGCTTCCTGGAGGAGCACCGGAAAGAAATTATGCTACACAAGGCGGCGAAAGCGGCCTTTGATGAACTTGGCATAAAGAAACTGCCAAAGGTTAAAGAACTGAGCCTTGAATACGAACAGGTACTGGAAGAGAAAAAGGCAGCCTATGCCGAGTACCGGCAGGTGAAAAAGGAAATGCAGGAATTCTGGATTGCGCAGAGAAACATCGCCTCACTCTATGCCGCGGAGCGTGAAGCAGATGAAGAGAGACAGCGACGGGAAGAGAAGAAGCAGAGATGATTAGGGACCAGGACATCGGAGAAACACGTCAGTGTCCGGTTCTGCTATCAAGCGTTCCGCAGGAACGCGCAGCCTCACGAAGTGAGTTCTTCTAAGGGCTTGGGAGTATCCCAACAAGTGGCGTATGAGGTCCGGATGGACGCTCATACACTGCTTGCAAATTAGCGAGGTGACAAAAATTTTGAGCAATAGGAGTAGATGATTGGATTGATTTACCGCTAAGTTTGGAGTATGTTTATTTTGATGCGTTATATTGTTTTATCAGACAAAATGGAGAACTTTATGGGTTATTTATCGATTAAACAGACATCTGAAAAATGGAGTCTCTCTGTCAGGTGGATCAATGATCTTTGCAAAGAAGGTCGTATTCCTGGAGCAGTGAAGATTGGTTCATACTGGGCTATTCCGGAAGATGCAGAAAAGCCTAAAGATGCAAGAATCAGGTCTGGAAGATATATAAAAGATCAAAATATTCCAGAATAAAATAGTCAGGACGATGATGTGATTTGCGATTACCTGAAACCGAAGTAGCTTCTGGATGATGTTCGACTTCTCTGCCGGCGGAACTTCGGCGTTGATGTCCGACATTTCAGGACTAAGTGATTTTGAATTAATCTGCTTCTTGGTAGTGAAGTAAGGAGGGATTCTTTTGTTAGGACTTCCGAAGTCAACAGAGTTTAATAAGCGCCTGCCAAAGCAGAAGTTCTATGAGAACCTTACGATTACACCTGCCTTGAAAAAGAGCTTTGTTGATGATATTCGGATTATCTACTGGCGCAACAAAATAGCTGCATCAACGATGAATCTCGCAGCGGGACAAACAGTAACCGAGATTAAGGTCTTTGAAATTCGCCTGAATACACAGACAGTGAATGAGGCTGTCCTGCGGAAAATAGACCGTGAAATTCCGTATCATATCCTGTTCCTTTTGGAATACGGCGGCAAGTATCAGGCTTGGATTGGATACAAGGAAGCTGTTACGGGAAACAATTCCTTTAAGGTTAATAGTTACTATCATTCCGATTGGTTGGTCGAGGACGAACTGCCAGTTAAAGCCTAGGGCTTGAACTTGAATGAGGTATATGAGAATTTTGTCCGTCAGCTTGCAGGCGATGTATTGCAACAGACAGAATGTGTTCAAGAGGCTCTGCAAGAGTCTGTTCAACGGAGTGAGCAGAAGGCTCAGCTCCAGAAGCAGATTGATAGCTTGCAGGCAAAGATACGCAAGGATAAGCAGCTGAATAAGCAGATGGAAATGAATACCCAGCTAAAGAAACTTCGGAAAGAATTGGAGGCGATGAAGTGATCCAAGAGTACCTTTTTACAAATGACAAATACAAAGCTGATCTGGAGAACTTAGTTATTCCAGAAAAAGTATTTAAAGAGGTCGAGGAGATTGAGGACAGTGAATGCTGGACACTCACTTTGAGTATTGATAGCGAAAGCGAGGAAGCTGCGAAGTTACTTGATCCTCTCAACATTCAAATTTGTGAGAAATACAACCCGACAGTTTTGTCTAATGAATGTTCGGGATACTTCAATAAGTCTTTATTCCCTATAGCGAATGAGTTTGAGCGAAAACTCAGAAAGCTCCTATATCTTGCAAGTTCGCTTCAGGGAGACAACGAATCGCATAAGGTGATTTCTGATCTTGAAGTAAAAGATTTGGGTGAGATATTTGCCACACTCTTCTCTGATGTGAACTTCGTAAAGGGAGTAAAAGAGCTCGTCAATCAAAAAACATGGCGGTTTACGCGAACGGAACTTTTAGCTGCTATTGGGGAGCTTGAGGAAAACACCTTATGGGCTACTTTGCTTGGAAATAACCTTGTTAAGACGCTGTGCAAACGATTTGGTGAGTTGCGTACATATCGTAATGATGTGATGCACGCTCACAATATAGATTACAATACTTTTAAGACAGCACGAAATCTTTTCAAAAAAGTGAATTCAGAGCTTGATTCAGCTATCAGAAAGCTCATTGGTGCTAAGAAAGAAAACGAAGAGATTACGCCAGTGGATTTCAATAGTACTCTGAGTTCGGCATTGGCTGCAACGCAATCACAGGTGGATACAAGCAATTTATTTGCTACATCTGAAGCATTACGCGGTATTGTCTCAAGCCAGCCTATTATTAGCCAAGAAGTTTTAAATGCCCTGTCTGAAACTGGTCGATTTTCATTGGAAGAATACACTTTGAAAGCAGCGGGAATAGAAACGATTGCCAGTATTAGGGAAAATACTAAGCTACAGAGAGATATGATTACTTCAGCAACAAGAGCAGTGAGAGAGATTGAAAAACAGCTTACGACATATAAAATTGACATTCCTCCTGCTGTAAAAGAATTAAAGCAGAGACTGTCTGAAATGAATTTTGGGGTATCGCCTCATAGCGGTGAGACCAAACAGGATGATGAGGAGGAGAATTCTAATGGATAAGATGAGAATGGAATCTCTGGATATAACCGCTCAGAATGTGGAGCAGATTGGGGCAATGTTCCCTAATTGTGTAACCGAGACGGTCGACGAAAATGGAAAGCCTAAGAAGGCAATCAATTTTGACCTGCTCCGTCAGATGCTGTCTGATGAGGTAGTCGAAGGCGATGAAGCCTACGAGTTTACATGGGTTGGAAAGAAGGCTGCTATTGTAGAGGCCAACAAGCCCATTCGCAAAACACTGCGTCCTTGCCCGGAGGAGAGTGTAGATTGGGATACCACAGAGAACCTCTATATTGAGGGGGATAACCTGGAGGTTTTGAAGCTGCTTCAGGAAAGTTATCTTGGCAAGGTAAAGATGATCTACATTGATCCTCCATATAATACAGGCAGTGATTTCGTGTATGCAGACGATTTTATGCGTTCTCAAGATGAAGAAAATCGACAAATGGGAATGTATGATGAGGATGACAATCGACTTTTTAAGAATACCGATTCTAACGGAAGATTTCATTCCGATTGGTGCAGCATGATGTATTCAAGACTTATGCTTTCCAGAAACCTTCTGACTTCAGATGGGGTTATTTTTATCAGTATTGATGACAACGAGTATGCAACTTTGAAAGAATTGTGTGACGAGGTCTTTGGCAGTACTTCTTTTCTTGCCAATTTTGTTTGGAAACGGAGGTCTTCCTCTGCTCTTGATAAGAGTAAATGTTCAACGGATCATGAGTATGTTCTTGCTTATAAAATGCCAAACTTTAAGGCATTAAGAGGAATTGACAAGGATTACAAAGGTTATTCAAATCCTGATAATGATCTAAGAGGACCATGGACGACTGGTGATTTAACTGTGGGAATGACTGGAGATATGAGACCAAATCAGTTTTATGATTTGGTAGACCCCAAAACAGGTATTGTCTACAAACCTAACTATAACCGAGTTTGGTCATATATTCCTGAGTCAATGGAGCAGTTGATCAAAGAAGATCGAATTGTTTTTCCTTCGGCCCCTTCAAAGAGACCTATGAAAAAAAGGTTTTTGTCTGAGCTTGATTCATCAACTAATCCACAATCTACATGGATGGATAATGTTGGAATGAATACAGAGTCTACACACCAAATGTACGAGCTGTTCGGAAACAACTTTTTCTCTTACACCAAGCCACTCTCTTTAATAAAGGCTTTGGTTCTCCAGGTCGCAGGTGAAGGAGATATTGTCTTAGACTTCTTTTCTGGATCTGCAACTACCGCTCATGCAGTAATGCAATTAAATTCAGAGGATGGAGCTAAAAGAAAGCATATTATGATTCAACTTCCAGAAAAAACCGAAGCTAACAGTGAGGCGTATAAGGCAGGGTACAAAAACATCTGTGAAATCGGTAAAGAAAGAATTCGGCGCGCAGGAAGCACATTTGATGCAGAAAAAGTAGATGTTGGTTTTAGAGTTTTCAAACTGGATGAGTCTAATATGACCGACATCTTCTATTCAGCTGATGAGTATAATCAGAACCTTCTTGCTATGCTTGAATCCAATGTAAAATCTGACCGTACTGATCTGGATCTCCTCTTTGGCTGCTTGTTGGAATGGGGACTACCACTGTCTCTGCCATACAACAGCGAGACTATTGAAGGCTGCACAGTTCATACTTATAACGACGGCGATTTGATTGCTTGCTTCAATGAAAATGTCCCTGACAGCGTGGTCAAGGAAATTGCTAAGCGTCAGCCGCTTCGTGCCGTATTCCGTGACAGCAGCTTTGCCAATAGCCCTGCCAAGATCAATGTGACTGAGATTTTCAAGCTGCTTGCTCCGGACACCAGGGTGAAAGTCATTTGATTGAAGGGACGATTATGGAAAAGGATAAGGGTTTAATTACGAAGCAACCAGAAAACCTCTCTCCTGAGATGACCGTACTCTGCCAGAATGCCATTGACCTGATTCAGTATGCCCGCAAAGTCGCTGCGAAGCAGGTAAATCTGGTACAGCTTATGACTTACTATTCCCTTGGTCGCTGGATCGTGGAAGAGCAGCAGCAAGGTGAAAATCGTGCGCAGTATGGCAAAAAAGTCATCAAAAATCTGTCTGCGGCGCTGACAGAACAGTTTGGGCGAGGATTTTCTGCGGATACACTTGAAAATGCAAGAAAGTTTTATTTGAATTATCAGGAACGAATTTCCGAAACAGTGTTTCGGAAATTTGCTGTCGAGAAATCCGAAGCAGCGTTTCGGGAATTTGAGGAAATATCTCCGTTCGTTCTGTCATGGTCGCATTACTTGCAGTTAATGCGAATCAAAAACAATGATGAACGCAGATTCTATGAGATTGAAGCTGCCGCTTCGGGGTGGAGTATCCGCGTTTTACAGCGCCAGTTTAATTCCAGCTTGTATGAACGTTTGGCACTGAGTCGAGAGAAGGACGAAGTGATGCGCCTTGCATCGGAGGGGCTGGTTATCACTAAACCTGCCGATATTGTAAAGCAACCGACCGTCCTGGAGTTCTTGGGATTAGAAGAAAAAGCGGCTTACTCTGAGACTGATTTGGAAACCGCCTTGATTGATAAGCTGCAGAAGTTTTTGCTGGAGCTTGGCAAGGGCTATCTATTTGAAGCTCGTCAGAAGCGGTTCACGCTAAACGAGGACAACTACTATGTGGATTTGGTTTTCTATAACCGTCTGCTCCGATGCTATGTCCTGATTGACCTGAAAATAGATAAGCTCACTCATCAGGATTTAGGTCAGATGCAGATGTATGTCAACTACTATGACCGTTATCAGAAGTTGCCGGATGAAAATCCGACGATTGGCATTCTGCTGTGCAAGGAAAAGAATGATGCTCTTGTAGAGATTACACTTCCGGAGAACAGCAATGTGTATGCTTCTGAATATAATCTCTATCTGCCGGATAAGAAGGAACTGCAAAAGAAACTGAAACAGTGGATAGAAGAAACCGGAGGAGAGGATGCATGAAACTTCAATTTAAGCACCAGAAGTTCCAGGAAGATGCGGCAAAGGCAGTTGTAGATGTCTTTGCTGGGCAGCCTTATCTGACTCCGACTTACATGATGGACAGAGGCTCTGGTCATTATCAGACCACCTTGACTGAAGGGGAAGATTTCACCGGCTGGCGTAACCAGCCACTTGTGCCGGAATTGTCCAATCGCATTATCCTGGAACAGATTCAGAAAATACAAAGAAGCTACCAGATTGCACCTTCCCCGAAGTTGGAGGGTGAAGGTTACAATCTGACCATTGAGATGGAAACCGGTGTTGGTAAAACCTATACTTATATCAAGACCATGTTCGAGCTAAATAAGCACTATGGCTGGAGCAAGTTCATTGTCGTCGTGCCGAGTATTGCGATTCGTGAGGGCGTTTATAAATCCTTTGAGGTTACTCAGGAACATTTTGCAGAAGAGTACGGAAAGAAGATTCGCTTCTTTATCTACAACTCTGCCCAGTTGACGGAGATCGACCGGTTTGCATCCGATAGCTCCATCAATGTAATGATTATCAATTCCCAGGCATTCAATGCCAAGGGAAAAGATGCGCGTCGTATCTACATGAAGCTGGATGAGTTCCGCTCCCGTCGTCCTATCGACATTATTGCAAGGACCAATCCGGTTCTTATTATAGATGAGCCGCAGTCTGTCGAAGGCAAGCAGACGAAGGAGCGCCTGCGTGAGTTTGCCCCCCTGCTGACCTTGCGCTATTCTGCCACCCATAAGTCTGACAGTATCTATAACATGGTCTATCGCCTGGATGCGATGGAAGCCTACAATAAGCGCCTGGTTAAGAAGATTGCTGTCAAAGGTATTACGGAATCCGGCAGTACAGCGACGGAAAGCTATGTCTATTTGCAGAGCATCAATCTGTCTAAGGCTGATCCGACTGCAACCATTCAGTTTGACTTTAAGGGTGCTACTGGGGTTCGGAAAGTCACAAAGACTGTTGGAATTGGATTCAATCTCTACGATCAGTCCAATGGCATGGAAGAATACCGCAACAACTTTGTAGTCAAGGCGATTGACGGTCGTGATGATTCTGCAGAGTTCCTGAACGGTATCAAAATCTATGCTGGCGATGTAATCGGTAAAGTTAGCGAGGAGCAGCTGCGCCGCATCCAGATTCGTGAAACGATTTTGTCTCACATTGAAAGAGAGCGGCAGTTGTACTACAAGGGCATCAAAGTTCTTTCTCTGTTCTTTATTGATGAAGTTGAACATTATAGGAAGTATGATTCAGCTGGTGAGCCATTCAACGGTATCTTTGCAGATATGTTCGAGGAAGAATACCGGGACATCGTGGAAAATCTGCAAATGGGTATAGGAGAAGATGCGTATTTCCGTTACCTGGCCTCTATATTTGCGGAATCTACCCACGCCGGTTACTTCTCTATTGATAAAAAGGGCAAGATGGTCAACAGTAAGGTCGGACGCAAGGAAACCACTTCGGACGATGTGGATGCCTATGACCTGATTATGAAAAACAAGGAGCTTCTTCTGGATAGAGACCCGAAGCGCTCTCCGGTTCGTTTCATTTTCTCTCACTCCGCCTTGCGCGAAGGTTGGGATAACCCGAATGTATTCCAGATTTGCACCTTGAAGCAAAGCAGTAGTGAAGTTCGTAAGCGCCAAGAAGTAGGTCGTGGTCTGCGCCTCTGCGTCAACCAGAATGGTGAGCGCCAGGATAGCAATGTTCTTGGTAACGATGTTCATAATGTCAATATCCTGACCGTCATTGCCAGCGAAAGCTATGATTCTTTCGCAAAAGGTTTGCAGGGTGAAATCGCTGATGCAGTTGCAGATCGTCCTCGTGCAGTTACCGTAGATTTGTTTGTGGGCAAGGTTATCACAGACTCCAATGGTCGTGAGCAGGTTGTCGATAAAGATACTGCTGATGCTATCATGTACGACTTGACTATCAACCGCTACATTGATAAGAGAGGCGCACTTACCGAGAAATATTACGAAGATAAGGCCAATGGCACTTTGCAGGTTGCAGAAGAGGTGGCTGATTCTGCGGCTTCTGTCGTGAATATCATTGACTCTATCTATGATCCGAAAGCAATGCAGCCTGAAAATGCCCGCAGCAACAATGTTGAGCTTAAGGTTGATGAGGAAAAGCTCGCCATGCCTGAATTTAAGGCCCTCTGGTCTAAAATCAACGCAAAGTCTATATATATCGTAGACTTTGATACAAACGAACTGATTCAAAAGGCCATCGTTTCCCTTGATTCCAAGCTGAGAGTATCTAAGATATTCTTCAAGGTTGAGACAGGTGCCATGGAAGAAATCAAATCGAAAGAAACTTTGGAATCTGGATTGGCATTTGTGAAGGAGACATCTGATTCCTATAGTACACAAACCCGGATTTCTGCTAACAGCAGCGTAAAATATGATCTGGTTGGCAAGCTGGTGGAAGAGACAAAGCTGACCCGTAAGGATGTTATTGCGATTCTGCGAGGAGTCCGGAAGTCTGTATTTGACCAGTTCAAGAATAACCCGGAGGAGTTCATTATCAAGGCAGCAGCCCTTATCAATGATGAAAAAGCCACAGCGATTATCCAACACATTACCTACGATGTTTTGGACGAACACTATGGTACAGAGGTATTTACCGATCCGACCATTAAGGGCAAGCTCGATGTCAATGCTATGAAGGCAAAGAAGCACCTGTATGACCACATCGTCTTTGATTCCACCAATGAACGCGACTTTGCTACAGAATTGGATGCCAATACCGATGTAGCTGTGTATGTGAAGCTGCCTGATGGCTTCTATATTTCTACCCCGGTAGGACACTATAACCCTGACTGGGCGATTGCCTTCTATGAGGGTAAGGTGAAGCACATCTACTTCGTAGCTGAAACCAAGGGGTCTATGTCCTCTATGCAGCTGCGACTGATCGAAGAATCAAAGATTCACTGTGCCCGTGAGCATTTCAAAGCTATCAGTAGCCATAGTGTTGTGTACGATGTGGTCGATAGTTACCAGAGTCTTTTGAACAAGGTGATGAGGTGAGTTGATAGGGGGGAGTGTAGTGGTACAGTGAATTTGTCACACCTTCGCCTGATAGATTATAATGTCAAGAGAGGGAAAAGATACATGACTCGAATATCAGACGAAAAGTTGTTCGCGCGCACATTCAGGATGGACGCAGGATTGCTAGACATGTGGCTGAGTACGGCATATTCAGAGCCACTGTTTCCAACTGGGGGCGCTCGTATCGCGAAGAATGCCAAAAGAATGATGAGGAGAAGTCTCAGTTCGAGATGATGGAAGAACTTCGTAATCTCCGGCGTGGAAAAGCGAATTAGAAAAGGAGAACAGCTTCTTAAAAAAGCGACGGAATTCTTCGTGAAAGAAATCGATTAGAGGCATATCGTTTCCTTGACCCAAAAACCTTGACTGACTCCGTTTGACAAGAGAGCGGAGTGTACCATTAAGCAGTAGTGTTACAAAAAGCGTTGACCACTAAAGCTTTGTACGACGAGATCTTTTACTACTTAGTAACATGTGGAATTCAGGAATTCGCCGAATAACGATGTGTTGAAATTGAGTTACATGGGCGCTATGCTTAGGACAGCGAGATCGTTTAGCGTTGAAAGACTTCATTGTTTAACTGAATTACATCCTTCGCATTGTAAATGATATAGCGAGATCCTGTCACTTTTATGAGGAACTGAATTTTACTGTCTCAGAGTTTGTGTACAATCGGATCCCCCACTTTCTTTAACAGAGATTTGCCCTTGAAAAGGGAGAGGGAGCGATTAAGTTGTAGTTTTGCATGAAGACATGGAGAGGTGATTACTACAAATTTCGACAGAGATTAGGAAATGTAATAGATGACTGTATTTAATCGGATTAGATCGACAAAATAAAGAGAGAGTAAGGAATGGATATGTTGAACATGGAAAGAAGATTTCATCCGGTAGGACAAGGAGCTTTTTATAGTGAACATTTTAACTATAGAGGTGAGAAAGTAAATGTAGTATATGACTGCGGAACATTAGCGGGAAAGAGCATCACAGACAGAGAAATAACGAATACGTTTCGGTATGGGGAAACAGTAGATGCTGTGTTTATATCGCATTTGCATAAAGATCACATAAGCGGGATACCAGATTTGATAAAAATCTGTGATGTGAAAAGGATATTTTTCCCGGTACTCACGGAAACAGATAAGTGTTTGTCGAAAATCAAAGCTATGGTTGATGGGGATGACGGGTTTACGGTCAAGTTTATAGACTCACCTCTAAAAGCGATAAGAGATATAGAAAGTGATTACTCACAAGACGTGGAGCTGATTGGAATTCTTCCAGCTGACCCAAATGATATCCCTGATATCCCTGATATCCCTGAATCAGAACACGATTTGGGGATGGATATTAAATTCCTTGATGGAATTCGTGGGGTTTGTGACTATACTTTGCCGTCAGGGCTGAATGTTGCAAATAAGATTCATGAAAAGCTAAAATGCCAAGAGATTGGTTGGCCATTTTGGACCTATGTCCCTTACAATTTTAGCATGTCCGGAAGAATCAACATGTTGATTGAGGAAATTGAGAATCGTTTAGGAATCTCTTATAATGAATTGATGTGGTTGGGGCGAAATCTCAACAATTATTGTTATAGAATCGAGAAAATAAAGAAAGCATATAAAAATATTACTAAAGATTTCAACTCTCATTCTATGACATTATACTCAGGAAGTGTAGATCTGCACATTGAAGAAATGTATGCGAAAATAGGTGGCTGTAAAAACATAGTATGGGAGTGTGATTGCTATTGGTATTTGAGGAGTCTGGAAGATTCGGCGTGCTTGTACAGCTCGGGATGTTTGTATACTGGGGATTATGATATGAAAAGTCAGAGTGTGATGGATAAATTGAAAGATAAATATTCACGGTATTGGGATGAAATATTATTGATGCAAATACCACACCATGGATCTCAGAAAAATTACAATAGCGCGTTAGTTAAGAGAGGGGGGATATACATAATTTCGGCTGGAACCGGCAATGTGTTTAGACACCCAAGTAGTAGTGTTATACGCGATATTTGTATTAAGGGAGGACACCCTATTGTAATAACGGAAGTTGAGGAAAGCTTGGCGTGTTTTGGGATGGCTTTCTGGTAAGTGGATAGAAGTTCGTAGAGCAGGGGAACAGTTTATAAGTATATACATCGTGAATTACGCTTGCGATTTTTAGGTAATAATATCTTTTCACTATCAAGAAGTAGTTCATAAGGACTTTCAGAATCTATTAAGTAGATCTTTCTCTTAGCGGAGGAAATGTATGTACAGTGGAACAAAGCTCAGAATCCTATATTTGTACCAACATCTCCTTAAACACACCGACGCAGAACATCCGCTCTCTACCGCCGAGTTAATCAAGATTCTGAAAGAGCAATATGCCATCAAGGTTTCCCGGAACACGATTAGCGATGACCTCGCCATTCTCCACGATTGCGGCCTTCACATTGAGCACTATGAGTCTACGCAGAACAAGTACTACTATGATGGTCACACCTATGACCTGGCTGAGCTTAGGCTTCTTGTAGATGCAATTTCTTCCTCCAGGTTCATCACGCAGCGTAAGAGTGATGAACTGATTACAAAGCTTCTCACACTGACCAGTGTGGCAAATGCTGCGAAGCTTCGCAGGCATATCTATGTATCTGGACGCGTCAAGTCGGAGAACGAGCAAGGGTATTATATTGTGGATGCCATCCATGAAGCGATTGATACCCGCAGGAAAATCCGGTTCATCTACACGGACTATGATGTGAATAAGAAGCGGTATGCGACCAATGGTGGTTCGCCATACACAGTAAGTCCCTATACGCTGGAATGGGATGGTGACTACTATTATCTGCGCGGATTTTGTGATGAGCGTCAGGCCGTACGTACCTTCCGCATCGACCGCATTGCGGAGCAACCAAAGATTCTGAATCAGATTGCGGTGTCACCCCCGGAAGACTATTCGCCTGCTCAGTACAGCAAGAGAGTTTTCCGTATGTTTGACACGGATCAGCCGGAAGAGGTTCAGCTCCTGTGTCATATGTCGACGATGAAGCATCTCATCGATCGCTTTGGCATGAATGTTAAGACAGAACCGATTGATGAAGAGCACTTTAGGACAGAGATTCTTGTATGTACCAGTTCAACCTTTTACCGCTGGATTTTTGGCTTCAACGGTAAGATGAGGATTTTGGGCCCGGAATCGGTCCAGACTGCGTATCGGGAAATGCTCCGGAAGGCTCTCGAAGAGCTGTAGTCAAAGTTTTGTGCCCAATATTCTGCGCACCTGCGTTCCGTTAAACACCTGACCCCTTGACCTCACCGTCAAGGGGTTTTATGATGCCACTAATGGAACGATTCGTTCCGTTATCGATTGAAAGGAATTGAGACCATGAGGAAAATGAACTCAGAGATGATGGAACTCATCATTTCCTATGTTGATCAGTATTTCTGCGAAAAGCATGTCACTCCCTCGGTGAATGAAATTGCTCAGGGCGTGGACATCCCTAAAACAACCGCTTATCGCTACCTGGTTGAAATGGATAACCGCGGAATGATCGAGTATGATGGTCAGTCTCGTGCCATCAACACGCCGATGATCAACAAGTTCACGACCGGTTCTGCCCCCTGTCCTGTTGTCGGATCCATACCGTGTGGAACTGCGGAGGAAAAGGAGGAGTGCATTCGGGAGTACATCAGCCTTCCTGTTTCCCTTTTCGGGAAGGGTGAGTTTTATATCCTGGAGGCATGCGGTGACTCTATGGTTGATGCGGGCATCGATGATGGTGACAGAGTCGTTATCAGGATGGATTGCGAGGCCAAGGTTGGTGATATCGTTGTTGCCCTCTTAGGGGACAATGAGAGCACATTGAAGGTGTTTGGTGGCATTGACGCTGAGAATCGGGAAGCGATTCTCCTTTACAGGAACGAAGCTGTTTATCCCGGTAAAGAGATACGCACGAAAGATCTGATTGTTCAGGGAGTCGCCAGGCACGTCATCAAGGCACTGTAATCCGATGAAACGGAGGTGAAAGCATGAATCAATACGATATGAGATGTCCGGTCTGCGGCAAGGTGAATCATCAGTTGCTTCTCGAAGAGACAGACGGATGGATGGAATGCGAATACTGCGGGGAAACGACGCAGCAGCTCCGAAGAATGTGGAAGATACAGAAGCCTTTTTCGTTGGTAAGAGAGTTTGAGCATGTCGCAATTCCTGCAGTATGAAAAACGAGCGAATGAGAGGGGAGCGAGGTAATTGGCACATGAGAGCCGGGGTGTATTACGCCCGAGAAGCGTTTGTTGTCCCAACTGCCATGAGGTTAATCACGGTTTGGAGGATCGCGAGGGCATAGTCCGCATCACCTGCAAACGCTGCAAGTCGGTTATGGTACAGAAGCGAATGGGGCGCAGACACAATCGTATCGATGTGTATGCGCCTGAGGGGCAGGACTGAACTGAGATAGAACAAACAAAATTGAATGAGCGTACAGACGGGAATGGTCGAGTTGAAACAGACTGCGTAAATCCATTTCAGGTCACATGCTTGAATAGTCGATGAGTTAAGCCAGACATACATGAGAGGCCATCGGCAAGGACGGGATTCCTATATCCATAGGATCCCTTTCTTGTCGGTGGCTTCTTTTTTGTACCGTTTAGCAAGACAAATGTATGATTTCAATCTACTTCTTAAATATATTGCGTCCTGGCATGTATGAAGAGCTGAGGATATACATATTGCATAGTTCAGATTTCGGAGAAAAGCGATATCGGTGTCCTTATCTTTTTGGCTTTCGTAAGGCCCTGAAGGTTCCAATCTGTCTGCAGGAAGGAGTGGATCCTTCAAATCTCCCGTGTCAGGAGGAAAGGAAAATAATTTTGTACAATTTAGGGAAAGCTGATTTTGCAGAGCGTTTGAAAGCACTTCGTAAAGCCCGAGGTAAGACACAGGAGAAAAGTGCCGAAGAACTCAACATCAGTCTCGAACATCTCGGCAATATAGAGCGTGGAAAAGGGAAACCATCGCTGGAACTGCTTGTTGAAATTGCGCTCTATTTTCACGTTAGCACAGACTATCTGCTTCTGGGGAATGAGCTTGATAAAGATTCTGTTCGTATGAATCTTATTGAAATGGCTTCTCATATGATGGAACTTGCCAGTAAATTGTAGAGCATCGGAAGTAGTAGAATTTCCCCCTTTTTTTGATAGGGCAAATGATACAGACAACTTTACATATAGATACAATCCAGAAGATGGATGAGACAATCTGAGTCCTGATGTAAACCTCATGGAATTGGTTTGGTTGCTCCAGAGGCAAAGAAAAACCTGCAGATACCATAATTGTGGTACCTGCAGGTTTTTGGACAGAAAAATAGGGCTCAATCCTAAGATAGAGCCCTTACAAAAGCAGTGCTGCTTTTTCGACGTGCTACTAGTTTAAACGATGGAGAACCAGTTGTCAATGACCAGTTTCAAAAAGTTGAAATTGGATGATTGTAAGATGAACTAGGACAATAAAAAAGAGCCGATGACGAACTCGTGG
>ERZ773051.320-NODE-320-length-36497-cov-15.655343_pt1 | contig 36497 bp, 30 predicted proteins | sample MGYA00580631_ERZ773051 | MGnify/ENA primary metagenome ERZ773051 (study PRJEB29015, sample SAMEA2738137) | human oral metagenome | biome: human oral; feature: human-associated habitat; material: saliva | place: China | collected 2204 ... | reverse complement strand
TGGCTAAGCTGGAAAATAACCAGCTTTCAATCAGTGTGACCGATGAGGGACAGGGAATTGCCCCAGAGGATTTGGAGAATATTTTCAAACGCCTTTATCGTGTCGAAACTTCGCGTAACATGAAAACAGGTGGTCATGGCTTAGGGCTTGCGATTGCGCGTGAATTGGCCCATCAATTGGGTGGGGAAATCACAGTCAGCAGCCAGTACGGTCTAGGAAACACCTTTACCCTCCTTCTCAATCTCTCTGGCAGTGAAAATAAAGCTTAGTAAGTGTCTAGTGTTTTGAGGTAAATAGAAAATATTGAGTTAACGGAAAATTCCGTTAGCTCTTTTTTGTATTTTAGGAGGAGAAATTATGAGACGAAAAAGTAAGGAGAGAATTTCAAGAGAGATGATAATCCAGTTTTTGATGAAAGAAACAGGTTCAACACGAAAAGAAATAATAGCAAGTATAGGAGAACTCGAGTCCTTTGGATTGATAGGATTTAACGTGAACGGTGACTTTAGACTGAAAGAGGTGTAATTGATGAGACAAATTCAGTTTATTAGTGCCAGCCATTATCAGACATCTGATCGCTTTTATGCTTTACCAAAGGTTTTGTTTGAAAATCCTATTTATGAGGATATGAGATTAGATGCAAAAGTCGCTTATGCTATGCTTAAAGATAGACTAGATCTTTCTTTCAAGAATAATTGGATTGATGAAAATGGAAACATTTATCTGGTTTATTCTAACTCTAATTTGATGAAGATACTAAGTTGTTCAAAATCTACTCTGTTAAGAATTAAGAAGCAACTCACAGAATATGGATTAATTCATGAAGTTCAACAATCTACAAGTAAATCAGGAAATCTCGCTAACCGGATTTACCTTGGTCTACTGCAAGATGACACAGCTGCTAGAATGATTGATAAATCAGGTGATTCCAAATCTGACACCAGGGGGGTGTCAGATTTAGACCAGGGGGGTGTCAAAAAAACACCAGGGGGGTGTCAGAGTTATACGGGGCTGGTGTCAAATTTAGACCCTAACGATACTGAATATAGTGAGACTAATAATAATGAGACTGAATTATGTATTTCTGAGGAGGATGAGGAAAAGGCAACTCAAAATTCAAAAAATAAAGATCCAAATTTTCTTTTTCGGAGAGTTGATAAAGCTACTAAGTATGATCGTGATTATATTTGGAACTTAGTATATGAGCAATTACTCAAGGAAAAATTTACAGCAACTACCGCAGATTATGCGATGATATATTTTGATGATAGGTACAAGTACGCTTTGGAAAATATGAGGTTTGCTCGCTCATCGGAAATCGTTGCTGAGTATGTTTTTAATGGCATAGTCTCAGAACTGAATCAGACTATACGGAGACAACAATCATAATCAACAAATTTATATTGAGAGATTACACAGTAATGAAAAGGAGATAGAATGAAGCATGTTGACGACAAATTATTGCTGGTTGCTAAAAAAATGTGTAGCCCTGACGTTTTTAAACTGTATGAGTTTGAATATAGAAACCCTCAAGCAGTTAATCTTTTTAATATACTGTTTGGGACAGTTTATTCTCCCTTTGAATCGGCAATAGGATTAAGTATGTTTGAAGGTTACTTCCCAAAAAAATTTTATATTAACTTTTTATACGCTTGTACTGAACGTGTTTTGGGAGACGAAGAAACATTTTCACGATTTATTGAGCTAACAAATCTATCAATTAAATTTTTAGAGAAGTCTGATAATGTTTCACTTGATTTATCAAAAATCAAACCTATTATAGAGGAGATATTGGCAGAATATAATGAGTTGATTGATGGATATATTCAAAGAGGTTTACTAACTGAAGAAGCTATACAAAATAAAGCTATTATATAGTATTCAACCTTGACCTGAGCAAGTCCTAAAACTACTCTTGTTCTTTGAAAATTGAATATCTCCACTGTCCTGATTAGCGCAGTCTAGGCATAAAAAGAAGAATAGGGGCGGTGTGTATCTAGAAAGTATATCTAGTGCTGACTGCATGATGTAAAGTCACGGTTGACTTGTCCCGTAAGATGAAAGAGTTTGCGATTTCTAAACTATAAATCGTGCGTAAAAAACACAGTAGAGATGTACGGCATCAACTCGGCATGGCTGTAAATCAGCCTTTGATTCAAAAAGGAGGACAATATGAATCAAATAAAATCAACTAGTGAGGTTACACTCACTGACTTAAGACGACTAGGTTTGCAAGGTGATGCAACCGCACGACTTGCAAGTGGTGAAGAAATGAAATTAACTAGTAAGTATGGTCTTATTCCTAAAAAAGGATATGTGGCAGGAAAACTTCAAATCGTTGAAATGATTGCAGATTACTCTAAAATCTATAGAGATATACGCACCATTAAACGTGGGGATGTTTTAGTTGCTAGACGAATCAAACAGGGGAATAAACTAATCTTACAGCTAACTGGTAAAGGCTATCACCGACCTAACGGTAAAATTTAACAGATAGAGCCTCATCTATCTGTTTTAGGGAACAAGGGACTATTTCTTTGTTGCTGAAAGCAGATAGGTGATGTTATGAAAAGGTGAAGAAATGAGTATTATACAGATCATAGTTACAGCTATTCTTTTATCATCAGGGATTCTGGTATCTATGACTTTTATACCAAATAAATTGTCTGATAAAATCTCACGAAAACTAAAAGACTATTCAAATAAAGCATTGTTTTAAATAATATCAAAAAGGAGAAATCAAATGGAAATCATGAATGAAGTTAAGAAAGTTATGTTGGCTAGTGTTATCGCAACCGCAAGTGTTGGAGTAACGACGCAAGTTACTGCAGAAGAGGTAAAACCTTCAGAGCTAACTTCAAGTAACCAACAGAAGACAGTAACTCAAAAAACAGTTACAGAAACTGATGTCGCACTCTCTCAAGCAAATGTGGAACAGGCAAACGCAGTTGTAAAAAACCAGGAGGAGATTGTAAAATCTAATCAAAACGAGGTAAACGATGCAAAGAAAGTAGTTGAAGAAGCAACAGAAGCTGTTGCTCAAGCGGAGAAAGCTGTCAAGGAAGCTACTCCTAAAAAGATCCAGGATGCAAAAGAAGATGTTTCTGTAAAAGAGGTTGCTGAGAAGAAAGCTCAAGAAGAACTATCCACTTCTAAAGAGCAACAAAAACTAGCTGAAAAGAATGTTACTGATCAGGAAGCAAATGTCACAGAAGCTACGAGAAAGCTAGCTGACAAAACAAAAGAAGTTACAGATGCAGAACGAACCGTAGCTGAAAAACAGGCTATTTTAGACGGCACTGGAGTTGCAGATGTCATCGCCAACGCTGAAGTAACTAAGCGAAACTTGGAAATGAGCGAAAAAGTTGCATCACAAGCTCGAGAAGATTTGGTGACTGCTAAAAAAGCGGATGACCAACGTGCTTCTAAACTGAAACAGGCAGAAGTAGAGGTAACGAGTACTGAAGGAACTAGGTTGGTGAAAGCGCAGGCGCTAGATCAAGCAACCACTCAAGCTACTAACGCTGAAAATCAGTATCTAGTAGCTAAAGATAATCTATCTAAGGCTCAAAGTATTCTGGATAGTTTGACAACGACCTCTATCACTTATCCTGCTGGCTATGTAGAAGCTTTGAAAGCTTACTTCAAGAATCCTACTGAAGAGAATTCCAAAAAGTTACATGAAATTGCCAAGAAAGGAATGATAACTGCTGGCTTTAAAACTCCTGATGGAGGTAATAGCTATTACAGCAATCCAGTTTCCCCTTTTAAACAAAGTGAAGTAGATAAAAAAATTGTAATTGAAAATGTTAATTATCTATCTACTGAAATTCAAGAGGAACTTGCTTCTTTCAATGCGTATCTGATTAATGATTTCCGTCGGGTGATGGGAACAGATGATATTCCAGTTCTAGTGAATAGAGATATGCAGAAAGTGGCACAAAAGGCTACTCAACTATCGACCAATCAATATGGACATGATCAGGCTGCTTTGGATATTGTCGCGAAAGAAGTAGGTTTAAATCAAGGGAATCAAAGTTTTCTTTCTGAAAATATAGGATTTCAAAAAACAGGTGATGTAGTGACACTAGCTGATTTGAAACAGCAGTCATACAACAACATTGTTATGATGCTATTTCATGATAAACATGCTGATTGGGGGCATGCTTTGAATTTTGCAGGACTTAATCGCAAGTCAGTCATGTTACAGTATATTGGTGTAGCAACTCGAAAACTAGATCGAGGTTTGGTTGCGATGCACTATGTTGGAACAGATTCTAAAACAATTGATTTACTGAAAAATGAGTTCCATCAAAATGTTAAGATTGATACTAAGAATAATGTAGCTAGTCTTCAGGAAAAAATTCAAGTAGCTAAAAATTCTGTGGTACAAGCTCAGGATACTTATGAGACTGCGAAAACGAATCATAAGGATGCACAAGCTAGAAAAGAACAAGCACAGACAGAATATACTCAAGCAGAAGTTGTTGCGCAAAATGCAGTGACTAATCGTAAAGACATTCAGAATATTGCATTAAAAACTCCTGAAGCAGAAGCTAAGTTGAAGCAGGCAGAAGCAAACCTTGAAAAAGCTAGTTTAGAAAATAAACAAGCGCAAGAGGCTTTGGAACGGTTGAATGCAGATGTTAAAACTAAACGTGAAGTGCTCATGGTTGCTAAAGAAAAACTAGCTGAAAAACAAACTGAATGGAAATCGCTGAATGAAGCTTTGACTGCTGAGAAAGAGGCATTGATTGTTAAACAAGGTGAACTTACTCGAATTAAAGAACTAATCCTCAATCGCCAAGCCTTACTTTCAAAATCAACGGAAGCCTTGAAAGCATCAAAAGAGCGAGTGGAAGTTTTAAAGAATGCCCCTCAACTCTTATCAAAGGCAAAAGTGAATCTTGAAGCTGCTCAAGAAGTTTTGAAAGAAAAGAAATCAATTCTAGAGTTAGCACTAGCCAAACTAGCAACTGTAAAGGCAGAACAAAGAAAGGTATTAGAGGTTCATAAAGAGTTATTGTCGGCTTATCGTGATTATCTGAAAGCACAACAAGAAATTGAGCATCAAAAAGATTTAGATGTTCAAAAAGTAAGTATTGAACAAGATGAAAAGTATCCTACTCCAGTAGTTCCAAATGACAAGATTTCGAAGTATGTCCAAGATGAAGTTAAGAATCAAGTAGCAAAAGTGGGAAATCCAGTCTATCAAGCTCCAGCTACAACTACAACAAATGAACTCCCTAAGACGGGAGAAAAATCTTCAAGTCTTTGGTTATTGGGGATGGTAACTATATCACTTTTAAGTTTGATGAAAATCAAACGAGAATCTAAGGAAAATTAAATTTATTAAAGTCATCAAGAACTCTTGGTGACTTTTTGATTGGGGAAAAATGATCATTGTATGTTTTAGAGCAAGAGCTCCTTCAAATTGTTATCGAAAGTAAATAAAATTGAATACTATAAAACAAAATAAAGAGCACAACACTCTTTCATTCTGTGTTGTGCCTTGAGTGAAACGAAAGGAATGAATTATAAACATGAAATTCAGTGATGAGACAAGAGCATTCGGATCAATCCGAAAGACCAAACGTTGGGGAACGTGTGGAGTTATTCTTGGTCTAGCCCGTAAAATGAAGGTTGGTGGTGCTTGTGTAGTTATTCTTGGTCTAGCTAGTTTAAGTCTTCTAAGTCCAGTTCTTGCAGATGAAATAACTGAAAATAAGGCTACGAATGCTCCATATGCACAGACGAATCCAAGTAGTATTTCTACAGATAATCAAGGAAAAAGTGGTCAAAAGCAGGGAGCATTACCTATTCAAGTTCCCCATACAGAACTAGATTCTGCTGTTGATAAGGCTAGGGATGCAGGTTTAGTAGTTGTAAAAGAAAATCCAGTCAATAAAGGTATTGCAGAAACGGCAACAGACGCAAATGCAAAGTTGGCTGATATAAAACAAGACTATGCCAATCAAAAAGAACAGATTGAAAAAAAAGTAGAGGAATATAAGAATCAATCTAAATCGTCAAATACTGATGTTGAGCGTATTAGAAAAGAAAATGCTGAAAAACAAGCAAATTATGCTCGTGAATTAGAAAAAGTAGAGAAAGAAAATGCCCAAACTTCTCTTGAAAATAAAGCTATTGAGGAAGAAAACAAACGATTAACCAAAGAGTATGAAGAGGCAAAGGCTAACCATTCATCGACTAATGTTGAAAGTATTGTTGGAAATAAGCCTTTGGTAGATTCTAAAGATGGTTTATCTTTATATGGTGGTTTTAATCGAACTTATGCAACTAGTACAGGTCATCATGGTATTCCTTTGGAGACTATAAAGAAATTCAGTACTCTAACAGAAGAAGAATTTAACAAAAGATTAGAGGCTTTGAAAGAACAGTGGAGAAACAGTTATGAAAAGGGAGCTAAAACTAGACAAAGATTAGCTGGTGATCCTGGTTCTGAGTGGAATTCGGCAGATTTAGAAAACTTACTAGGTTCAGATGCTTGGAAGTTTAAGGACAAGATTTTTGAGCTAAAATCTAAAGACAATGGTGGAATTAAATATTATGACTTCCTATTATTAAATGATAAGGGAAAGACACATGCGGAAACTTTGACTGGAAGTATTCGTTGGCAAACAGATACAAAAGTGGAAGATATAGCTGGAGTAACAGATAAATTTGTCAATAGAGCTTATAAGGATCCATGGAAAGAAGGTACGGGCGATCATACTTTATCTACAAAGTTTTATGATGTTCATAAAGGGTTGACATTTAAGCTAGCTAATGTTGGAGAATTTGAAGATGGTAGCAAACTAGATCTACGTTTTACGGTTTCTGAAGAGCCAAAAATTGCTTACAAGTCTACACGTAATTATTTTTTAAATACAGATAAGGACAATACGACAACTAGAGAAATTGGAGATCTACCTACTCTAACTGTTGGTAAGGCAGCTAAAGATGATAGTCTAATGTTCTATTATAATAATTTGCAGAGTCTTAAATTTCATATAGAATTTTTAAAGAATGGGAAAAAGGCAAAAGTAGCACTCATTACAATGATTTCGGACGTTGATTGGAATCAAGGTTCAGAGTTTGTGTTTAGTGATGTTACTTTAAAAGAACAGTTATATTCTCCAGATGAGGATAAACTAACGGATAGTGGTTCTGAAGGTTCTTATGAACGAGGTTTAAAAATCCATGAAGGTCATAAAGTTTATGCTCCTTTTGAAGATGGGATAGCTGGAGATAAAGCTCAAGCCCCTAATGGAACCTATTTGGTTAGTGGTTACGGAGACAGTTTTGACTATACTTTTTATGCAAGAAAAAGTGTTGTAGATGGAACGGTTAAAGATGATGATTTTAACTATCTTAATGCTTCTAGCTTTATTAAAGCTTCTGGAGGTTTACAGTTTAACTTATTTGGCTCTTCAGCTAAGGGTGTTTCCCATTCAACTGTGACAGCTCCTAAATTGAAAGAAACAAAACCCTTAAAAGAATTACCTCCAGCTCCATTATTAACGCCTGTTCCAGACGTTATTTCTAAACCTGAAATTCATTATCACTATAATTCCTTTGGAATTCGTCCGAACCTAGAGAAGTTTGTCAAGAATTCTACTGGGGAATCTATTAATAAAAGCTATGTACCAAAGCTTTCAACGGTAGAGTGGGAATTAACAACTAAGCCTCTTCCAGCTAATCGTGAAGCTATTACAGACTTTGAAATTGTGGATGCCTTGCCTTCAGGTTTTGTGTTGGATGTTGAAGCTTCAAAGAAGATCAATTCTGATTTTGAATTAACTTATGATGAAGCAAGCCATGTTGTGCGGGTGAAAGGCTTAGAAAGTTTGAAATCTAAGCTTAATCAAGATTTAAGTAAGGAAGTGACAGCCACAGCACCAATTTTAGTTGGTAAAGTAACGAATGATGGTGCAACCTATAAGAATAACTTCCAATTAAAAATTAATAATAAGTATGAAAGTTATTCAAATATTGTTCAGGTATCAACACCTGGTAAACCGAATGACCCTGATAATCCAAATAACAACTTAATTCAGCCAATCAAACACAATCATAATAAGGATGGTGTTATTATTGATGGAAAAACAATTCTAGCTGGTTCGACAAATTACTACCATATTACAATGGATTATGATCAGTATAAGGGAATAAAGGCAGATTCATCCGCTATTCTGAAAGGCTTTGGTGCAATTGATGATTATCCAGAAGAGGCAGTGACTACTAATCAATCAGATATTCGTTATATTGATAGCGAAGGAAAAGAAGTTTCTGGTATCTCAGTGTATCAGTATAATTCTATAGATTCCGTTGATAATGATAAGGTCAAAGCATTTCTTGCTAGTTCTGAAATTAAGCCCAAGGGTGCTTTCCAAGTATTTTTAGTAGATGATCCAGAAGCCTATTTTAACCAGTATATTAAATCAGGAAAATCGGTTACAATTATTAATCCAATGGTAACCAAGGAAGAACTACGAAATACAGGGAAATCATTTGAAAATACAGCTTATCAAGTTGATTTTGGTAACGGTTATCAAACAGATACAGTTGTAAATAATGTTCCTACTGTTAAACCTACCAAGAAGAATCTGAACAAGGCAGGTGTGAACATCGGTGGTAAACAGGTCTTGGCAGGCTCTGTCAACTACTACAAGGTAACGGCAGATTATAGCCAATACAAGGGCATTGAAGCAGATAAAGACCGTATTGCCAAAGGGTTCTATATCGTTGATGATTATCCAGAAGAAGCTGTTACGATTAATCAAGACGGTGTTCAAGTTACGGATTCTAAAGGGCAAGTGGTTAAAGGGTTGAAAATGGCTCTTTATGAAAGTCTAGAAAAAGCTCCATCAGGTGTCCAAGAAGCCTTGAAGTCTAGCCATTTCACTCCGAAAGGAGCGATTCAAGTATTCGAGGCAGAGAATCCAGAGGAGTTCTACAAGACCTACGTGCAAGCTGGAGAAGTTCTGACCATTACCAATCCAATGACTGTTAAGAAGGAATTGGGTCAAACAGGTGGTAAGTATGAGAATACAGCTTATCAGATTGATTTTGGTATGGCTTATGTAACTGAAACTGTAGTCAATAATGTTCCGAAGATTGAACCTAAGAAAGATGTGGTGATTGACCATCTAAGTAAAGAAAGTTTAGATGGCAAAGATGTCAGGTTGAATCAAACGTTTAATTATAAATTAGTTGGTGCCTTGATACCAAAAGATCGCTCAGAACAGTTATTTGAATATAAGTTTAGAGATGACTACGATGAAACACATGATGATTATCAGAGTATCTATCAAGTGTTTGCGACTGTAGATTTTGAAACAAGTGATGGTCAAAAATTCAAAGCTGGTGATGAATTAACTAAGTTCACAAGTCAAGTAGTAGACAAGGCTAAAGGTAAAGTAGATATTAGCTTTGATGATGCTTTCTTGAAGTCGATTTTAGAAACATTAGAGTTTCAAGCAGAAGCATATCTACAAATGACACGTATTCAGTCAGGAACAGTAGAAAATACTTACTCTCATACAGTTAATGGTGTGGAAGTTGTTTCCAATACGGTTGTGACTCATACTCCAGAACCACCAAAACCAGAGCAACCGAAAAAGGAAGAACCCAAACCAGAACCAAAACCTGAACCAAAACCAGAGCCAAAAACTCCTGAAGAACATCCGCAGCAACCAGTAACTCAACCAGAACGAAGCTTGCCTTCAACAGGGGAGAAGGATTCTGCAGATTTACTATTGGCTGCTCTAGCAATGGGAAGTGTTGCTACAGGCTTGCTCTACAGCAAGCGTAAGAAAAAAGAGGCTTAGAATACTCTAAGAGCCTTTGAAATAAGCTATTTTTATGGTATAATAACGGTAAATCGTGGAGGAGTAGGATTATGAAATTTGGAAGTGATTTTTCCTGGTTATGGGTAGCTATCATTAGAATTTTTACAGCTCCCTTTTATATCATTCTTTGGTGTATTAATGTTGTGAAATCAGCTGTCGGTATGTTTTTATTCTGGATTATAGGAAAGATATGTCTGACACTTGTGTTAATTGCGTTGTTAGGTTGTGTACACTATTTTTTTAAAGAATCCAGTGAAAAATTTTTATCAGCTATTCTTGGATGGTACTATTCTAATATTATGGGGTGGTCCCCTGAACCATGGATGACTGACGGTCAAATATTTGAAGCTCCCAAGGGGGCTGTTAGTTTCTTCCCATATCCAAATATTGAAGTTCCGATAATGATTGTACTTACTCTTCTAGTAGCTACTGTTCGGACGATTTATCGTGAAGAATTTGATGAATTATAAAAATAGTATTGTGTTTGGCACTGTAGAAATCTCTGCAGTGCTTTTTATTAAAGAAAAAATGAAATTAAAAGAGGTAAAACAAAATGGAAATTATTACAAAAATTATTACTGGTCTAGGTGTAGTTGGAACAATCACAGGTCTTATCTGGATCTGGAATGGTGCGGTTGATTATATTCAAGGAAGAAAGAATAAAGATAAGCAAAGACAAGATGATGGGTCTGATTCTATGATTAATGGTGCGTTCTTGGCTGTTGCTTCTGCAGGGATTGCGGCCGCAGTCGTTGCATCACTGTCTCAACTAAAATTTTAGGAGTAGCCTATGAATTTAGATATTAGAGAGCTGACAAGCTCTCTTTCTAGTTACAGCTCTGCGACAAACCAAGCTGTAAACATAATGGCTGATGCAGTTCGACCTATTGGGTATATCCTTTTAGGTCTTTTTTTCTGGTTTGAGATGGCATCATGGTCACAAATGGTCAAGTCCAGAGGAGGTTCGCTAACCCAAAAGATATGGTTAGAGGCCTTGATGAAGTATTTATTTGCCTTAATCATGATCTCTGCCTCATCTCAAATTTGTGATGCCATTCTTGAATTGCTTAATATTGTTGTAAAGGTAATTGCACATGTAGCACCTACTGTTAAAACAACCATTGATTCAAATATTTCAGGTGGAAAAGGTTGGTTTGAAAAACATATTATTGAATTTGTTGGTTTTATTGTCGGTAAAGTTTCTAACGTTATTCTAGGGATTATTGTTTTCTTACGTTACTTAGATTTGTATATGCTTAAAGCCCTAGCCCCATTGTTAGTAGCCTTCTTTATGATGGATTCGTTGCGATCTGTTACGATTAACTTCCTGAAATACTTTGCGGCCTCTGCCCTTATTGGTGTCATCCTAATTATTGTTTCTGTTGTATACGATTCGATTGTGGCAACAGATCTTCTCAAGGTTACGACTGTAGACAATGGTACTTGGGGAACAGCCTTTGCATCAATTGCCAAAGGAGTAATCTATATCTTTGTAATGGTTGGGTCTAGTCGAAAAGCCAAGCAGCTTTTAGGAGTGTAATCCATGTATAGAGAAATTAGAATTAATCGGTGTTACCTATGTTTAGAGAATCGTGTGGATGTTTTCTATAGAAAGAGGTGACTATCAATGGAAACGTTAAAGGAGATAGGAAATAAACAATTTAATGATTTACAAAAGCAACATGGGACAAGAGAGTTGAAGAATAAAATAACTTCTCTTGAACAAGAAATAACACGTCTTTCTTGGTTTGCCTATGAACATGAATTATTATCGGAGCCTTTATTGGAGTGGATATTGGATGGTAGGGTTAAGATAGATGAAATTCCTCGTGCTGTTCGGATGAGTAGTTATGGTGATGAACTATATATTTATGCTTGGCGCTACGCAGAAGCTAAGCAAGATGCTTTTTATGGCATGAGAATTCTTACCCTTCTTCAGGAAGATATAAAGCACTGTGTTATAGCCGATAGTATCAGTCAAACAGAGTATGTTTACCGTTTGGAACAGTGGATTAAATATATGGCTCGTGGTAAAATGGTCTTCAAAGGAGATGAAAACTTTGAACGCTATTTTCAGGAACAAAAAGTGGCTAACAGAAACCTATTCGATACTGAGGGGTTATGAGAATGAAATCAAATTGTTAAAGAAACAGTTAAGCATTCTTAATAGAGATTTGCCAAGAATTGAAGAATCGAATTATAGTGAAAGAATGATTCTTTTTAGTAAGACTATTCAGAATAGACGTATTATTATCACGGTGCGCTATAACCTAAATTATAAAAAACAGGTTGAGATGCTTTATTTTAGCTTGGATGATGGTCAAGGAAAGACTAAATACGCTCATCAGTTACAACTTCAAGCCCTCTATGGTCATCATGATGGATTATTTAAACAATTGGTAATAAGGGATTTTCTTATAAGAGATCCTAATAGAGGATATGGCAGTCTATTATTAAGGGAATCTCTTCTTCATATTAGTCAATTATTTGGAGTAAAGACTAAAATTGTTGGAAAGCTGTCTTTTGTAGACGAAGTAGACAAGGTAAATCATCAACGTCGAGATCATTTGTACCAAAAATTTGGTTTTTCTATCACAGATGGAAGAATTTCGCTTGATGAGATTCCTGTAGCTATGCTTGTAAAGGAACGTGATAAATAAATGACATAACACTAACAGTTCTAAACGGACTGTTTTTTTGATGGGAAGGAAACTAATTGAAAAAAATTGGATCAGAATTTTTAAGAGAATTTGAAAACGAGGACAAGCCAATTCTATTTAGCCTAACTACTAGAATGTTTGTTTTATACCTGTGTTTAATAATAGCTGTCTCAGGGACAATTGCTATTTACTTCTTGGGTTTACCTGATTGGTACATTTATCTTTGGGACGCTCTATTTGTCGTTCCTGGAGGAATGTACGGTACGGGAATGACTAAGCGAATGCGGTTTAAAGAAAAAATTAATTTCTTTTTCCGAGTCCAACAACGAACCTATGAGACAGAATTTGGAAAGGTAGGAATGTATACGAAAGATGAGTTTATTCAAAAGCAAAAGAGAAAAACTAGAAAAAGCAGAAAAGAAAAAAATTGATCGTTTGCGTCGCCAGATGAAACCTACGACGCAAAACACGATCAATTACACACATCTACATGAAGATGGATTAATGCACATTGCACGTGAGAAGTATTCTCGTAGCTTTATGTTGGGAGATGCTTCTTACTCTACAGCTCAACAAGATGAAAAAGAGAGTATCATCGATACAACGATGGATGCTCTTAATTCACTGGATGAGGGTAGTAACTACCAGCTCTTAGTCATTAACCGTCGAGTATCGGATAACTCCTTGCAGAATATCTTGTTTGAAGAAACAAATGATGGCTACGATGACTATCGTGAGGAGTTGAATGAGATGATTAAGGAGCGATTTACGACACATGCTAACAACTTCGAGGTACATAAGTATGTGACCATTTCAACGAATGCGGATGACCGAAAACAGGCTCAGTTGATTCTACAAGATATTGGAGTTTCCCTAGGAACTCAATTTCAGGAATCTGATATTACTTTCAGGGATATGAATGGTTTGGATCGCCTAAAAGTCTTTTCTGAGCTACTACGAGGTAATCCATATGTCAATTTTGATTATAAAGAAATTGCTTTGACAGGTTTATCTACTAAATCATTTATTGCGCCAAACAGGATTGAATTTCAAGAAAAACGCATGATTATAGATGATAGTTGGGTCAAGGTACTTTATGCCCACCGCTATCCTAACTGGATGTCTGATCGACTTATTCGGGATTTAACAACACTAGGATTTGAACTAGCTATTACTATCCATGCAGAACCCTATGAGAATGTTGAAATCTTAGAGAAAATTGACGATGCAGAAACAGATGCTGAAATTGGGAAGTTACGTTCTAAACGTAAGGCCGCTCAATCTGGTATCTTTGATGATGCGGTTGTTGCTGGTCGTGACCAAGAAATCTCAGAAGCTACCAAGAAGTGGCGAGACGAGATTACTGAGTATGATCAGAAAATCTTTTCTGGTTTGATTGCAGTGTATTTTAAAGCAGAGAGCCAAGAGGAACTACAACGTAACGAACAGAAGATTAAGCGTGCTGGACGTAAATTAGGGGTAGAGTTTGAAGATCTTTATTATTATCAAGAAGAGGCTTTGAATACGATTCTACCTATTGGGGAATGCTTCTTGAATGTGAAGAAGAATTTCATGAGAAAGATGACGACAGCTAATATTGCTACGCAAGTTCCTTTTACCAACGTGGACTTGAAGTCTGAAAGCTCACGTGCTCGTTATTATGGCCAAAATCAGTTATCAAACAATATCATTACACTAGATCGAAAACGTGATCTGAATACGGGTTCAGGTGTTGTACTTGGTTCCTCTGGTTCTGGTAAATCTACTACGATTAAGGGTGGAGAAGTCATTCCGACTTTGCTGAAATACCCAGAAGATCGAGTAATCATTGTGGATCCCGAAGATGAATATTCTGATATTGGCCGTGCTTTCGGTGCTCAGATGGTGGATATTTCGATTGGTTCTAAAACACATATCAATCTTTTGGATCTACCAGATCTGGATCGTTTGGACGATGAGGATGACGATCCGATTGGAGATAAGGCAAACTTGTTAATGGGATTGTTTGAATCGATTCTGTCAGAGGTAACAGATGCCCAGATTGGGATTATTGACCGAGTGACAGGTGTGACTTATGAACGCTATTTGACGGAGAATTTTACCCCAACATTAAAAGAGTGGCACCAGGTCTTGAAAGAACAACCCGAACCCGAAGCACAAGACTTAGCTTTAGCAGTAGAGACCTATACAACTGGTTCTCAGGATATTTTTGCTCACAATACCAACGTGGATCTCAATCATCGCTTTGTTATCTTTAATCTGAAGAAGTTGTCTCATAAGTTGAAGCCGTTTGCTTTAATGGTTATTCAGGATTATATCTGGAATCAAATTGTAGAGAATCAAGGGAAATGTACTACATGGGTTTACTTTGATGAGATGCAGATTCTATTTAAAAACAAGGCTCAAGCAGACTTCTTTACTACGTTGTATTCACGAATTCGGAAATATGGTGCGATTCCAACAGGAATCACCCAGAACGTAGAAACGCTAGCTGCTGTTGAAGAAGGTCGGAAATTGCTTTCAAATAGTGAGTTTATGATTTTACTCAAACAAAAACCTCAAGATTTGGCTATCCTAAAAGAGATTGTCAATCTGACTGATAAACAGATTCGCTACTTAGCACGGCCAAAAGCTAAAGGTACTGGCTTAATCGTAGCTGGGCCAGTTGTGGTACCTTTTGAAAATCCAATACCAAAGAATACTAAGTTGTATAACTTAGTCGCAACAGACGCTTAGGAGTCTCACTATGGATCAGGAGAAAGGCAGACCAAAAACAATCGGTCATAGGTTAGATCGAAAGCTAGAAAAAGTTCGTAAGAATTACCGAACGGTTCAACAAGATAGCGCAAAACAACTTACGAAGCTACAATCTCAGACCCACTCTAAACGTCAGTTGGTAAAGAAGAGTCGGAGCCAATTTCGAGCTTCTAAGAACAAGGTCAAGAAAATACAAAAAGAGTATAAGAGAATCCAAAAAGAGTACAAGAATATCCAGAAACAAGGAAAAAAACTTGAAAAAGAAGGAAAGGCACTTCGTCCGGAGGAAATTAAAAAGCAGGTCTTCCTTAAGCAGGAATTAGATAGGAACAATAAAAAGCAGACATTCCTTAAGCAGGAATTAGATAAGGCGAAACTGGACAAAAAAACTTCTAAAAGAACTTTTAAAGTCGCTCAAGAGGCTAATGGTGGTTCACGCAAGAAGAAGCTGTTCCGTGCTACGAAACAGGCTATAGAACGATCAACCAGTCAACAGGCTAGCTCTGTTGCGCATCAGGATGATACACTGTCAGATATAGCACGAGCTAAGTATCGGTATCAGGATATTCAGATTCAAGGGAAACGAATCAAAACGATTGGGAAGTACAGCGGTAAACTTGGCCAAGGAATGGTTAAATCGAGCTATAGCCTTGGAAATAGAGCTTACAATAAGGCTAAAGGAAGAGGCTTCACTCGAACTCCAAGAGAATTTTCTTGGGAAGGAAAACTCTCTCGTCGTATTAAGGCCTATAAGCAACGCTTAGCTACTTCTAAAACAGGGAAAGTTGCTAAGAAAGCGAGGAAGTTTTACCGTGTAGGTTCTAAACCGCTTCAAGCTATTATCAAAAATCCATTTAGCTTAAAGGCTTATCTGATTGCTTTTGGTCTGCTTTTGTTTCTGGCTATACTTGGTATCGGTAGTTCAGGGATTACCCGTCAAGATGAATTTGATATGAATGATACCTGGTTGTATCTTTCAAAATTGGATCGTGAAAAATCGAATGACAAGGTAGATTATTGGACAAAAATTGACGATCCGCTTTTGTACTTGAATTATAAGTATGATGATATTTCAGATAAGCTTCGTATAGACGGGAATAAATATTTTTCACAACAGAATCGTGGAAAACTTTACTTAGATACCTTATGGAAGAATTTGAATGGGGATAAAGACAATATTAAAACGATGGAAGAGCTTTATACCAAAAATAATCTCTATAAGCTTGATAAGGACGAGTTAGAGGAGTATAAAGAGCTCTTAGAAATTGCTAGAGATAGTGGAAAATATATGTTGCTTCAAGAACTAGATAATCCATTTTATACAGAAGAAGAACTTGAATCACAAGCACCTCTTCAGATTATTGAGCGTTTTGGATATAAATCGAAGACGGAAGTTTTTAATGGCTCTGTTTTGCAGGCTTCAGGAGGTCAGTCTCTGTTAGCTGTTTTAGATGGGAAAGTTGAAGTTAAGGGGAGTGACATAGAAATTAGTGATCAGGATTCCAAGTTTCTGTATAAGAATGTAGATACGATTCGCTATAGAACAGGTGATCATGTTAAATCTGGAGAGATCATCGGGAAAGTAGCACCTGAAGGAAATCAAACTGTTTACTATCAAAAGCTAGAACCTGATCGATCAAACAAGAAAGATAAAGATGGGAATATCAAGAAGAGCTGGACTTATGTCAATGTCGGTTTTTACTTCCAGCGTGTAGAATATACCCAAGCAACGTCTGTTGTCAGTAATATTGAAACATCTGGAGATAAAGGAAGACGTGCAAGAGCTTTTGCGGATGCAATCAAAAAAAATATACCAGAAGCAACAGATGAAGGAATCGCAGCCGTTTTGGGAGGATTTGATATTGAGAGTTCCATCACCTTTAAACGCTATGAAACAGACTTTCTAACCAATAATCAGTTTGATAAAGTCGCTAAAGAGCCAACTGCAGAAAATCTAGTTGGCAACTGGGGAGCCTTTCAAGCTATGTACCCTACCTTGCCTCTAAATGAAAGAGGTTATCTAGTCAACGGTTTGCACTATATCGGGATTGGGATTGGTCAATTTACTGGCCCTCGTGCTCTTGCATTGTGGAATTTTGCAAAAGCTGTGAATGGAGATATTTGGTCTGCGGAAGTCCAAACAAAATTTCTTCTGGAGGAAGATGATCCAACTAGACGTGCAGCATTCAGAAGAATTGTAACATCTACTGGATCCGTAGAAGCTCTTACGGAGGACTTCTTGAACGCTTGGTTGGGAGTGCCCGGTAATAAGCTCTTAGAAAGACAAAATGCAGCTCGTCAATGGTTGAATTTCTTAAAAAATAAAGGAGGAGGTTCGACAGGTGTTTCTAGCAAGCAAGTTCCAGCAGAATATAAAGATAAGCTACCTTATGGACTACCTACCGATCAAGCACTTTTAGAAGGACAAGGCTATTCAGGTAACGCTTATGAACTAGGGAATTGTACTTGGTATGTCTATAATCGCTTTGCTCAAATTGGAGTTGGCATTCATCCCTATCTAGGAAATGCCAATCAGTGGGTTGATAGTGGTCAAGCGCAAGGATATGACATTTCAACGACTCCTAAACCAAGTTCTGCAGCTGTATTCATGAATGGTGTAGCTGGGGCATCGCCAATCTATGGTCACGTTGCTTTTTGTGAGTACGTTAATAGCGATGGTAGTTTCTTAGTTTCAGAAATGAACTTTAGTGGTTTATATGTATCAAGTTGGCGTACCTTGAAACCACAATCAGGTATCTATTTTGTTACCCCTAAATAAGAAAGGAAAAGAATGTATAATCAAAAGTTAATCAAAATGGTAAAGGGATTCCTTATGGGATTCGTTGTTATTTTATGTATTGTCCTGGGCTATTCTATTGCTCAAGTACAACAGAATTTGAGACAGACTAGTCAAAGACAGGAAGAGGTGAAGCAAGATAAAGAAGAGAAACAGCAGGAACAACTTTCTCTTTCTGAACAACAGGTCGAGGACTTTTTAATTGCTTACTATACAAAAAAGGATTTAGAAGAGAATCGACCACGCTATAAGCCTTTTATGACGGATTCCATGTATCAGGAAACTATTCAAGAAGAACAGAAACCAGTTAATCAGACCTATAAGGGGTATGTAGTTGATCAAGCTTTTGAATCAGGCTCTATCTACATTGATAAACAACATAAAATTGCATTAGCTCAGGTTCAATATACTAGTACCACCTTAACAGAGAAAGATAATAGAGCTTCTAAGGGGCTAACTGGTAGTACTAAGGCGACAATTCGATTGACCTATGTAGAAAAAGCAGGGAAACTATTAATCAATAAAATAGAGCCTATCGTATTGACTGAAGCGAGAGGGCAAAGTATAGGAACCTATACAGATACTAGCAGTTCAAGCTCGACTCCAGTTTCCTCTACATCAACGGCAACACCTACATCTTCTGAACCAACAACCGCAACAAGTAGTAACCAATAAGGAGAATGGAATGAATAAAAAAATAGAACAACTTGAAGGTAAGATTGAAAAAATTAGGAAAGATAAGGAAAAAGCGCAACGACAAAAAGAAGAAGCAGATAAAAAAATCAAGAATTACATAAATCAAGAAAAAGATTTGGAAGCGCAGCTTTTTGTTGCACTATCAGAAGAGAGTGGCTTATCCTATCAGGAAATGAAGGAGCTAATCCTTCCAGCACAATCAAGTAACTAAGGAGTGAATCATGTATAAAATTATTAATCAATTGACTAATCAAGAGGAAACATTTGAGCACCGAGATGACTTGTTATCAAGGCTAGAAATCATCAATGAGCGAATGAAGAGTAATAAAACAACCGGAACCTATCGGCTTTATTCTCTTAATTCTGAAGGTGAAATTTTACAAGAACTTAATCTTGAAATACCTTTTATTGGAATCATTGATCAGTTGCTGGAAAATTTTGGTACGAGTGTTGGGAAGAAAAAGAGAGGTTTTCTTCATTTTTTAGTAAAACATAAAGAAAAAAACTCCTCACTAGGAACACCAGAACCTCAACCCCAACCAGAACCAGCTCCTGAACTAGAAGATCTAACGGTAAAGAAAGAGGCGAATATGGCTCGTCAAAGAATTGCTGAGCTAGTTTCTCAGAAGCCTCAAGATGAGGTTGGAGAGGAAGTACCTTTGGAAGATAAAGATGCCTTTTCATCCGATGAGTGGACTACAGAACACTTCAGTAGACTGGATGAAATAGAGGCGGTACAGGAAGAACGTGTAGAACCTACACAAGAAGTAGTTTCTAGTGTTGAAAAATCAAGTCAGGAAGAAAATGGATCTCTTCCTGTTAAACAAGAAGATAAGGGCAATGTTGAGCATTCCTTCTCTCTTTCTCATGCGACGACAGTAGAATTGCCTTCAGAGGTCATTGATAGCTTTGAGGCTCAGACCATCACTTATAAGCAGTCTATTAAACATAAAATTCAGTCTAACGAAGAATTCATCAAGAAAGCAAACGAGGAAATTATTGAGTGTCAAAATAAAATCAATGAGTTGCGACAACAGATTCTTGCCAAAGAGAAACAAGCTAGTCAACTGAAGGATCTTTATTTTAAAATTGAAGAGGTGAGCTAAAATGGAACAAGAACAAGTGGTAGCCCAATTAGGACGGGCAACTCTTGTGACAGGAGAAATCATCTTAAAAGGACTCTTCCTAGTGAGCTCTAAGGCAGTTGAAATGTATCAGTCCAGAGGGGAAAATGTCCTCTTTACTGGTGAGACAGACTGGAATAAATTCATGGCAACGGCAGATACGAAAGAAGTCCAGCAATTACTACATAATGAAGTCAATCTCGAGGCAGTTCGAAAAGAACTTGGCCAATACGGGATTGGCTTTTCTTTTTATACACACCCTGATGGTAAGACAACTCTTGCTTTCAATGCAAAAGATAAAGGAGTTGTCGAACAAGCCTTTAAGGATGTCTTAGAAGGCATCACAAGAGATCCAAGAGGATTCAATGAGCGAAACCTTAAAAATGGCAAAACGACTTCTTTTGAGGAGAAATTGCAACATTTCAAAGCAGTGGAACAAGAGAAAATTTCTTCCCTACAGGTAAACATTCATACGAAGGAGTTTGTTCTTCCAGAAAATATCGAACCACAGATTGGAGGAAAAATGAAGTGATTACAGAAAAGAAGAAACGGAGACTTAGACCGTATTTGTTGTTAGGATTAAGCTTGTTTTATCTCTTTCATTGGCTCTTTAAACTATGGATGTTAGCACCAGATACTGATTCAGTAACGGATGTATTTGGATTTGGAAAGCTTAACTGGATGAATGACCATCTAAACGATAAATCTTGGTTCGATTTTCAGTTTACTCCAGCTTCTTTATTAATTGGTATGGGCGGATTTTTGATTGCTTTTTTGCTGTATTTGAGAGTATCGGATACAGGGACTTACCGTTATGGAGAAGAACATGGATCAGCTCGTTTTGCGACAAGAGAAGAGTTGATGAGATTCCGAGACGAAGAACCTGAAAAGAATATGATTTTTACCCAGAACAGTCAGATGGGACTATTTAATAACCGCTTGAGGTTTGAAAATCAAATCAATAAAAATGTCTTGGTATATGGAGGTACGGGTGACTGGAAGACACGAAGTTTTGTAAAGCCGAATTTATTACAAGGGAACACTAGCTTTGTGACAACGGATACCAAAGGGATTTTGATTCATGAATCAGGAAAATCACTGGTAGAAAAAGGATATAAGATGAAGATTTTCGATCTGATTACTTTCTTGAATTCAGATGGCTTCAACGTTTTTAGATATGTTCATAATGAAATGGATATAGACCGGGTAGCTGAAGCAATCACGGAATCTCTGAATAGAAATGGTCATGAAAGTGATCCTTTCTGGCCAGCGGCTAATAAACTCCTCATGCGTTCTCTAATTGGCTATCTTTATTTTGATGGTCAGCTCGATCACTATCTACCTAATTTAGGGCAGGTCACAGATATGATTCGAGAATTGAGAAGGAATCATCCAGAAGCAGAGAGTCCGGTTGAATTGATGTTTGAAGATCTGGAGAGAAGGAGACCAGGGAATTATGCCTGCAGGCAGTGGGATTTATTCAATAAAAACTTTGATGGTCAGACACGGGCTTCTGTTTATGCCATTTTTGCGACAACTTTCTCAGTATTTGATCATGAGCAACTAAGAAAGATTATTGAAAAGGATACGCTGGAGATTGAAAAATGGAACATTGAGAAAACAGCAGTTTTTATTCATATTCCAGAAGTAGATCCAGCATATCAGTTTTTGTCAGCCCTTCTTTTTAGTACCATTTTTGATGTCTTGATAAAGACTGCAGATGTAATCCTGTTAGGTGAGCATCCAACAAAGTCTAAAAAGGATTTACTGCATGTTCAGATAGAGGCGGATGAGTTTGGACAGATTGGCAAGATTCCTAATCTGCCCCCTATTATATCTGTTATTCGGTCTCGAGAAATCTCTATTAAAATGATGGTTCAATCTCAAAGTCAGATTGAAGTATTATACGGTAAAGAGAACACGAAAACGATTATCAATAACTGTGGGGCTATTCTTTATCTGGGAACAAATGATCCAGACACTTTGAGAGCTTTATCTGAGAGATCTGGTAAGCAGACTTTGAATGATCAGAATTATAGTGAGAGCAGAGGAAGAAATGCTAGCAGTTCTAAGCAGAACTCTAAAATTGGTCGAGAACTGTTGACACCGCATGAGGTGGCTACGATTGGAACAACAGAAGCCCTACTCTTCCTATCCAAACAAAATGTTTTTCGAGATCAAAAATTTAACCTGGACACGCATCCGAGAGCTTACCTCTTAAGTAATGGCCCGACCGATGAGAACTGGTATCGATACAAGCGCTATCTAAGCGATATTGATGAGTGGAAAGCCCAGGTTGGGGAAGAAAATGTTATTCATATTGGGATTAAGGAAGTTGAGGAAGTTCCTCTTAAAGTGAGTTAGGAATCTTTGGATAAACAACTTTCTATAAGTTGACTATCTTTTCTTCAGATGAACTTGAGTTGATTGCAATCTGGTTCGTACCGCTCTTCAGGATAACTATATATGATAACTTTGGAAATGAAATCAAAACGAAAAGGCTACCATTAGCGTTCTTAATGTTACTAAAAAGTGTTTGGCCGAAAAGTAAGGTTTCATTTATTTGGAAAGGACATAAGAAGCATGGGAATTAGAGATAAGCCATTATTATAAAACCATAAATAGATACTATGTAGAATTAGAAAGGTGAAAATAAGAATATGGAACAAAAATATTACGCTGTTCTTATGCAAATAAATATTGGGAAAAGTGTCTGGTTAGTCCCACAAAAAAGTGGGAAAGTAGCTTGGTCAGACGAAATTAGTGGGACAAGAGTTTTTAATAGTTACGAGGAAGCTAGGAAAACTATTGAAAGTCATTTTCTAGAAGATTTTGGCTTTATTGGTTCATACAAAATTATAGAGTTCACTTATCAAGAATTGTTAGATTTTGAAATATTAACTGATGACTAAATAGTCCAAAATATCTTCATAGCTTACGTCGGGATTAATGTATTTCTTAGAACTATGCTTAACAAACTTTCCAAAGTAAAATAGTTTAAGAGGTTGTTCATCTTTTGATGCTTTTTCTAATATTTTAAGCTTTCCTTTAACTCCATGATGGCTAGCGAGACTTTTGTTAATCGTTATAGTTGGATAATTAGAGTCTTGATCAATTGTGCATAAACTATGGAATCTAACTAAAAAATAACTTTTTTCAGGGTTATCTTCATTGTCAATAGACTTTACTGTTGCAGTATCATAATAGATATGAACATCTTCCAGGTTTATTCCTCTTTGGTTTGCTTCTTTTAGATTGACAAAGTATCTTTCGAGTTGGATTTCTCTTTTATATTTATCATAGAATGTATACTTCTCTCCAGACTGGTATTCTAAAAAATAATTGATTAAGTCTCTGAGTTGTTTCACATGGCTACGGAAAGTCCTCTTGTCCTCATCAGTACAAGAGGAATGAGAGCTCTGACGATGCATTTCATCTTTATTTGACTCAGAAGAAAAATTGGATTCGTCTTTCTGTCTAGGATTAGTTACAGTAGCCAATATCCCTTTAACAAGGTCTAAGTCAACAATCAGTTTATTTTTCTCACGGTAAAAAGAGATATGATTTTCAGACGTTACTTCTTGTTCCCTTTGTTGATAATGTTCAATCATACGTTGACAATTATTAGGGTCATGTTTTTGATTTCTTGCTCCAGGAGTAAAATAAGGAGTTTTATTAAAGCCCGGATTGTTGAAGTTTGCTAAGGTTAATTTGAATGAACATTTTTCTCCACATTGAAACATTTTTGAATCGGTTAGATGATTAGGAGTTCCAATTGGGGAGCAAGAAAAATCAAAGGCCTCTTTTGGAGTTACATATTGTTTTAATTCTAAACTATAAGCAGATTGAAAAGACATAAATAATTACCTCGCTATTAATTTTTATTTTATTTTAACATTATTTCACATGGAATAGAAAGGATATATCTATTATGATAGATACGATCAAACGTTGGATTGAAAAGATAAAATCCAACCCAATTTTGAAACCGTTCATTAAGACTAAAGCTTGGTTTCAAGAGAATATAATTAAGAGAAAACTGGTCATTTTCTCAATGTTATTTTTGATCTGGCAAAGACTTTTCAATAAATAAAAATAGCAGGTAATGAAACAGTTCTAAAAAGCAGAGCTGTTTTTTTGATGAAAGGATAATCAAATGGATTGAGAACAATTGAAGCAACGACGAGATGAGCTGATTAAAGATAATGAGTGGGCGGATGGCTTAATTAAAAAGAAGGAAGAGGAACTATGGGAAGTGAAAGTGAGAACGATTGCTGCTTCTGAGTTAGCTAGATCGGCATTGGAATCTGCTTTACGTTCTGTAGGTATCGTAGATACCTTTTACGGCCCAGATAAATAGAAAGAAAGGAAACGAAATAGAATGAATACACTACCACAAAAACAATTTAAACGAATGAAGCGTAAAGTTGAGGAAGAAACTGCTCGAGGGATTGGTTATTTTGAGGGGATTTTAGAACATATCCCTTCTTATCCCCTATCTGAAGCCGTAAAAGAGTTGGCTTTATCTGGCTGGATTACTTCTCATACAGATGTCATCGATGTCCAAAATATGATTGTTACAGAATCTATAAAATGGATGAATTATCAAGATTTTAAAGAAGTTGCTCCTTACTTATTTTCTTACCCTCGAGAGCAACGGGAGAAAGATTTATTGGTTCGACCAGTGAATATCTCCAGAGAGTACTTTGAAGAATTAAAGGCTAATGCAGAAGAATTATTTCACTTGAAACAAGACTTGCTTCAGGTTAATAATCAATTAGATGCTAGGATTCGGGAATTAGAGATGGATCAGCTTCCCAATGGCGATCAAGTTATTGGAGTCGATCTAAAAACTGAGGAGGTATTGTTACTACGAACTCCAGAAAATGCTCAGGTTGAGGAGTGGGAGGTTCGTAAAGATGGCTTGATTACTGATTATCGTTCCAATTTTTCAGAATATGCTCAAATTGTAGATACTTTACTTGAAATGGAGAATCCAGAGATTGATACGATTCTCTATGAAGAAGTAATCAACTATTCTAAGAAAACTTGGCCAGATTCAGAACCAATTCAACTTCCAGAAAATATCAAGGGACTATTGAATCAAGAGGGCAAGCTTGATCCCTCATATTATCAAATAGCTCAGTTTGAAACAGTAAAACAAGCTTATATTTATGGGATGATTTCACCTAGTTTTCAGGAGCGTTTCCCTCATTATTCAGATTTCGTTAGGAACTATGTAGAAGATAGAGAACAATATGAGTTTTTCAACTATCGTACAGAAGCCATCTCACTAGCACAGGAAATTCTAGTACCACGTTTAGGTGATATTAATCAGATTTTAAGTACGAACAATGAGGAGTTAATCGTCCAAGAAGTCACTGGGTACTCTCAGGGTGAAAGCTGGGAACTGGCCTATTTGCGAGATACAAAGACGGAAGATAGAGAATCCGTTCAGTTTTATCTTGAAAGTGAGATTGGAGCTTGGTATAAGGGAAGTTTGACAGAGTTGGCTGTTATCCGCTTTGATGATATTGATCTAGAGAAAGGATTTAATGGCCATCAGGAAGCAGTCTATCATATCGATGAGAACTTGTTGGTTCATGATAAACTGAAACAAGCCCAATTTCATATTCCTGATTTAAAACGTTTTGTAGAAGCGGAAGAACTTGAGAGAGAACAGACACAAGATATAGTAGCAGAAAAAGAAGAGCCAGAATTTTCATTGTAGGGGGACAACAGATGGTGTTAAGCAAAGAAGAAGCCAAAAGATTATCTATTATTTCTGTTGCAGAGCAACTAGGCATAGAGTTAAAGCGTACAGGAAGTTATAGTTATACCTGGACAGAGCACGATTCATTTGTAATCGATACAAGGAAAAATGAATTTCACTGGAATTCAAGAACTGAATTTGGAGATGTCATTCAGTTAGTTCAAACCATACGAGGTGTTTCTTACAAGGAGGCGATGCATTTTTTAGAAACTGGAGAATTTAAGGCAGTAGATGTAGAAGCTCAGACGGCTTCAAAAGAGCCTTTTAGCTATCATTTGGAAAGATATGAGCGTCAGAATTTCAGCGCTTCTAGACGCTATTTGAAGGCACAGAGAGGCCTTTCAGATGATACGATTAACTTCTTTATTAGCCAAGGGAGTATGGCTGAGGCAACCCGAAAAAAAGGAGACTATTTCGAGCCTGTGATTGTCTTTAAATATAAAGACAACACGGGCTTTTTAGCTGGCGCTAGTCTCCAGGGGATAGTAGAGAATCGAGTGCACTATCCAGAACGTGGTCGCTTAAAACAAATTATGAGAAATTCAGACGGACAATTAGGATTTTCAATTGATATTGGGAATCCTAAACGTTTAGTATTTTCGGAAGCTCCAATCGATCTAATGAGCTACTATGAGCTTCATAAAGATAGGCTTCAGGATGTCCGCTTAGTAGCTATGGATGGAGTAAAAGAAGGAATCATTAGTAGACGGTTTATGGAATTGTATGCAGAGATAAATGATAAATCCTATCAAGTCAATCAGAATACCGGGAAAGCACTAGAAACTGTCGCTAGAACAACAAATTATTTTAAAGACGGTCAGAATCAAGATATGATTACCTTGGCTGTAGATAATGATGCAGCTGGTCATAATTTTATCACTCGATTGCAGGATAAGGGGATTCCAGTACAGATTGCGATTCCACCTATTATTCAGTCAGACCAGGAGAAGGAAGATTGGAATGATTTCCTGAAGAGTGAGAATGAAGTTCATAAGGATTTGGCGCACGTTTATGTAGCAGATGAAAAGTCCTGGCATTACCAGGGCTTTTTTGAGAAGGAAATAGCTCTTGCGAAAGCGCAAGAGCTAACTACAGATGATGTAAAAGCTTTTGTGTCATATAGGCAATTGACAAAGGAAGAAGTCCGTCAAGAATATCAAACAATTATTAATCAAGAGAGAGGAAGAAAAAATAGTATGTCGGAATCGTACGAGAATGGAACTAAGTATGAAGCAGAGGATGTACCAAGTAGTCCTAAAAAAGATGACGGATTTGTTATTCAACCAGAAACACAATCTATAATTGAATCTGGAGAGGTCAAACAATGGGCTAAATATCCAAATATCTACTTTGTAAAAGGGCTACGTTCTGTAGCTCTAGAACTGACAGAAGAAGGAAAATTTGAACAATCATCTCAATATCTCCCTAAAACGGAGGAGGAAAAAGAGGTGGTAAACAAGTTACTGTCCAAACAAAAAGATCAAGGTGAACTAGTCTTAGAAGATGATAAGAGTTCTGAATTGAACATAGACACTAGTAATTTATCTTCCGAAGATGCGGAATGGCTAAAGAAAAACTGGAATAATATTAGCTTCTCAGTAGAACCTAAAAAACAGATGGTCATTGATGGAGATAAAACGGTAATCTTTGAAAAGCCTTCTGATCCTGTTGGAGATACTTATGAAGCGCAAGAAGAAAATCAGAGCATAGAAAAAGCTCTTGAGAAGTCTCAAGAGCAAACAAAGAAGACTGAGAACGAATTCGGGGATTTTTCTGAGATTTATCAGAAGGCAGCACCTCTACCTGAAGCGAAACAATCGCAACCTTTGGATGGCTCGTCACCGAACCAAACTCAGTCTCAATCTTTACTTCATTTTACTATATTGGATGCGGATAAGTCAATTTATAAACCGAATTATCACCCAATTAAAGCAAATGAATTACGAAAGTTGAATCGTTATGCACCTCAATTGCAACAGACAGCTAATTGGTATTTAAATACGCTAGCAGATAGTAAGGTGTACTATTTTTTTAAAGATGAAGAAGATATTAAAGTAGTATCTGTTTCTTTTTATAAAGAGAATTTCATGCACCTTACAGGAATTGCTCCAATAAAAGATGACCAAACCCCAGAACAAACACTACTTGATTTTGTGGAGGGGAGAGGGGAATTTGATAATATTATGATTGCTAATAGGGGAGCCGCATTTGAAAAACTACAAGTGTTACCTGACTTTGAAGCAATTATTGATGCAGGTTCTTTCTATTTTGATGATTTATCTCAAATTGAAAAATTCAATCGTATTGATTTATCTCAAGCAATTATGTCTGAGGATAAGGATTTGTTGCTTGCACTAAGAGATATTGATGGGATTGGAGTTCCTGCTTCTTTGATGAAAGTAAAAGAAACATTATCATATGAGCTAGAAGGAAAAGAAAAGATAATTCTTGGTGTTTTTCGTGACCGTGACGGTCGAATTGAACAGTTATCGATCAACGAGGATTACATCAAGAATGATGGCAAAGAATTGCAATCGATTATAGAAAATGGCTTGTTTGAGGCAATTCAACTAAATGAGATTGACAAAAATAACTACAATGTCCGCCTTCAATGGTCTGAGGAGCGCCCAGATGGCCCTAGATTGCCCTTTAAAGAGACAGAGCTGATATCTTATCAAGATTTTGCTAGAGAGCTTTACAAGGCCAATCAGAGCTTCTATCAGCTACATCAGGAAGGGCTACAACAAGTAACTGGTGGTCACCCAGAAGCCTATATCTCTCCAACTAAGATCCAGTTTAGTATCTACGCTCCTGATGGTGAACTGATTCAGGATAGCATCCGTTACAATATCGGTGAGGAGATTAACCCAATCGCTCATAAAGAAAGACTTGGTACACGAGAAATGAGAGAGTACCCAGAATTGATGAAGATAGATGGGGACATATTCACTCCGTATCATCTGGAGAGATTGGCGAGTGAACTAGATATTTCTCAGTTCAGTTACGCTTTAGAAGATACTCTTTACGCAGATCAACTTCTATCCCAACTCCCATTTGGAAATTTGGAAAATAGTCCGATTGGTTTTTCGGATAGTAGTCATGATAGTCGTCTAGGATTTATTTCTTTTGATGGAATGGATGGTGTTGAGGCCGAAAATCTATCTGCTTGGTTTGAGAAGTTGGGTGTCAAGGACTCACCTATGGAACAAGTAGCTCTTGTAGAAAAATGGCAAAAAGAGATTAAAGATTTATCAGAAAAAGTTGAACAAACCATCGAAAACATTCGAGATGAATTTGAAAAAACACAAGAGGAAGAAATCAAACTAGAAGAACAAGGGCACAACAGACAGGAGTTGAAACGTGATGCTGATGCTGACGGTGTTTCTGATGAGGAGGAGTTGCTTCAGGGAACGAATCCGTATGATTTTAGATCGAAGCCAGGCTCTAAACCAGAGGTCGAAGAGGGTCTACAAGCGGAAGAAGTTGTTTTAGCAGCTAGCAGTCTTGCAGTCGCAGATTTTATTCAAAATAAAGATATGGCAGGATTAAGTCGTCACCTTAAAGAAGGAATTAAGGAGTTTCTGGATTCGGATAAGTACAGAGACTATCTAACGAAAATGAGCCAACTAAATAATTATTCTAATCGTAACTTACGCTTAATTCTTGCACAAAATCCTGAAGCAAGGCAAGTAGCTTCTTTCAAACAGTGGAAAGAAAATTTTGGTCGCTATGTAAAAAAAGGTGAGAAGGCTTTACGTATTTTTAAACCTATGACGAAAATCAAAAAGGATGAGAATAACCAACCAATATTGGATAAAAATGGGAAACCAGAAACAGTTACATTCTTTGGTTTAGTGCCAGTTTTTGATGTTAGTCAGACAGAAGGAAAGGAGATGCCAAAAGCTGCAGAAGTTAAAGAACTGCTGACTGACTTGGACTATGCAAATCTTTACCGTGCCCTAATGGCCATTGCGAAAGAAAATGATGTATCGGTTCGATTTGAAGAGATGGAAAATAATAAACATGGATATTATTCTGTCCCAGAAAATCAAATTGTTTTACGTAGTAATGAGATGAACAAGGCTCAAATTATTAAAACTTTCTTACATGAAATGGCTCATGCAGAGTTGCATCATGCAGATAATCCTCAAAAGGAAAATCTAACTAGAAGCACCGCTGAACTCCAGGCTGAAAGTGTCGCTTATGTCGTTTCTTCATACTATGGTATTGATACGTCAGAGTATTCCTTTAACTATCTATCTGGGTGGTCTGCTGATAAAGAGACGCTTGCTGATTTAGAAGCACAGTTGGATATTGTCCAACAAGAAGCTAAAAGTTTAATGGTTCGGATGGATCAAGCATTGGAACAATTAAGATTGAGCCAAGAGAAACAAACGAAGCGAAGTTTTGAACAAAAACTGGAGAAGTTTAAAGATCAGGGCAAGCAAGCTGTCGAAGAACACAAGCAGGAGTTGAAAGCAGATGCACAATCAAAAAAAGAGAAGGGTTTCTCGAAATGACCGAACGGGACACCCCAAATAAACCCAAGGTCAAATTAAAAACAAACCATCATCAAGGAGGACAACACTCATGACCAATGAACAAGAAGAACAACTGATCATCATCCTCTCAGACTTTATTCCAATCATGGATGGAGACAGAGTTCAAGGAGTATCGCCAAACGCTAAAGACTTGACTCGCCAAAAAGTTCTGGAGCAACTAGAGGAAGAACAGTCTCAACTACCTGAAGGAGATCCTGCTCTTTTGGAATGGGAAGAAGAAAATATTGAGCTACTCAAGATGATTACAGATGAAGAATTTCAAGCTGTACTCACTGAAAAAATCTTACTGACAGAAATACAAATTGGGCAGTCTATTTTCCAGCCTCTAACTACTCAACAACTTTCTGTCCTAGCTGAAAAGTTGCAGGGTCAGAAAGAAAAAAGTGTAGAAAATAGTGATAAGCAATCATCCATTTTCAAAAACATCTTCAGTTGGCTACGATAAAATGTTAGAAGTTGTACTCCAAAAGATATAGGAAAGGGGCTTGGGGATTTCCCCAAAACTGAGAAAATCAAGAAGGAAAACTGCAGGGTTCTCCTTCTCTGATTTTTTTAAATTTCGCAAATGGATATCCATTTGCTACGCTTGCCACAAGGAAGTCAGGGGTTGATGCCTGGTCAGAAAATGCCAGAGCCTTTGAGAGAAAGAGGATGAAAAAACAATGCAGAAACGAGAAAATAGAAAACGCTATATACAAAAATTGATACGACTAACACCAGAGGAAGATCGTCAAATTAAAACAGCGATGGCCCAAATGGGAGTTCCCTCATTTCAATACTATGCGAAGAATCAACTGGTGCAAGGGAAGGTGGTGCAAATTGATTTTTCTGAATTGAAAGACCTTCGAGTTGCCATCAATCGAGTTGGGACGAACATCAATCAAATTGCCAAACATGCCAATGAAAATCAAGAGGTTACGACAGAGGAAGTGGCACAAGTTATTGGCTATCTATCTGAGTTGAAAGAGATGGTAGCTGTCAAACTTTCTAGTGCGGAGAAGAAAAGTTTACAGGAACGAAAAGTGAAAACAATAAGGACGTATGACGAATGGTAGTAATCAAAACACCCAAACAAATTAAAACTCCTTCTAATTTAAAAATAGCTGTACGATATATTCTGAATGAAGCGAAGACTCTTGTATCAGGAACTGCAGAAAGCGATTTTGATTTTCCTCTTGTCTATCATGATGGTAAATTTCAAATGAAGCTAGTATCTGGTAATGGGATTTCAGATTATAGCGTAGCAGATGAAGAAATGGTCATGACAAAATTGACTGCAGCCTTTAAAAAAGGAGATGATGACTTGAAAGAATTATCTTCAGGAAAACAAGTATTGGCTCATCACATTATCCAATCTTTTTCTCCAGATGATAACTTGACCCCTGAGCAAGTTCATGAAATTGGCCGTCAAACGATGTTAGAATTGACAGGTGGAAATTATGAGTTTGTGATTGCAACACACACGGATAAAGATCATCTTCATAATCACATCATACTCAATACCACCAATACCTCAACGCTCAAGAAATTTCGTTGGGAAAAGAAAACCCTGAAAAATTTGAGAGCCATTTCGGATAAACATGCGGCACGGTATGGCGCTAAAATTATTGAGCCTACTATGAAAAATTCTTATACAAAGTATTCTGCTTGGCGGAGACAAAATAATTATCGGTTTGAAATCAAGGAACGTCTTGATTTTCTTCTGAAGCACTCTCTTTCGTTGGAAGATTTTAAACATAAAGCAGCTGTGCTTGATCTTCAGGTTGATTTCTCTGGTAAATTTGTTAAGTATAAATTACTTGATCAGCCTCAACAAAGAAATGTCCGAGATGATACATTATCGAAGAAAGGACTCTATTCTCTTGAAAAAATAAAAGAGAGAATTTCTAAGAATCAGTTAGTTTTTGATGTGGAGGAATTGAAAGAACAATATCAAGAATCAAAAGAAAAAACGGCAAATGATTTTGAATTGAAATTGGAAGTGGAATCCTGGCAGGTCGAGCAAGAAAGCAAGCAAGGCATTTACGTGCAGATGGATATGGGAGCTTTAAACAGTGGTACAATTTTAATACCTTCTCATAAAGTTGATAAAAATGAGGATGGAAATTATACCATCTATATCAAAGAGAAAGACTATTTTTATTTTCTCAATCCTGATCAATCTCAAAAAAATAGGTACATGATGGGCTTGACTGTCGCAAGGCAATTGGCCAAACAAAATGGAGAAACACTTGTAACTAAAAACGCTCAAATTTCCTCTATGCGTGAACTGATTAAGGAATATAATTTCTTAGTCGAGCACGGCGTGACAGATGGAACACAATTTCAACATTTGGAGGAGCGCTTTAATGAAAAGATAGAGGCTACCCAGGAGGAATTAAGACAGCTAGATGAGCGACTTGGACGTTATCATAAAATTGAAGGAGCGCTTTTAGTCATCCAGCAATCTCCAGAAAATAGTCTTGCGGCGGTACAACTATTGGATGATTTAGGAGTTCCAAAAGATATGGGACTGGAAGATGTCAGTCAACTGATCAAACAATTCCAAATTGAAAAAGGAGCCTTACAAGAGTTCTTTGACGATACTCTAAAACATTACACAGATTATAGAGATATTAAGGAGCACGTGCGTAGTCGTGAAGAGAAAGTTGACCGACGATTTGAGGATGAAAAAGTCTTGTAGAAGTTTCTGATGTTTTCAATCTAGTCATGATTTCAGTACAGAGAGAACAGTTCTCTTTACATTTGGAGAGATAACCTTTTCTAGGAATTGCTGGCGAAAGGGAAGGAGAAACTTCATTGCGAAAATAATTATAAATATAATTATAAACATGTTGACAAATATAATTATAATGGTATAATAGAAGTATAGAAAATAACAAGGAGATAGGTAGATGGCAGAAAAATCTCATTGCAAAATTTGCGGTTGTACTTGGAACAATGCTTGCTATACTCCTGACAAAGGAGCTTGTTGGTGGATAGATGAAGAAGAAACAATGTGTAGTCATTGCTATTACGGATGGAATGGAGAAATAGAATGAAAATTATTACTTTTGCTGCTATTAAAGGCGGTGTTGGAAAAACAACTTTAACATTTAATTATGGGGAATGGCTGGCTAAGAAAGGGCATAAGGTTCTTTTGATTGATCTTGACCATCAGTGTAATTTGACTCAGTGCTACAATATTTATGAGAGCAAGAATACAATTGCTAATGCTTTTAAAGGTGGCGATGTGGATGTTAAGCAAGTCAAGGAAAATATCAGTCTAATTCCAGGTTCAGTTCAGCTTGACACGGTGGAACGAGATCTGGAGAACAGTGATAAGAAAAATATGCTACTTTATCTTTGGCTAGAGGATAACTACGAAAAGAAGAAGTTGGATCAGTTTGACTATATCTTGATTGATTGTAGACCGGACTTTGCGACAGCTACTAAAAATGCTGTTGCGGTCAGTCACGCTATTATTAGTCCCTTGACTCCTTCAGAGTTTGGTTATAATGCTAAGTTCAATCTATCAACTCGGTTAGAAGCATTCAGAAAGGATGTAATCGACTATCGTACCAGAGAATCATACATTACTGCTGAGTTATATTTCTTAGCAAATATGATCCGACCAAACTATGGTTCATCAAGAGAATTACTGGAAGCCCTAGGACTTGAAGCTAAAGAAAAGGGAACAGATAACCTTCTAGGGATTGTACCAGCAAAAGAGTTGTTCAATCATTCCACGATTGATAAAATCTCTATTGCAGATATGGAGGAAAATCCAGAGCTTTATCAAAAGCACAAAAAGTTTTTCACTGAACTTGAGCACACTTTTTCAAAAATTTATGATACAATATAATTATATTTATAAACACAAATACAATTATAAATATAATTAGAAGGAGATTGTTATGGCATTCACACCAAAAGAAAAAGAGATTTCGCAGATTATTGAAGCAACCCATCAATCTGAGCAGATTTCAGACCTAGCCAACTTTGAAAGTTTTGAACGCAAAAAGCAATTCCAGTTTACTTTGAAACCAAGCAATCGGAAAAAATTAGATAAAATTGCTAAAGCAGCCGGCGCAAAATCTGCATCAGATTACCTTGATAAACTTATCGAAAGTTTATCGCTATAAATATGATTATAAACATAATTATATTTATAATCAAGAAACCTTCCCAATAATAAGGGAAGGCTTTTATCTTTGCTGAAAAAATATTTGAACTCCTGAACTAAAATCTTTATACTTTTTTATTATGATTTAGTTGGGAGTGTTTTTATTTTGGATACAAAAATTATTGATGAAAGAGAATTTGTAGAGAAATTTAAAGATAAAAATTTACAAGAATTTCATAAATTTGTAAGTGACTATGATAACTATATTGCTCCCACAATGAGAGCTAGAGGGTACAAATTTGTAAACTATGCTGAGAGAACCGTTACTTTTACGTTTGGCCAGGTAACTTTTTCAAGAAGGCGCTGGTATAAGAATGGGAAATGTAGAATTCCAGTAGATGAGAAGTTAGGTCTAGAGAAACGTATTGCCTATTCCAAAGAATTGCTGTATCAGATCACTAAACTAGCTACAATGTTACCGTATCGAAAAGTTGTGGAAGTTATTGAACTGATGTACCAGGTTTATATTACTAAAGACACAGTGTTAAAAGCAATTAAACTAGCAAGTCAGTTGTTAAATGAAAAAGAAGATTATCGTTACTATAGTGATGAGGTAGTTGTCAAGAAAATTGAGGCACCTGTCATTTATCTTGAAGGAGATGGTGTTTGGATAAAGGTCAGTGGAAGAGAAAAAGAACAACAGAATAAAGAATTATCTCATTTTGTCATTCATACCGGAACGGAGGTGTACGGAAAGAGGAAAATTTTAAAAAATAAGGTGGAAATTGTGTCGCCCAATAATCGAACAGCAAGAAAAAGAGTAGTAGATTATATTTATAATCATTTTAAAATTACGTCAGATACCCTACTTGTGACAAATTCAGATATGGGTCACGGTTATACTCCACATTTATTTAAAGAGATATCACATGATTTAGGAATTAAACATCATCAACATTTTTGGGATCGATACCATCTGAACAAAGAAATAAAAAAGTTGGTCAAACCGTATTCAGTTGAGCTACTAGATCAATTTATGAAAGCCATAGACAGTCATTGCAAGCAGAAATTGAAAACAGCTATTGATACACTAGAATCATTCGTTCTGCTTAATCAGAACGAAAAGAAGATTGATACATTTAAGGTTTTTAAGAATAGAATCCTTGGAAATTTTAAATATACGCAACCTCCTGAGCAGAGGAATCTAGATACAGCAAGTTTAGGAATTATTGAAAGCCAGCATCGGAAAATCAGTTATCGGATGAAAAATAGAGGAATGTATTGGTCATTAGACCATGCCGATGCAATGTCCCATCTTATTTTGTTGTCTTACAATCAAGAACTCCGAGATTTATTTTTTGGTAATTGGATAAATGAATATGAAAAATGCCGCTCAGAAGGAATGAGCGGTGCAAAAGTACGAAAAAAGATTGATCAAGCTCCAAGGAGTTTAGGGACGATTGTAAATGCCTCCTGGAAGGGCCGAAAACAGAGAGACAAACAACGTTTTGTAGGGAAAAAAATCAATAAATAAAACGTTATAAACTCAGTAAACTCTTGACTTATAGTAATAAATATTGTATAATGATCTTATCAATAAAAAAGAGGCACGCAGCAACGTACCTCTCATAAAGATAAACAATTGGGTCTTGTTTATCAGTAAGATTAATACTATCAGAAATTTTAGTAGATGTCAAGGCTGAGCAAGTAAAATTGTTTAGCCTTGTTTTTACATTTCCGTTTTTGATGTATTTTTTTACTACCTCAAAAAAATAGACACAAACAAAGGCGTAAAATCCCTTTACAAATCTAGCTTTTCATGGTACAATAGCCTTTGTGTGAAATAGCAGCAGGAAAGCATGAAGCTCGTCAACAGGTGTCTTATGACAAGTAACCTTGGCTGTTTAGGCGAAGGGCATCTGCACGAATCAGGGCTTTCTAAGTGACTATTTCCACCGAAATATTATTTATATCAGGAGGACATTCACATGTCACGTTATACAGGACCATCTTGGAAACAAGCTCGTCGCCTTGGCCTTTCACTTACAGGTACAGGTAAAGAATTGGCACGTCGTAACTACGTACCAGGACAACACGGACCAAACAACCGTTCTAAATTGTCAGAATACGGTTTGCAATTGGCTGAAAAACAAAAACTTCGTTTCACTT
>ERZ773051.319-NODE-319-length-36500-cov-30.218658_pt1 | contig 36500 bp, 29 predicted proteins | sample MGYA00580631_ERZ773051 | MGnify/ENA primary metagenome ERZ773051 (study PRJEB29015, sample SAMEA2738137) | human oral metagenome | biome: human oral; feature: human-associated habitat; material: saliva | place: China | collected 2204 ... | reverse complement strand
ACACTTTATTCGCACTTGTGCCTGGTAAAGTAGCATTTGAACGTGCTGGTCGTTATAACCGTAAAGTTAGCGTATACCCTGTAGAAGCTTAATTTTACAAAGACTATTAATCCCTAGTGGTTTTCCACTAGGGATTTTTTGCTTTTCTGTAGTATGTGTGTGTTATAGAAATATTATAATTAAGGTTAGCATTATTATTTTGACAATGATATAATATTAAAAATCATTATAGATTGAAATAACTGAATAACTAGTCACAGTGAGGCGATGCTTTGTTTTAATATACATAAGATGAGATAGGGGACATTATGACACTACTAGAATTATCTAATATATCTTATATTGTAAAAGACAAGTCGATTATCCGCGATATATCACTATCGGTAAATCAAGGTGATTACATTACTATTGTAGGCCCGTCTGGAAGTGGTAAAAGTACACTTTTAAAATTATGTAGTAATCTGATTAGTCCTACATCGGGGACTATTACTTATAATGGCCGTGATTTAGCTACTATAGAGCCTGAAAGCTATCGTAAAGAGGTGGGCTATTGCTTTCAAAGACCGTATTTGTTTGCGAAAACAGTACGTCGCAATATTCTATTTCCTTATGATATTCGCGGTTTAGAACCGGATATGAATCGTATAGAATATCTCTTTGACCTACTACATATGCCTCTAAATTATATGGAACGCCATAATGATGAGTTGTCCGGCGGTGAAATGCAACGCATATGCCTTATTCGGAGCCTTATTTTTGAGCCTAATGTGTTACTTTTGGATGAGGTGACATCTGCCTTAGATGCGACGAATACATCGATTGTAGAAAATGTTATTGATGAGCTTCATAAAAAGGGAATCACGATTATCTCCATTACTCATAATGAAGAGCAAAGCTTGCGTACTGCTAATCGCCGTATCACTATCGTAGATGGTCAATTAGCTAAAGAGGAGGTACTGCGATGAGTCAGTTTCACAGTATTTCTACTATGTCCTTGTGCCTTGCATCCGTACTAGTTATTATCAGTATGTTCATGTCCTATCGGCAGGAGTTGAAATTAGAGAAAGATATTTTTATAAGTGCTGTGAGAGCTACTATACAGCTCTTTGTTATCGGCTTTATTTTATCGTATATTTTTAGCACCGAAAGTCCTATATTTATAATTGGGCTGTTAGGATTTATGGCTATCAATGCAGCCTATAATGCTTCTAAGCGCGGAAAAGGAATCCCTTATGCTATATGGATTTCTTGGTTTGCTATAACCGTAGGCGCAAGTATTACTTTAATAATTCTGCTTTTAACGGGCGTGCTTAACTTTACTGCTTATCAAATGATTCCTGTTGGTGGTATGGTCATTAGTGGTGCTATGGTAGCGATTGGGCTTTGTTATCGCCAAATGCTATCAAATTTTGAATTGCGTCAACAAGAGGTAGAGGTTAAATTAGCCCTAGGAAGTACACCTAAGCAAGCGTCAAAAGCCATCGTACGAGATGTTATAAAGACTGGATTGCAGCCAACTGTGGATAGTGCTAAGACTCTAGGCATTGTATCTTTGCCGGGGATGATGACAGGCCTTATATTGGCTGGTATGCCACCACTTGAAGCGGTAAAATATCAAATGATCGTTACATTTATGAGTTTATCTACCATTTCTATCGCCTGTTTTATCACATGTCAATTAGCGTATAGAACATTTTTTAATAATAGAAATCAATTAAATAGGTAAGCTTTTATGCTTTAAATATATTTTTATAGTACAACAATAAACCACCTGATATGGTATTAGAAACTGAACTTAACCCTACAAATAATGCTATTTCTTTAGAACGTTTACCAGCTGTAAAAAAATAATCATGTATTGCAGGTAGATAGTACATTGTGGATGGCTCATGGGATTATAGCTAAAGAACGGGTTATGAAAAATCTCTATGATGCGTGGAGAAAAGTATCAAATTCCTATGCTTTTTAGTAGGAATAGTGGTATACTTAGTACAGTATCAGTGAAAGAACACTAAAATGGTGATGATATACTTTCACAGACCTAAATGGTGGACGTGACCACCGGAAAGATTTGAGGTAAGTACTATGTATGATGTAAAATCTCCAAAGGCGGAGGAATTTATTTCTCATCAAGAAATTCTTGATACTCTTGCCTATGCAGAGGAAAATAAAGAAAATCGCGAATTATTAGACCAAATTTTAGCTAAGGCGGCTACGTTTAAGGGGCTAAATCATAGAGAAGCGGCAGTTCTCTTAGAATGCCCATTACCTGAATACAAAGAAAAGCTATTTGCACTAGCTAAAGAAATTAAAAAAGCTATTTATGGTGACCGCATTGTATTGTTTGCGCCGCTCTATTTATCTAATTATTGTATCAATGGCTGTGTATATTGCCCATATCACTCTAAGAACCGCGATATTAAACGGAAAAAATTGACCCAAGAGCAAATTAAAGAGGAGGTTATTGCCTTAGAAGCAATGGGGCATAAGCGCATTGTTATTGAATCTGGCGAAGATCCTCTTAACAATCCTCTTGATTATATTTTGGAATCTATTAAGACGATTTACAGTATTAAAAATAAAAATGGTGAAATTCGTCGCGTTAATGTAAATATCGCTGCATGTTCCGTTGAAGATTATAAAAAATTGCATGATGTTGGCATCGGTACTTATACATTATTCCAAGAAACGTATAATAAGGAAAATTATGAAGCTTTGCATCCAACAGGACCTAAGAGTGATTATGCATACCATACAGAAGCGATGGACCGAGCTATGGAAGGCGGCATCGATGATGTAGGCATTGGCGTATTGTATGGTCTAGAACATTACAAATATGATTTTGTAGGCCTTTTGATGCACGCTGAGCATTTAGAAGCTGTTCATGGTGTAGGCCCTCATACGATTTCTGTACCTCGTATTTGCCCTGCTGATGATATCGATGTAGATGATTTCAGCAATGCTGTACCAGATGATATCTTTGAAAAAATCGTGGCTCTTATCCGCGTATCTACACCGTATACAGGCATGATTATGTCCACTCGTGAAAGCCAATCTATGCGTGAACGTGGTTTGGCATTAGGCATTTCCCAAATCAGCGGTGGCTCTCGCACTAGTGTAGGCGGCTATAAAGAAGAGGAAAAACCAGAAGATAATTCCGCACAATTCGATCGCAGCGATACGCGCACATTGGATGAAATTGTAGATTGGTTATTGGAACTTGGCTATGTGCCTAGTTTCTGTACCGCTTGTTATCGTGCAGGACGTACTGGCGATCGCTTTATGGCGCTTGCTAAATCGGGTCAAATTCATAACTGTTGCCAACCTAATGCATTAATGACGTTGAATGAATACATCATGGATTACGGCGATGAAAAGACGAAAAAACATGGTGCCAAGGTTATTGAAGACCAATTGGAAAATATCAAGAATGATTTGGTAAAAGATAAGGCAAAGGCTTACATTGCACAAATGGAAGATGGAAAACGGGATTTTCGTTTCTAGTTTATCCTGAATATTTTCGAATGTTTCATGTGTGAATAATAGAATATAGCAATATGAATCAGCACTGTTTATTATGAGAATGATAATAAGCAGTGCTATTTTGTTGAGAAGAACAAGTGGTGGGTATATGAAAAAGAGTGATATAACCCTTTATTTATAAGGGTACTTGTTGTATAATGGAAGAAATGATAATGATAATAGAATTACAAACTTTTTAATATTGATTATAAATTATTGAGCTGTTAATCAACATCGTTGTATTTACTTGTTACCGAGGTTTTGGATTATGAAGAAGAAACGTTGGCATGTTATGCCAAGGGATATAGAAAAAGAGAATACATTAATCCGTGAACTCGGTGTAAATCCGATTGTAGCGAGATTGATGGTGAATCGGAATATAGACACTGATGAAGGTCATCGCTTCTTAGAGGGGACATTGAAGGATTTGCTTGATCCGTTCACATTGAAGGATATGGAAACTGCAGTGTCTCTCATTCTTGAAACCATAGAGGCTGGAAAATCCATAGTTGTGTATGGTGATTATGATGTGGATGGTATTACTGCTACATCGCTGTTATATCGCTTTTTGGTGAAAATGGGGGCTCGTGTAAGTTATTACATACCGGAACGGCAAAGCGAGGGATACGGGTTAAATTTAGAGGCATTAGAGCATATTATCTCTGATGGTGCATCTTTGGTGATAACCGTGGATTGTGGTATTAGTTCTTATGATATTGTCGAGGCCGTTTGCGATCGCATCGACATTATTATTACAGACCATCATACGGCACCGCCTCAAATTCCACCGGCACGCGCCGTTATCAATCACAAACAACCAGATTGTCCTTATAGGGATAAAAATTTATCCGGTGTGGGGGTTGCATTTAAGCTATGCCAAGCATTATGGTTGCGTCAGTGCGGCGAATGGTATCTTGATGATTTAGATATTGTCGCATTAGGAACTGTAGCTGACGTTGTTCCGTTGGTTGGAGAAAACCGCATCATTGTACAGGCAGGCCTTAAGAAGATGAACGAGTTACCTAATTTAGGCATCGACAAACTTATCGATGTGGCCGGATTACATGATAAAACGATCACCGCAGGACATATTGGATTTACCTTAGCACCGCGCCTAAATGCGGCAGGCCGCGTTACTCATGCAACGCGTGCCGTTGAGCTACTTGTTACGGACGATGTAGATTTGGCAGAAACAATTGCTCAAGAATTACAAGAAACGAATATGGAACGTCAAGAAATAGAACGTTCTATTCACGAAGAAGCCCGCGCTAATGTAGCTGCGCAAGGTCATTTAGCTGATTATGTAACCGTAGTAGCTGGAGAAAATTGGCATCCCGGTGTTATCGGTATCGTCGCATCGCGATTGGTAGAAGAGTTTTACAAGCCTACACTTGTTATCAGCATTGATAATGGCGTAGGTAAAGGCTCTTGTCGTAGCATTGAAGGTTTTAATATTTATAATGCATTAAAATCCTGTGAAGATATATTGATTCAATTTGGCGGCCATGCTGCAGCGGCTGGATTTAGTATAGATGCTAGCCGTATCGATGAATTGCGTCATCGTTTAACAGAGTATTGTAAGGTTCAAGTTTCTCCTGATGAGTATATTCCCGTTGTATCCATTGATGCCACATTGCCCGTTGATGATATCGATGTAGATATCGTAGATCGTGTGTCAGCCTTAGAACCATATGGAATGGGCAATAGCACCCCTATATTTGGCGTTATGGATGCAAAGGTGCAGGACATTATGCTTATGGGGCAACTCAAAAATCATTGTAAGGTGATTTTAGCTACAGCCAATGGTAGCGTTGATGCTATCGCTTGGAACCGCCCTGATTTGTTTAGATATATATTTCAGGGCATGAATGTGAAAGTGGCCTTTACACTTCAAAAAAATGAATGGCAAGGTTTTGTATCGCCACAACTCATGATTCAAGATATAGAGCCTATCATAGAAGAACCTATTCAATTAAGTGCTGAAGGTTTACGTGAAATATATACAATTGTACGCCTAGCATTAAAAGGCGGCGCTAATTCTTTATACCATGTGGAACAAGAAATTTTGCGGCGTAAACCCACCAATCAAAATGGTTCATCTGCATTGATGGCCCTTGATGTGTTTAAAGAATTAGGTATTATTAGTGAAGAAACTAACGATAATGGACAAGCGATGATTCGATGGAATGTCATCAATGGTAAGCTTGATTTGACAACATCTGTTACGTTTATTACATATAGTCAGCAGGAGGTGATACAATGATGACCATAAATGAAGAAGGTAAAGCCTTAGTTGAACAAAAAGGCTTTAATAAAGAAGAGGCCTTAAAAGAGTTTATGGACTATGTGCATTCGTATCTAGGAGATGATGAATGCGACCAAATCATGAAGGCTTTCACCCTTGCAGACAAAGCCCATGAAGGTCAATTTAGGGCCTCTGGTGAACCGTATATCATGCATCCTCTTGCAGTGGCAGAGATTTTGGCGCATTTGCAAATCGATCATATTACATTGATTGCGGCCCTACTCCACGATGTCGTTGAGGATACGGAGTATACAAAGGAAGATATTGAAAAATTATTTGGCGCTGAAGTGGCATTCCTCGTTGATGGGGTAACAAAATTAAATCAGTTCCAATATGAAACTAAAGAAGACCGCCAAATGGAAAATTATCGCAAGATGATTTTAGCCATGGCGAAAGACGTGCGCGTTGTCGTTATTAAACTGGGTGACCGGTTGCATAATATGCGTACCTTGAAACATATGCGTAGCGATAAACAAAAACGCATTGCTAAGGAAACGTTGGAGATTTTTGCTCCTTTAGCTCATCGTCTTGGTATTTTCAATGTGAAATGGGAATTGGAGGACTTATCCTTCCGGTACTTGGAACCAGATAAATACTATGATCTCGTTGATCAAATGAAACAAAAGCGCCAAGCTCGTGAAGATATCGTTAACGATACGATGGAACAATTGACGAAGGCTCTTGGTGAGGCCGGTATCAAAGCGGATATCAAGGGACGACCAAAGCATTTTTATAGTATTTATAAAAAGATGAAAAAGGATAATCGCGACTTGTCTCAAATTTATGATTTATTGGCTGTACGCGTTATCGTTGATACTGTGCCAGATTGCTATGCCGTTCTAGGTATTGCTCATAGCATTTGGAAACCGTTGCCTTATCGGTTTAAAGATTATATTTCCATGCCAAAATCCAACATGTATCAATCATTGCATACTACGGTTATCGGTACGATGGGTCAACCTGTAGAAATCCAAATTCGTACATGGGAAATGCATCGTGTTTCCGAATATGGCGTAGCTGCCCACTGGCGTTACAAAGAAGGTAATAAGGGCGCCGATAAAGAATTTGACCAAAAGGTTGCATGGCTTCGCCAAGTGTTAGAATGGCAAGATACGTCTAACCCTAAGGAACTTGTTAATGCTTTGAAATTAGACGTATTCTCTGGTGAGGTATTTGTATTTACACCTAAGGGTGATGTGGTTAAGTTGCCTATCGGTTCTGTACCACTCGACTTTGCTTATCGCGTTCATACCGATGTAGGCCATCGTTGTGTAGGGGCAAAGGTTAATGGTAAAATTGTGCCTCTTGATTACACATTGCAAAATGGGGACATCGTCGATATCATTACCTCTAAAACTGGTAAACCAAGCCTTGATTGGCTCAATATTGTAGGCTCTTCTGAAAGTAAGAACAAAATCCGCAATTGGTTCAAACGAGAAAATAAAGAAGAAAATATTGAAAAAGGTCTTGAAGCCCTTGAACGTGAAGCAAAACGCCTCAATTATAGTTGGAAAGAGCTTTGTTGTGACAATCGCATTCAACAAGTTGTAAAACAGTTGAAGTCCAATACTGAAAATGAACTATATGCCGCTTGTGGCTATGGTGGGATACCGGTAAGTACCGTTCTATTACGATTGGTTGAACTATATAAAAAATCTAAAGAGCATGAAGATGCTCGTAAAACAACGGAACAAATCATTGAAAAGTTAAAGGTGCAAGGGGCCAAAAAAGCTAAGAATGGCACTGGTGTTCTCGTAAAAGGCGAGCCTGGTGTTATGGTTCGTATGGCGAAATGTTGTAATCCTGTACCAGGCGACGATATTATCGGTTATATTACAAGAGGTCGTGGTGTTTCTGTACATCGCTCCGATTGTACAAGCCTTGGTCATACACCGGAAGATCTAGAGCGTATGATTGAAGTTTCGTGGGATGAAGCATCGAGTGAATCCTTCCATGTAGGCATCGATATTCAAGCCTATGATAGATCAGGAATCCTCATGGAGGTAATGGCGGTGCTTTCAGAATTGAAAATTACCATTACTAATATGAACGCCAAAGTCCTAGAAAATACGAAAAATGTAATGATCAACATCGTTGTTGAAATTCGAGATATATCGCAACTTGATTTTGTTATGACTAAATTGCGTCGTATCCGTGAAGTGTACACGGTACAACGTAGTAAAGGTGGTGCATAATGGATACATCAAATTTAGTTCTCATGCGTATGCCGTTGGGACCGCTTGGAACCAATTGTTATGTGATAGGCGATAAGGAACAGGAGGAAGCGTTCATTATCGATCCTGCTACGACAGAAGTGTTGGAAGCCTTAAAAAAACATAATTTAAAGCCGAAAGCAGTTCTCTTAACTCATGGTCATGGGGATCACATCGGTGGCGTACAAGGCATTGTAGATGCTTACGATGTGCCTATCTATATACATCATAATGATGTGAAATACTTAAGTGATCCGGAATTGAATCTAAGCAATTATAGCAATCCCACACCTATTACAGTGAAAGGGCGCATTATAGAGGTTCATGAAGGTGATCACGTCACATGTGGTGCTATTGATTTGACAGTATACGAAACACCAGGTCACACGCCTGGCGGCGTATGCTACTATATGCCGGGTTTAGTATTTGTTGGGGATACTTTATTTAATCAATCTGTGGGGCGCACCGATTTTGTAGAAGGTGATTATGATGCCCTCATCAACGCGATTAAAACAAAGTTATATACATTACCAGACAATACGATGGTATATCCTGGACATGGTCCAGAAACACAAATTGGTTATGAAAAACGATATAATCCATTTGTAGGTGCTTAATTAATTTATTTAGTAAAGGGGATAGTAATTATGAATACAACATTGGAAAAATTAAAAGAACGTATTAAAGACAAAAAATACAAATTGACTACACAACGTCAAACGATTTTACAAGCTTTCATCGATGCTGAAGAAAATCACTTGAGCGCAGAAGACGTATATGTATTGGTAAAAGAAGTAGCGCCAGATATCGGACTTGCTACTATCTACCGTACATTGGATTTATTTACAGAACTAGATTTGTTAAAACGTCTTGACTTTGGTGATGGCCGTAATCGTTATGAATTAAATGACGAAGAGTTTGCCCATTTCCATCATCATTTGATCTGTGTAAAATGTGGTAAGGTTTCTGAGTTTGAAGATGATATGCTAGAAACATTGGAATCTATCATTGCAAAGAAATTGAATTTCCGTACCATCGATCATCAATTAAAAGTATATGGTTACTGCAGTGATTGCCAAGCACATATGACGCCAGCAGAACTTGAAAAGCTCGATAAAATGGCACATCATGCTTAATGGATATCATTACACAGGGCCACTACCGCTTGGATCGGTAGTGGCCCACAACTGTGGCGCAGCCGGATTGTTTTCGCGCAATGAAGAGGCTGATGTGATTCTGCGTGCTGTCGAACGTGATGATATGTATGTCTTGACCGTATCTATTCGTGGCGTTGAACATACTTTGACAGGTCCTGTATCTTCTATGGGGCGACGTTCAATAGGCCAGTCCTTACTTGTATTGTTGCGTACAGAACAAGGTTTACCTGCTCATAATGAGTGGGGCACGATGGTAGGAGTGCGTCCTACTAAATTACTTCATAAATATATAGACCAATATGGTTCATTAGAGGATGCAACTCGTCACATTAGGGACGAGTTTTCTGTGTCTTTTGAAAAATTAGATATTCTTAGCCGTATTGGACAATATCAACGTCCTTTTTTAGAGTCTCACTCTAATAAGGATATAAGCCTCTATTGTGGTATTCCATTTTGTGAAACCCGTTGTGTATATTGTTCATTTCCGTACGGTTTATATCAAGAGTATCATCGACAATCTGAATTTATAGCAGCCTTATTAGATGATATAGATGATGTGCGCCAGATTTGTGAAAGTTACAATTTGCACATGAAAACGCTCTATATGGGTGGTGGTACACCCACAATATTGAATAATGAAGATTTTCATCGTGTTTTAACTGGATTATCTACATTGATACCTAAAGGGCATGAATTCACGGTTGAAGCGGGCAGACCAGATTCTATAACCCCTGAAAAAATACAGTCTATGCAACGATGTCATGTGAATCGCATTAGCATTAATCCTCAGACGATGGACGATACCATATTACGTCGCATCGGGCGTGGACACAGTGCACAAGATATCGATGATATGTATCAATATGTTAAAAAACATACAGATTTTGCTGTTAATATGGATTTTATAGCAGGTCTACCTGGACAAAATATAAAACATATGGTGCATAACATGGATTATATTTGTCATAATTTGCCTGAAAATGTTACAATTCATACGTTAGCTATCAAACGCGGTAGTCCACTATATGATTTGAACATGCAACGTGATGTACCTGATGAGTCCATAGTAAAACACATGGTACAGTATGCTCAGGAACGATTAGAGCAGGCAGGTTATGTGCCGTATTATCTATATCGTCAACAATATATGAGAGGGCAACTTGAAAATATTGGGTATACATTGCCAGGTAAAGCGTGTGAATATAATATTCAAATCATGGAAGAGCGGCAAACAATTATGTCAATGGGACCAGGTGGATCATCTAAATGGATTAAGGCCCCTGCGTTTAGACAGAAAAAGCAACACATGCCAAAGGATGTAGATGTATATACAGATACATTAAAGGCTTTATTAGCTAAGAGGCATGCATTATGTAAATCATTTTGGGAGGTTGTGTAATGGCTATTAAAAGACCAAGAGGTACACAAGATTTCTTGCCAGAACAAATTGTAAATTGGCATTATATAGAACAGCATATGCGCGAAATTTGTAAAGCTTATGGCTTTAGTGAAATTCGTACACCTGCCTTTGAAGATACAAAGTTATTTTTGCGGGGTATTGGGGAAACTACGGACGTAGTATCAAAGGAAATGTATACCTTCTCCACTGGCGATGACAAGGAACAAAGCTATACATTGCGCCCTGAAAATACGGCTTCTGCCGTACGGGCGTACCTTGAAAATAAGGTGTATGGTAAAGAAAATTTAACAAAATGGTTCTATATGGGATCCATGTTCCGTCACGACAAACCGCAAGCCGGTCGCTATCGTGAATTCCATCAATTTGGTGCAGAAGTACTCGGATCTCCATCTCCTGTAGTGGATAGCGAAGTTATCTGTATGATCGTACAGTTGTTGAAAGATTTCGGCCTTAAGGATCTCAATGTAGAGGTGAACTCTGTAGGTTGTCCAAACTGTCGTCCTACGTACCGTCAAAAGTTGATTGAATTCTTTGAACCTAAAAAAGATCAACTTTGTGAAGATTGCCAAGAGCGGTTGTACAAAAATCCATTGCGTTTATTGGATTGCAAAAATGAAACGTGCAAAGCCTTATCCGTAGGCGCTCCAGAGATTCATGAACATCTATGCGAAGAATGTAATACCCATTTTGAAGAACTTAAAACATTACTTGATGCGGCGAATATTCAATATAATCTAAATCCTCGTTTGGTTCGTGGACTCGATTACTATACAAAGACAGCTTTTGAAGTCCAATACACTCCATTAGGTGCACAAAGTGCAGTAGCCGGCGGTGGCCGTTATGATGGCCTTGTAGAGGAACTCGATGGTCCTCATACACCAGCTATTGGTTTTGCAATGGGCATGGAACGCTTGTTGTTGGCTTTGGAAAAACAAAACTTGTTGCCTGAACCGACAATCGAACCAGCAGTATTTGTAGTAGCCCTTGGAGATGCTGCAAAATTAGAAGCTTTCAAAATTTGCCAAACATTGCGTAGCGCATATATCACTGCAGAAATGGATGGACAAGGTAAAAGTATGAAGGCTCAATTAAAATATGCTAACAAAATTCATGCAAAATATGTTATCATATTGGGTGATGATGAATTGGCTAAGCAAGAGGCCATCATTCGTTTTATGGAAACAAGTGAACAAGAAACAGTGCCATTAGCATCTGTTTCTGAACGTATATCTTCTTTGGTGAAAGGATGACAGTAGAATGGAAACAATGAAAGGCTTACACCGTACACACGGTTGTGGCGCTATTTCTGAAGCAGAAGTAGGTAAAGAGGTTGTATTATGTGGTTGGGTTGAACGTCGTCGTGACCACGGCGGTTTGATTTTCTTGGACTTGCGAGATCGTTCTGGCATTGTTCAAGTTGTAGCATCCCCAGATCATAATGTGGAATCTTTCCACAAGGCTGAAGATGTTCGTAATGAATATGTGCTTTGTGTACGTGGTAAAATTACAAAACGCGATGAAGAAGCAATCAATCCTAACTTGCCTACAGGCGCTTATGAAATGTATTGTGAAGAACTTCGCGTATTGAATTCTGCGAAAACACCTCCATTCTACATTCAAGATAATATCGATGTAGATGAAAACATCCGCTTGAAATATCGTTATCTTGACTTGCGTCGTCCAGAAATGCAACGCAACTTGATTTTACGTCATAAGGTAACAAAGGCTATGCGCGATTTCTTCGATAGCCGTGATTTCCTTGAAATCGAAACACCTATGCTTACAAAATCTACACCAGAAGGCGCGCGTGACTATTTAGTACCTTCTCGTGTGAATGCAGGCACATTCTATGCATTGCCTCAATCTCCACAAATTTTCAAACAAATTTTGATGGTAGCAGGCTATGAAAAATATTTCCAAATCGTACGTTGCTTCCGCGATGAAGATTTGCGTGCAGACCGTCAACCAGAATTCACACAACTCGACTTGGAAATGAGCTTCGTTGATGAAGAGGACATTTATGCACTATTGGAACAAATGGTTGCAGAAGTGTTCAAAAAGACATTGGGCAAAGAAATTCCATTGCCTATGCCTCGTATTACATGGGATGAAGCGATGGATAAATATGGTTCTGATAAACCAGATCTTCGCTTTGACATGGCTTTCACAGATGTAACTGAACTCGTAAAAGATACTGAATTCAAAGTATTCCGCTCTGTTATCGACAATGGCGGTATCGTAAAAGGTATCGTTGTACCTGGTGATGCTGGTATTCCTCGTCGTGAACTCGATGATTTGGTAGCATATGTAAATCGCTACGGTGCAAAAGGTTTGGCTTGGGCTTGCTTCAATGAAGACGGTTCCATTAAATCTCAAATCATGAAGTTCTTAGGCGAAGATACAATCCGCAATATCGGTGAAAAAATGGGCGCTAAAGGCGGCGACCTTGTATTGATGATTGCTGATAAACCAGCAACTGTTGCTCGTGCACTTGGTGAGTTGCGCCTTGAAATGGCTCGTCGTATGAACATGATTGACGAAGATAAATTGGCTTTCACATGGGTAACAGATTTCCCTATGTTTGAATATAACGAAGATGAAAAACGCTATGTTGCTATGCATCATCCGTTCACAATGCCTCGCCACGAAGATCTTGATAAATTACAATCCGATCCTGGTAGCGTAAAAGCGATTGCTTACGACATGGTATTGAACGGCGTTGAAATCGGTGGCGGTTCCTTGCGTATTTATCAATCTGACGTACAAGAAAAAGTATTTAAAGCAATTGGTTTATCCGAAGAAGAAGCTAAATCTAAATTCGGTTTCATGCTTGATGCATTTAAATATGGTGCGCCACCTCATGCAGGTTGTGCATTTGGTCTTGATCGTCTCGTTATGTTGATGGCTAAACGCCAATCCATCCGCGACGTTATCGCATTCCCTAAAACACAATCCGCTTCTGATATCATGAGCCAAGCGCCATCTGAAGTAGAACCTAAACAATTAAAAGAATTACACATAAAACCAGATGTAGAGGAAGAAGAACAATCCTTGGTATAATCGCAAGTAAACATATTATAAAAGGACCGCAAGAATTGCTAAAATTTTAAAAGTCAAGTCTTGTAAATGATAAATCTTTCTGCTACTATTTATGTATAAGATATCCCTGCCATGTGCGTGTGATATCGCAGTTTTGAGCCAACACATTTTCTTCGGGAGTCCAGAACTCTCGTCTGAACGTTACGCCCTCACGGGACAACTGCAGGATGAGGAGGACACCCACCTGCTCTTGCAGGATCAAAACGCGGTACATTACGGCATGGTGGGGCTTTTTTTGCATGTAAAGAATGAATGGAGGTAGCATGGATAGTTTATTTGATGCATTACCTACGAATAAATATGAACCACTACCGGTGCGAATGAGACCGACAGAACTTGATCATTTGTATGGTCAAGAACAGGCGGTAGGGAAGGGGACATTCCTTCGCGCCATGGTGGAAAAGGATACAATACCATCCATGTTGTTTTACGGGCCTTGTGGAACTGGTAAAACGACATTAGCCGGTATCATCGCTAAGATGAGCAACAGCCATTTTGTCAATTTAAATGCGACAAATGCAGGTATCGGTGAATTGCGAAATATTATAGAAGATGCGCGGAAACGCGTTCGTTCTTTGCAACAACGAACCATTTTATTTCTCGATGAAATACATCGCTTTAATAAGAGTCAACAAGACGTACTGTTACCCTGCGTTGAAGATGGTACGATTATTCTTATTGGGGCAACTACAGAAAATCCATTTTTTGAAGTCAATCGCCCATTATTATCGAGGCTACGACTTATTACATTGGAGGCCTTAACGCCGAAGGCAATTAGTCAAATTTTAAAGCGAGCTATTACAGATAGCGAAGTAGGCTTAGGGGCTCGTAACTTACAGGTAAAGGATGAGTTGCTTGAGGATATAGGTATCTTCGTCAATGGAGATGGTCGTATGGCACTCAATATTTTGGAGCAAGCTGCAGCCATGGTACACGATGGCGAAGAAATCACTTTAGAAATCCTTGAAAAGGTCATAGGCCGTCGCATTTATACATACGATAAAAAAGGAGATAGTCATTACGACACAATTTCCGCCTTTATTAAAAGTATGCGCGGGTCCGATGTACAGGCTACACTTCACTACTTAGCACGTATGATAGAGGCCGGTGAGGATCCTAATTTTATCGCTCGTCGTATTGTCATTTGTGCCGCCGAAGATGTAGGATTAGCAGATCCACAAGCCTTGATATTGGCTAATGCAGCAGCACAGGCCGCGCATATGGTGGGATTTCCAGAGGCGCGTATCATTTTATCTGAGGCGGCGTGCTATGTGGCGCTAGCGCCTAAGAGTAATTCTGCATATCTAGGTATTGATGCGGCTATTTCAGATGTGCGTCATAAAGATTGTGGGCAAGTGCCGGATCATTTACGTGATAGCCACTATAGTGGGGCGAGTAAACTAGGACATGGGCTAACTTATAAATATGCTCATAACTATCCGAATGGATATGTTAAGCAACAATATTTACCGGATCCTTTAATACATGCTGAGTATTATAAGGGCGTCGATCGTGGGGTAGAGCATAATCTGTTAAAAGATTGGAATGATAGACGTAAAGATAAATAGAATAGTCAATATATGGTATAATATAATGATGGTTTAAAATAGATTTTTATATAAAAGTAAGGGGTTTGTATACTATTATGGCAGAAGAGAAAAAAACTTCTACACGAGGGCGGAAGCCTCGCAAAAAACGAGCTACACCGGCACCAAAAAAAGAAGGATTTTCACTGCGCAATGAAGTAAAAGGCATTATTGTCATAGGTGTTGCCATACTGGCATTGCTAGGCTTTTTTGGCTTTGATTTAGGCATTGTAGGCGAAATATTGACGGGAATATTTCGCTATGGATTTGGCTTTGGGGGCATAATTCCGTGCATTGCTGTACTATGGCTTGGATGGCGTTTGTTATACCAAGGTAAATTTATGTCTATTACACGTCGTGGTCTTCTCATGACAGTTTTTTACTTATTAGCTATTACCATGGTTCCACTTTGTCGTGTACCTGTCGGTGATGAATTGGCGACTACAGCGCTTGCAGATCAAGGTGGTGTTGTGGGCGGTTTCTTGGCTTCCTTTATACGAACTATGTTCGGTGAAGTTGGCTCCATTATTGTTGTTGCCGTACTTATGCTTTGCTGTGGTCTCCTTATTACGCGCCTATCCTTAGGTAACGGATTGCGTAAGGCTGCTGATAAAACGCAAGTAGGCCTTGATAAGGCAAAAGAAGTGGCTGTTGAAAAGGTAGCGGTAGCCAAAGAGGTTATCGAAGATTGGAATGAACAGCGTAAAGAAGCAGCACAGCGCAAGGCTTATGACCGCGAAAAGGATACGCGATACACTGATGCAGCTCAGAATGCTGTAGAGGCTATTGAAAATAGAGGTGTTGTAGCTGCTAATGATGACTATGAAGTTGAGCCAATCGATACACATACGCCTTCTTCTTGGAAAGAATTAGCCGAGTTAGAGGCTCGTAATAGAGCGGCAGAACGATTAGCACAAATCTCTGAAGAATCTGGTGATGCTGTTGATAACAGTGAAATCCATACTGATAGTACCGGTGATGATTCAAAAACAATGCCTGCATGGCTTCATGATCATGATGAGGAACATGCCGATATTGAAGAATTTGATACGGATGATAGTGTTGAGGATGATGTGCATACCACCGATGAATCAGGCTTAGCAGAATACTCTTATCAACCAACAACTATTGGTCCGTTAGAAACCAATCATGCGGCGATTGCAAGTGCCGTACCTGGTACAGGTGCCGCTGCAAGCTCTGTTAGTGCTGGTGCAGGCATGAGTTCTATGCCATTATCTGTACCATCTTTGGCAAGTACTGCTGAGGATACAGCACAGGTAGCCGTTTCTAAAGATGGACAGATTCATAGAACTTATGATAGGCCATATCACTTTCCAAGCCTTGATATTTTGGCGAAAGGGGAGGTCGGTCAGAATAATAATGAAGAGGTCGCGTATAATGCGATGCGCCTCGAAGAGGTTTTATCTAGCTTTGGCATTTCTGCTAAGGTAGTTAATGCTACGCAAGGCCCAACCGTAACACGGTATGAAATTGAACCAGCCCAAGGTGTTAAGGTAAGTAGAATCGTAAACTTAACAGATGACATTGCCTTGAATCTAGCGGCTCAACATATACGTATGGAGGCACCAATTCCTGGTAAATCTGCTATTGGTATCGAGGTACCTAATACGAAAACAGAAGCCGTTCACTTGCGCGATGTGCTAGATTGTAGTGACTTTAAAGAGGCACGTGGCGGCATTCCTGTAGGCCTTGGTAAGGACATCGCTGGTAAACCGGTGATTACAGACTTGGCTAAGATGCCACATCTATTGGTAGCTGGTACAACAGGTTCTGGTAAATCTGTATGTGTGAATACATTGATTTCCAGTATTCTCTTTAGCCGTAAACCAGAAGAGGTTAAGTTATTACTTATCGACCCTAAGATGGTTGAATTATCTGTGTATAATGGCATTCCTCATTTGATGGCACCAGTTGTAACGGATATGAAAAAAGCGGCTGCTGTATTGCGTTGGGCAGTTCGAGAAATGGAAGCTCGCTACAAGGCATTTGCTGCATCCGGTAAGCGCGATATTAAAAGTTATAATGAAGCGCATCCTAAGTCGGCAATGCCTCTTATCGTATTGATTATCGATGAGTTGGCGGACTTGATGATGACTGCTCCTGATGATATTGAAGAATCCATTAGTCGATTGGCTCAGATGGCACGTGCTGCTGGTATTCATATGGTACTAGCTACACAGCGTCCATCTGTTAACGTTATTACTGGTTCTATTAAAGCCAACGTGCCAAGCCGTATTTCCTTTGCCGTAGGGTCCCAAATCGACTCTCGTACAATCCTCGATATGGCGGGTGCTGAAAAACTATTAGGCAAAGGTGATATGTTGTTCTCTCCAATTGGGGCTAATAAACCAATTCGTGTACAAGGTGCTTTCATCTCTGATGATGAAGTGGAACATTTGGTAGAGTTTGTAAAACAACAACGAGAACCAGAATACGATGATACGGTAACGGCTGAGGCAGAAAAGGAAACCGCAGCACAAGATAATGATGAACAAGATATTTATCGTGATGAGTTATTAGAACGAGCTGTCAATCTTGTAATGGAATCTGGTCAAGCATCCGTGTCGATGTTGCAACGTAGATTCCGTATCGGTTATACGCGTGCTGCACGCCTTGTAGATACCATGGAGGATCTTAAAATTGTAGGTCCTAATATGGGTAGTAAAGCACGAGAGATTTTAATGAGTCCAGAACAGGTGAAAGCTCGATACTTCTCTGATTCTGAGGAATAGAAAGGGATATACTGTGGCTGAGTTAGGTGAAGAATTACGTCGAGAACGAGTACGTAGAAATCTCACATTTAAAGATATTGAACAAGTACTTCATATTAAAACAACCTATTTAGAAGCCATCGAAGATGGAAACTATGCAGTTATCCCAGGACGTGTATACGCGAAAGGTTTTATTCGCAATTATGGAAATTACCTTGGCCTTGATGGAGATCGCTTAGTGAAGGTTTATCAAAATCAAGTAGGTGAAGTGGATACATTCACAATACGTCCTATTATGCGTCAAAAGAAACAGGAAACCATTAATTCTGTGCAGAGTGAGTACGTTGAGCATCAGATGGCAAAACGTCGTATGTCGCTTGAAACGAGACAGAAAAAGCGACAACGGTCCATTGAACAAGAACGCATTATGCTTGCTATTATTGCCGTATTCATGGTGATATTTTTGATATGGTTGTTTTTATTCTAAGATACATCGTTACAGTTAAAGGAAGGTTATATTGATGGATACATTTTTAGTTACAGAACGCGCAGATATGGAAGCGCGCGGGTGGGCAGAACTCGATTTCGTGCTCATCAGTGGCGATGCGTATGTAGATCATCCATCTTTTGCGCCTGCCGTAATTGGTCGTTATCTAGAATCCAAAGGCTATCGAGTTGGTATTATTGCCCAACCTGATTGGAATGATGTTAATGCTTTTAAAAAATTAGGGAAACCTCGTCTTGCATCGCTTGTTACTGCAGGCAACTTGGATTCCATGCTCAATAAGTTTACGGCAGCAAAAAAAATCCGCCGTGAAGATGATTACTCACCAGGAGGTGAGGCAGGACATCGCCCCGATAGAGCGACCTTGGTATACTCTAACCGCATGAAAGAAGCCTTTAGAGATGTGCCTCTTATCATTGGTGGCATCGAGGCTTCATTGCGGCGTTTTGGGCATTATGATTATTGGTCTGATACGGTGCGTCGGTCTATTCTTGTAGACTCTAAGGCTGATGTACTTATATATGGCATGGGTGAATTACAGATTATAGAGTTAGCCGAAGCACTAGATCAAAATCGATTCGAAGAATCATTGCCAAATATACGTGGTATTTGTTATATGTCAAAAGACATACCATCCATTGATTGTGTTGAATGTCCTTCCTTTGAAGAAATCAAGGTAGATAAAATGGCCTTTGCCGATGCTTTTCGCATTCAATATGATGAACAAGATCCATTCTATGGACGACCTATTGTACAAAAACATGGAGATCGCTATGTTGTACAAAATGTACCGGCTTTACCATTAACACAGGAACAAATGGATGCGGCTTATGATTTACCATACACTCGTAAATGGCATCCATCGTATGATGATAAAGGGGGCGTGCCTGCATTAAGCGAGGTGCAGTTTAGCCTCGTTAGTCAACGTGGTTGTTTTGGTAGTTGCTCATTTTGTGCTATTACCAATCATCAAGGCCGTATAATTCAAAATCGCAGCCATCAGTCTTTGATTGATGAAGCTAAGTTGATGATCAATATGGATGGATTTAAAGGCTACATTCATGATGTAGGTGGTCCAACGGCCAATTTCAGACATTTAGCATGCGATAAACAAGCCGTCTTTGGCGCTTGTAAAGGTCGCACCTGTGCGGCGCCGGAACCTTGTGAAAATTTAAATACGAATCACGATGATTACATTGCACTATTGCGCAAGTTACGAAAGTTAAAGGGCGTAAAAAAGGTCTTCGTTAGATCGGGGTTACGTTATGACTACGTTCTAGCCGACAATAATAAAGCCTTTGTAAAGGAACTTTGTCAATATCATGTGAGTGGTCAGCTAAAGGTTGCGCCTGAACATGTATCAAAGCGTGTAACGACTATGATGGGCAAGGCTGGAAAAGAAGAATTCCTGACCTTTAAAAAATGGTTTGAAGAGGCAAATCGTGAATTAGGGAAAAAACAATATTTAGTTCCTTATTTTATGAGTTCTCACCCAGGATGTACATTAGAGGACGCCATAGAATTAGCTGAATTTTTACGAGATCAGCATATGTATCCTGAACAAGTTCAAGATTTTATTCCTACACCGGGCAGTCTTTCAACGTGTATGTATTATACGGGTATTAATCCTCTTGATGGCAAGCCTGTTTATGTGGCTAAAAAAGGTCGGGACAAGGCTAAGCAACGAGCCTTGATGCAATATAAAAATATTGAAAATTACGACTTGGTAAAAGAGGCCCTTATCGAAGCTAATCGGCGTGATTTAATCGGCTTTGGACCTGAGTGCTTAATTCCACCTAGACCAATTGGTCAAGGTAAAGTGCAAAATCAAGGACGAAAAAAAACGGGACAATCGAGAGGCGGTCAATCTCGATATGCTCGAAGTGGTTCTCCTTCACAGGTCAATAAGACTAAGGGAGAACGTAAAAGGAGATTTACGCGATGAAACGATGGATGGCATTTATTGTGTTAATGCTTTTTGTCTTAGGTATGATGGGGTATGGCATATACTTTTATCGAGAGGAGCAAATTGAAAAATCAAAAGCGCCTGTGCGCGGTGAAATTACGGTTTACACTGACTTACCTAATAACTTAACAACACTATTAGCTGATAAATATTTAGAAGATAAAAACGTAAAAGTTAATATTATGCCACTCACTGAGGAGCAAATGGAACAACGGGTTTCCTCTAAGTTAGCAGATTCATCTGGTGATGTAGTGATTACATCTGAGGATAATCTCGTCATCGGTGCTAGTAAAGATAAGTTTGCTCCTATTGTAAATGAACGCATAGATGAGGTCTTGGATCGCCTAAAGGATTCAAATGGTTACTGGGTCGGCTTATGGTATGACCCTATCGTTTTTGTACAAAATGAATCATTTTACAATAAACTAGGTCAACATATTACGACTTGGGATACCTTGCAAAAGCCTGGGAACTGGCGTGTGGTGATGACAGATTTCGGAGCTTCTCAAAATGCGGCTAATCTTTTGTACAATTTGGTGGAATATAAAGGTGAGACAGATGCTCTTGCAGATTTATTAGCTTTAAAAACACATGTTATACAACATTCTAAGTTCCTTTCCACACCTGTACGGCTAACAGCTCTTGGTGAATCGGATATTGGCATTGGGAATCTTTCTGATGCACAACAGTACATTCGCCATTCTTATCCTGTAAAAATGATTTATCCTAGTGATGGCACATCATTTTATGTAACAGGTGCAGCGGTGCAAAAAGATTCTAAGCATAAAAATGAAAGTATAGAGTTTATTACCTGGTTACTATCTAGTGAAACTGCAAAATATATGATGAATAATAATTTTACTTATATATTCGCCAATCCTGAAGTTACCGAACCCGTAGATGCACTAGGGCGTTCCGTAGTGTTATGGCCTGTTAATGGCGGCTATACAGTGGAGGGAAAAGAACTTTTATTGAATCACTGGGTTAGCCAAGTACGTTTTAGAAAAGATTAATAGAAGAGTATTTCTATAAAATACGTATACAATATCGTTACATTCTATAAATAAGAAAGGATTTAGAATGACCAAATCATTGGGATATATTAGCCTAGGTTGTGCTAAAAATTTAGTAGATACAGAGGTTATGCTTGGATTGTTAAAGGATGATGGTTATACCATTACCGATAATTTACATGAGGCTGACTTAATTATCATAAATACGTGTACCTTTATAGAGAAAGCTAAGGAAGAATCTATCAATACGATTCTTGAAGCTGCTCAGTATAAAGATACTGGTCGTTGTAAAGGCTTAATTGTAGCAGGTTGCTTGAGTCAACAATACCAAGATGAGTTGTTTACAGAAATCCCTGAGATTGATGCCCTTATTGGTACTGGTGCATGGGATCAAGTTATGGTAGCTGTTGATGCGATTGAACATGGCAATCGTAGCTGCATCATGGAAAATATCACTAATATCTATGATGAACGCATGCCTCGCATTCAAACGACGCCTCGCTACAGTGCGTATGTAAAAATTGCAGAAGGTTGTAATAATGGTTGTACATTCTGCATCATTCCTAAGGTGCGTGGTGCATTTAGAAGTCGTTCCATTGAATCTATTAAGGCTGAAGTTGAACGATTAGCTGCGTCAGGGGTTAAAGAAATCGTTCTCATTGCACAAGATACGACTAGCTACGGCATTGATTTAAATAATGGTAAACCATTACTTACAGAGCTGTTAAAAGAATTGACTAAGGTTGAGGGAATCGAGTGGATTCGCATGCTCTATTTATATCCAACATTCTTTAGTGATGAATTGCTTGATATTATCGTCAATGAACCGAAGCTTTGTAAATATGTTGATATACCATTACAACATGTAAACAACGATATTCTTAAACAAATGAATCGTCGTGATTCTCGTGAGGATATTGAGCGATTATTAAAGAAAATTCGCAATGCACCAACTCATGTTACATTGCGTACATCGATTATTGTTGGATTCCCTGGTGAAACAGATGAACAGTTCCAAGAACTTTGTGAATTTGTGAAGGATATCAAGTTTGATAACATGGGGGTTTTCACATATTCTCAAGAGGAAGGGACCATTGCAGGGGCTCGTGAAGATCAAATACCAGAAGAGGTTAAAGAAGAACGCTATCATACATTGATGTCTATACAAGCTGCTATTTCTGAAGAGAATAACCGCGATTTAGAAGGCACTATTGACTATGCTATGATTGAAGAATTAGAAGAAGGCGATAATGATACTGTTCTTGCAAAAGGTCGTTTGAAATCACAAGCTCCAGATGTAGATGGGAACATGTATATCGAAGACTGTGGCGATAAGGTTAAAGCTGGAGATATTGTACAGGTACAAGTAGAGCAAGGTTTTGCTTACGATGTAGTAGCTACTATCGTAGAATAATATTGATTGGTGTATTAGGTAATACCACTATTAACACATCTGAAGTGATGGGAGGTATTTACAATGATTGTAGAATTAATTTCTACAGGTTCTGAATTATTGTTAGGGGATACGGTGAACACCAATGTCTCTTGGTTAGCTCAGGAACTTAATAAATTAGGTTATACCATAGCGTATCAGTCTGTGGTGGGAGACAATCCAAGCCGTATGTCTGAAGTGTTTAAAAAAGCGGCACAACGTGCTGATCTCGTGATTAGTACAGGTGGGTTGGGTCCAACTCAGGGTGATATAACACGGCAAGTGTTGGCATCGTCCTTAAATCGCAGTGTCGTATATAATGAAGATGCTATGGCTGAGGTGAGACAGTTTTTCAAACGAGTAGGTCGTGAAATGCCTGATGCGAGTCGTAGAGAGGCTATGTTGCCTGATGGCTCTAGTGTTTTAACCAATCCTGTCGGTGTTGCACCAGGCGTAGTAACCGTAGATGGCGATGTAACCTATATACTATTACCAGGACCTCCAGGTGAAATGAAGGGGATGTTTACACAAAGTGTAGTGCCTTATCTTCATAAGCGTTTTGGTTCACAAGGTGTGGTAACGTCTTATCGTTATGGCGTTTATAATATTCGTGAAATCGATTTAGAAGAACGCGTTATGGATTTGATTAAGCAACAATCAAATCCAACCATAGCTTTGTTAATAAAAAAAGGCTATATTGAATTACGCATTACTGCAAAGGCTTCATCTCTCGATGAAGCACATAGATTGTTAAATCCTTGGGATGAAATCATTCGTCGCCGTTTAGGTTCTTTGATTGGCCGTAAGTTAGATGTTTCTATGGAGGAAACACTCGGTAATACGTTAAAAGAATCGTCTGCGACCATTGCTACGGCAGAGTCTTGTACATCTGGTTTAGTTGGTAAACTATTGACAAACGTAAGTGGTAGTAGTGATTACTATATGGGTGGCATTATATCCTATAGCAATGATGTAAAACATCGGGTCTTAGGTGTGCCACAAGATTTACTCGACACATATGGCGCCGTGAGCGAACAAGTAGCCAAAGCGATGGCTGAAGGTGCAAAACGCGTATGCAATACGACATATGCGGTGTCTACAACGGGGATAGCAGGCCCTGGTGGTGGCACACCGGATAAACCAGTGGGCCTCGTTTGGTTTGGCGTAACTGGACCACACGGAACCGTTGCTCACAAAGCCAATCTTATTGGTAATCGAGAAGATATCCGCCAAAGTGCGGCTGAATTAGCATTATACTATATGAATTTATATATTCAAGAAAAAGGGGATAAATAATGGCTGTTGATGGTAGACAAGCAGCGTTGGATAACGCATTAAAACAAATAGAAAAAGACTTTGGTAAAGGTGCTATCATGCGCCTAGGTGAAGCGGCAGATCGTATGAATGTTGAGGTTATTTCCTCTGGTTCTCTTGCCATTGACCTCGCTGTAGGTGTAGGTGGCTTTCCTCGTGGTCGTGTCATTGAAATTTATGGCCCAGAATCATCTGGTAAAACAACTGTTGCTCTTCACGCTGTAGCTGAAGCGCAAAAACAAGGTGGCGTCGCTGCATTTATTGATGCGGAACATGCAATGGACCCAATCTATGCACGTAATCTTGGCGTAGATATTAATAACTTGTTAATTTCCCAACCAGACAATGGTGAACAAGCCTTAGAAATTACAGAGGCGCTTGTACGTAGTGGTGCTGTAGATATCGTTGTAGTTGACTCTGTTGCTGCATTGGTACCTAAAGCAGAAATTGAAGGGGAAATGGGTGATGCTCACGTAGGTCTCCATGCCCGTTTGATGAGTAAAGCATTGCGTAAATTAACAGGTACTATTAATAAGACAAAAACCGTTGTTATCTTTATCAACCAATTGCGTGAAAAGGTAGGCGTAATGTTTGGTAATCCTGAAACAACGACCGGTGGTCGTGCTTTAAAATTCTATTCTTCCGTACGTCTTGATGTGCGGAAGGGCGAATTGATTAAGGCCAATAATGAAAATGTAGGGGCCCGTACAAAGGTTAAGGTTGTTAAGAACAAGGTAGCACCTCCATTCAAAACTGCTGAATTTGATTTGATGTATGGTCAAGGGATTTCCAGAGAAGGTACTCTTATCGATATTGGTACTAATATGGAAATTATCAAAAAATCTGGCGCGTGGTATTCCTATAATGGGGAACGGATGGGACAAGGTAAAGAAGCGGCAAAACAATACCTCTTCGATAATCCTCAAGTAGCTGAAGAAATCGATCGTATCATTCGTGATACATTGGCAGCTGAACCAGAAACATTTGATGTTGTTGGCGAAGATGCTACACCAGAAGAAGATTAATCGATATAGCATATAAAAAAGGGCTACTGTGTAGCCCTTTTTCATTGAGGTTATTATGATAGACGATATGTTTACAGAAGAGGAAAAGCAGGCTGCGTTAGATCAAGCCTATCGATTTCTTGCACAGCGCTTTTTAAGCTCTTATGAGCTGCGCCAAAAGATGAAACGAAAACAGATTCCATCGGATCTCATCGATTACGTAGAAGAGCGATTAATTTACTATGATTACATTAATGATGAGCGTTTAGCAAAACAGGTTGTATCCTATTTGATGAGAGAGCAGAAATATGGTGCATATCTTATAAAGCAAAAAATGAAACAGAGAGGCCTTGATGTGCCTCGTGATATTGAAAATTATGATGAAATGGCAGCTGCTTTTCGAATCGTAGATAAAAAATATGGTGAATCTATAAGCGATATTCCGCGTATAAAAATAATGAATTTCCTAAAAAACAGGGGATTTTCTATGAGCACTATTACTAAGGTTTGCGAGGCCTATCAATCTTGACAGAAAGGGCTTTCAAGCATAAAATTAAAATAGCCTTGTAAACATATAATGTATTATAGGTTATTAATTTAATATGTTAAAAATCAGGAAACAAGGGGCGTAGTGCCCGTATGTGAAGATACAGGAGGTGAGACTGATTTTAGAGTATAGTCTAATTGCAGTAGTAATGGTGCTAATTGGACTAGGTGTAGGCTATTTTTTACGAAAAAATATTGCTGAAGGAAAACTGAATCAAGCTGAGCAAGAGGCTGAGCGCATTGTCGCAAATGGCGAGCGCATGGCCGAGTCTAAAAAGAAAGAAGCTTTATTAGAGGCGAAAGAAGAAATTCATAAGCTCCGTTCTGATGTAGAACGAGAAAATAAAGAGCGTCGTTCTGAATTACAACGTATGGAACGCCGTATTCTTCAAAAAGAAGAATCTTTGGATAAAAAATTAGACAATATTGAGCACAAAGAGGAAGCTTTACATCGTAAAGAAGCTGACTTAGTTCAAAGCAAAGAAAAAATTGATGCTTTGTATGAAAAGCAAATGGCAGAATTAGAACGTATTTCTGGCATGACCTTTGATGAAGCTCGGAACATCTTGTTAACCAATGTAGAACAAGAAATCCGTCATGAAACAGCTATTATGGTAAAAGAAATGGAACAGCAAGCTAAAGACGAAGCTGAGAAAAAGGCTAAGGAAATTATTTCCGGCGCTATTCAACGTTGTGCAGCTGACCATGTTGCAGAAACAACTGTTTCTGTTGTCGCATTGCCAAATGATGAAATGAAGGGACGTATTATTGGTCGTGAAGGTCGTAATATTCGTGCTCTAGAAACATTAACTGGCATTGATTTAATTATCGATGATACACCAGAAGCTGTTATTCTATCAGGCTTTGATCCAATTCGTCGTGAAGTAGCACGAATTGCATTGGAAAAATTGATTGTCGATGGTCGAATTCATCCAGCTCGTATTGAAGAGATGGTGGCAAAAGCTCGTAAAGAGGTGGACCAAACAATTAAAGAAGCCGGTGAACAAGCAACCTTTGAGGCAGATGTTCATGGCTTACATCCTGAAATTATTAAAATTTTAGGGCGTTTGAAATACCGTACTAGTTACGGTCAAAATGTGTTAAAACATTCTATCGAAGTATCTCATTTAGCAGGTCTTATGGCCGCAGAACTTGGCTGTGATGTGACATTGGCTAAACGAGGTGGTTTAATTCATGATATCGGTAAAGCTCTAGATCGTGAAATCGAAGGTTCCCATGTGGAAATCGGTGTTGATGTAGCCCGTAAGTATCGTGAAAGCGCAGCAGTAATCAACTGTATTGGAGCCCATCATGGTGATGAAGAATTCCAATCCGTAGAGGCTGTTCTCGTAGCAGCAGCAGATGCTATCTCTGCAGCCCGTCCAGGTGCTCGTAGAGAAACCTTAGAAAATTACTTAAAACGATTATCTAAATTGGAAGAAATCGCTGAATCTTTCGAAGGCGTTGAAAAGTGCTTTGCTATTCAAGCCGGTCGAGAAATTCGCGTTGTAGTAAAACCGGATAAGATTGATGAAGCTGAATCTACATTACTTGTTCGGAATATTGTAAAACGCATTGAATCCGAATTAGAATATCCTGGTCAAATCAAGGTTGTTGTCATTCGTGAAACACGCGTTGTTGATTTTGCTAAATAGGCATTATACCTAAAATTATAGGCTGCAATATTATATTGCAGCCTATCCTTTTTAATTGTAGATTATTATATTAGAGGAGTTTTGAAAGTTTTATCGAATATAGAATTATAGACCCTTTTTTCTATGATTGTATAGTCGATAAAAATAAAAATTAAAAGGAGGTGTTCTGGTGAGTCGATATTTTGAAAATGAATTAATTGAACAAATTAAAGATGCCAATGATATCGTATCCGTTGTATCAGAACACGTTACCTTAAAGAAAAAAGGTAAGAATTATTGGGGTTGTTGTCCATTTCACAATGAGAAAACGCCATCCTTTAGTGTGGCTCCTGACAAGGGGTTTTATTATTGTTTTGGGTGCCATGCATCAGGAAATGCCATTAAGTTTCTGATGGAATTGGAAGGAATTACCTTTGTTGAGGCCTTGGAGCGGCTTGCTGATCGAGCTAATATACCATTGCCAGAAGCAAAGCTTTCACCACAGGTGCGTGCTAGAGAGGAACGGCGAAAGAAATTATATGAGGCTTGTGATTTGGCGGCCAATTTCTTTCATAATTGCTTGCTTAAAACATCATTTGGTAAGGCTGGATTAGAGTACTTAAAAAAGCGGGGGCTCACAGATGAAACCATAGAAACGTTTAGACTTGGATTTGCCCCTGATGGTTGGGATAGATTATATAAGGCCTTTAGAGAACGGGGCATTGAAGAATCTATTTTGCTTGAACTTAATTTAATTCGCAAGAATGATAAAGGTCAGGCATATGATTTCTTCCGTAATCGGGTCATGTTTCCAATCATGGACGGTAAAGGTCGTGTTGTCGGCTTTGGGGGCCGTGTTATGGATGATAGCACGCCGAAGTATTTGAACTCACCAGAATGTCAAATCTTTGAAAAGGGTAAAATTTTATTTGCCTTTGATAAGGCTTATAAATCGATACGCGAAGAAAAACAAGCCATATTAGTAGAAGGCTATATGGATGTTATTTCTGCCCATAATAAGGGTGTAACCAACGTAGTTGCTTCGTTGGGGACGGCATATACAAAGGATCATGGTCATATCTTGATGCGCCAAGCAGATGAGATTATATTGGCTTACGATATGGATGGCGCTGGCCGCCAGGCTGTTACACGCGCTATTGAGTTACTACAGAATACGGATTTTAAGGTTCGCGTGTTGGCTATGCCTGATGGCAAGGATCCTGATGACTATGTGCGAAATCACGGCGGCAAAGCTTTTAAGGAATTAGTAGAAAAGGCTGTTAAGCCGCTCGATTATTTATTAAGTGAATCTCTTATTAAGCATGATACGAATGATGCAGAAGGCAAACAGGCGGTTATGCAAGATATATTCCCTTATATTGCGAATATTCATAGTCAAACGATTCGAGATGATGCATTAAAGGCCTTAGCATTGCCATTATGGCTAGATAACAGTACTATATTCCGCTATTTTAGAAATTATACCCAAAAGGGGAATATTGAATTAGTCGATGAAAAGATTACACAGCCTAAGAAGATTGTCAGTGGTGATGAGGAGTTATTGATGGCTCATGTCATTACAGATTCAAAGGCTTTACAAGAGGTAGTACAATATTTACCGCTTGAGGACTTTCAAAATATTCAATATCGGGGTATAATAGAAAAGATATACACCTTATTTACTCAAACAGGTCAATATCAGCCGGAATCTGTGGAGGACGTATTGACGCCTCAAGAATATGAAATTTTTTCACGGCTTATGATAATTGAGGCAAATGAGGCTGTACCTGTACTTATCCGTAAAATACGGCTACATTCCCTACGGGAACAATATAAAATGCACTCAATTTTGGCCGATCAGTTAAAACGTGCAGGAGATTCGGCATTTATTAGCGAATTACATAAATGTCAGGAAATACAAAATCTAATTAGAGAATGGTCTAAATAGTAAGTAATAAAGGAGAGCGCTGTGGCTAAGAAAGTACAAAAAAGTCAAATAGAGGAGATTGTGGCACAACTTCTTGAAAAAGGCCGTAAAAGCGGTGTGTTGACACAATCAGAAATTTCAGATGCTCTTCATGAGCAAACTGATTTAACAGCAGAACAATTAGATGATATTTATGTTACTTTTAACAAACTAAATATCGAAGTTGTTCCAGATGTTGAGGACGATGATAAAGACGATGCCCTTGAACCTGATGATGATGTCGATGAGGACCGTGATGCTGCGTCTGAAAAAAATATTTCCATTGACCTAAGCGTAGATGCTAGTGTTAATATCGACGATCCAGTTCGTATGTATTTGAAAGAAATTGGTCGTGTTCCATTGCTTTCAGCTGACGAAGAAATCGTATTAGCAAAACAAATTGAAGCAGGGGCAGAGGAAGATGCTACATATAAAGAAATTCAACTTAGCAAAAAGGCTAAGAAGAAATTGGTAGATGCTAACTTGCGCCTTGTTGTAAGTATTGCTAAACGTTATGTTGGCAGAGGCATGTTATTCTTGGATTTGATTCAAGAAGGTAACTTGGGCCTTATCAAAGCGGTCGATAAATTCGACTATACAAAAGGTTATAAATTCTCCACCTATGCAACATGGTGGATTCGTCAAGCGATTACGCGGGCTATTGCAGACCAAGCGAGAACAATACGTATTCCAGTTCACATGGTTGAAACTATCAATAAATTGATTCGTATTTCCCGACAATTATTGCAAGATAAAGGCAGAGAGCCAACGCCAGAAGAAATTGCAGAAGGCATGGGTATCACTGCGGAACGTGTTCGTGAAATTCAAAAAATTGCACAAGAGCCAGTATCCTTGGAAACACCAATTGGTGAAGAAGAAGACTCTCATTTGGGCGATTTCATCGAAGACCAAGATGCGGTGGCACCAGATGATGCGGCTAGCTACATCTTGTTGCAAGAACAAATCGAAGACGTTTTCACATGCTTAACAGACCGTGAACAACAAGTATTGATTTTACGTTTTGGCTTGAAAGATGGCAAACCACGTACCCTTGAAGAAGTAGGCCAACACTTTAACGTAACTCGTGAACGTATTCGTCAAATCGAAGGTAAGGCGTTAACAAAATTACGTAATCGTGGTAAACGCGATAAAATTAAAGATTTCTTATAAGAATGTCTTAACCATTAGGGTTGCAGTACATATACATGTATTGCAGCCCTTTTGTGCTATAATAAAAGTAATATAATACACTAAGTTTTTAGATATATAGGGGATAACATGTATACTGTTAGCAAACGTTTAGAGGTGAGTGCATCTCATCAATTACAATTAGATTATCCGAGTAAATGTCAGAATCTACATGGGCACAATTGGATTATAACCGTTCATGCCCGTAGCGAAGAATTAGATCATAATGGCATGGTGATTGACTTTACGATCATTAAAGAAAAGATTCATGGCCGTCTTGATCATAAACATATCAATGACGTATTAGGGGATATTAATCCTACTGCAGAAAATATGGCGAAATGGATTGCCGATGAATTAGGACCAAAATGTTTTAAGGTAGAGGTTCAAGAGTCAGAAGGAAATGTTGCTATCTATGAACGTGATTGAACTATTTTCCTCCATTGATGGAGAAGGGAAACGGCAAGGATTTTTGACTACCTTTTTGCGCCTCCATGACTGTAATATTCGCTGCTCTTATTGCGATACATTGTATAGTTATGGTCCTGAAAGCACTTTTGAAAGTATGAGTGTTCAGGCTGTAGCTGATGCGATTGAACAATTAGAAAATCATCGCATCACCATTACCGGTGGAGAACCGCTTTTACAGGAACCGGCCATTATTGAACTTATTGATGAGTTAACAAGACGTAATCATCGATATGATTTTAATATAGAAACGAATGGTACAATCATACCTAGCTTTCACAGAGATAATGTATGGTTTACCTATGATTACAAGACGCCGTCATCCTTAGCAGAAGATACTATGAACTTAGATATATTCAAGGTAGCTACACCTGCGGATATCATTAAATTCGTAGTTGGTTCTATGCAAGATTTAGACCGTATGGATGAAATTCTAAAAACATATCCTACGGATGCACAAATTTTCGTATCTCCTGTATGGGGTAATATTGAAGGGGCTACGATTATTGAGTATATGAAAGCCCACAATTGGCAGAACGTTAGATTCCAGCTACAAATTCATAAATTTATTTGGGACCCTGATGCGAAAGGAGTATAACATGGACACAAAACGAATCGAATCATTAGTGTATCAATTACTGGAAGCATTGGGAGAAAATCCAGACCGTGAAGGCCTCGTAGAAACTCCAAAACGGGTGGCCCAAATGATGGAAGAAATGTTTGAAGGCATCCAATATACGAATGCAGACATTGCGGATATGTTTGGTAAAACCTTTGATGTCGATACAAACCAAATGGTAATTGTAAAAGATATTACCTGCTTTTCCCATTGTGAACATCACATGGCATTGATGTATGATATGAACATCAGTATCGGCTATATTCCTCGAGGCCGTGTCATTGGCTTGTCCAAGATGCCACGCATTGCAGAAATGTGCTGTAAACGATTACAACTGCAAGAAAAAATCGGTGAAGACATCGCCGAAGTCATCTCCATTGCTACCGGTACCGATGACGTCATCGTCCACATCACAAGCTCCCATAGCTGCGTCAGCGCCCGCGGCGTTAAATCCGCCAATAGCAAAACAACCACCCTCGCCACAAAAGGCGTCTTCGAACAAGACGACATGATCAACCGATTCCTAACACTCAAAAACGCATAGACGAATGTATCCTGTCTGAGCCTGGAGCACCGTAGATACTGAAAATTCTTTGCTCACGGAATGTAGGATAGAGTAGAACATGCAGTTCCTCTCAAACGACTTATCTCCTGTTTGGGCCCAGGGCACTGTGAATACTGAAAAGACTTAGGTGCCAAGTTGCTCTATAGTAACAAAAAGAAGGGTTGTCCAAACGACTTTGCTAAGTCGAGGCCCTAGGCCGAAGACTGTTAAGGCGGTGGAGGCTTGGGCAACCCTTCTTTTTGTGGTCACGTAGATAACTTGACGTACCTAAGAATTTTCAGTATAATTTTATACGCAAGCTTGGGCCTATAGCTCAGGGGTAGAGCAACCGGCTCATAACCGGTCGGTCCCTGGTTCGATCCCAGGTGGGCCCACCAAACTTGTATAAATTGAATCAATGAAACCTGCTCCGATTGGAGCAGGTTTTTTGTTATAATATAGATATGAAGAGTAGATAGTATGAAGGTCGATAGACCTGTTAGTATACGAGGTAGTTATGAAAGCAAAACCTATGATGGATCGTTTAGAGGCGGTCTTTGATATCGTTCCCCATGCGGAATCTATTGCAGATATTGGAACGGATCATGGTTATTTAGCTGTTGAATTAATTGTGAGAGGCAAGGCCAAACGCGTTATCGCTGGTGATGTTCATAAGGGCCCTTTGGAATCGGCAAAGTTCTATGTTACATCTCGAGGGCTTAACAATGTGATCGACTGTCGTCTTGGTGACGGTTTGCAAGTTACTAAAAAGGGCGAATTAAACGGCGCCATCTGTTGCGGTATGGGTGGGTTTTTAATGCGCGATATCGTTGAGAACGGTCCAGAACCGCTGGAGTTTTATGTGTTACAACCTCAGAATGGTCAGGCCGAATTACGACAATATATGGTGGAAAAAGGATATCGTATTGTCAAAGAAATTATCATGAAGGATATGGGGAAAATGTACACTGCATTTGTAGCCGTTCGTTCTGACTGTATCGATACATATGGTGACAATGCTAGCTATTCGATTCATTCTGACGATGCTAGCTATTCGATTCATTCTGACGATGCTCTTTATGATACATTGCCAAAGACCTCTATTCTTTGGTCTGTAGGGGCTTTATTAGCCAAAGAGAAACCTGCATTGTGGAATGAATATGTAGATTTTTTGATATATCAACGACAATGTGCGCTGGATGGCATGACAGTGGAACTTTCACATACGGAGAAATATAAACAATTACAACATGAAATAGATGAATTAGCCAGCCTGCGCTAATTATCGGTTAGGAGTGATACGATGGTGTTAGCAAAACAAATTATAGAATCGATGGAACAATGGGCACCGCCTCATTATGCTGAGTCATGGGATAATGTGGGCCTTATGGTGGGTTCGAAACAACGCGATGTATCCAAAATCATTACGACGCTCGATATTACACCTGAAGTCATAGAGTATGCGATAGCTGAACAGGCCCAAATGATCATTAGCCATCATCCATTTATTTTTAAAGGTTTGAAATCATTACATTTAGATAGTCCTCAAGGAAAATTAATCGAGAAACTGATAAAAAATGATATTGTTGTATATAGTGCACATACGAACTTAGATATTACCATTGGCGGGCTCAATGATATGTTGGCGAACCGATTAGGATTGACGAATGTGAGAGGCTTTGTTCCGACCGGTTCTGATATGGTATATAAAATTACCACCTTTGTGCCGACCGATACTGCCGATGCAGTACGTGAAGCAATGGCTAGTGCTGGCGCTGGTCGTATTGGCAATTACGAATCATGTAGCTTTAGTTTTGCAGGCGAAGGTCGATTTAGAGGTAATGATGAATCTCATCCGGTCATTGGTGAAGCTGGAACATTGACGGTTGTACCAGAGGTGGCCGTTAATGTCATCGTAGATGGTGCTCATAAACAGGCTGTTATCAATGCTATGAAAGAGGCTCACCCTTATGAAGAGGTGGCATACGAAGTATTTACGTTACATGAACCTAATGTAGGTCGTACGTTGGGTCGTATCGGTGAATTGCCTGAGACTATGGATTTTGAAAGCTTCCGCGAGCACCTCCAAGAATCTTTGCCACATGCTAATCTTAGATTTGGAGGCATTAAAAAAGATTCTATTAAAACGATAGCCCTTTGCTCTGGTGGTGGTGCAGAGTTTATCAAAAATGCAGTTAAGGCTGATGCATATGTAACAGGAGATGTAAAATACCATGATGCACAGCTAGCTAAAGAACTAGGTTTACTCGTCGTAGATGCAGGCCATTTTGGTACGGAAGAGATTGTGGCTGATGGTATCCGCGATTATTTACGAGACCAATCTGACAAAGGTGGCTGGAATATTACTGTACAATCCTTTGAGAACCAAGCAGATTTTTTCTTTGAATAAAAATCTATTTTAATAGTAAATTTCGATATTCTTGCATAGTATATACAGCTATGATAAACTGAATTGAAGCAAGTATGAAAGACGGTTGCGAGTCCATTGGACTCGAGGAAAGTCCGAGCTCCATAGGGCAGGATGCCAGATAACGTCTGGCGAGGGTAACCTTAGGGAAAGTGCCATAGAAAAGGAAACCGCCACGTCAGTGGTAAGGGTGGAAAGGTGAGGTAAGAGCTCACCAGCAGTCTGGTAACAGGCTGGCTCGGTAAACCCCATCCGGAGCAAGACCGAATAGGGAAGGGTTAAGGGTGGTCCCGCCTACCTTCCGGGTTGTGTCGCTCGAGCGTGCAGGCGACTGTACGCCTAGAAAGATAATCGTCACCGCGCAAGCGGAACAGAACTCGGCTTAATGATTGCTTGCTTCTTATATAGTTTATAATATGTAACACATAAAGGAGGCCTTTCAATGGCTATTACTGCTATTACAAGCGTAGAACAATTTGATGAATTAGTATTAGGTTCTAAAGAGCTCGTTATTGTAGATTTTTGGGCTGGCTGGTGCGAACCTTGCACAGTTATGCGTCCAGAAGTAGAAGCTGTAGCAGAAAAATTGGACGGCCGCGTTAAATTCTTCAGCGTAGATGCAGAAGATAAGGCTTTGCGTCCTATTCTTTTAAAAGAAGATGTAGAAGGTATTCCTTCCATGGTATTCTTTAAAGAAGGCAAACTATTAGATCGTCTTGCAGGTTACAAAAAAGCTGCTGTATTAGAATCTTTGATCAATGAAGTGATTAAACAATTCTAATTGATGAGAACACCTAACTGGATAATAGTAGATATTATCTAGCTAGGTGATTTTTTTATCAATTTTTTTGATATATATACATAATGTCATAGTTTTATGTAATTTAAAATGATATAATAAGTTAATCGAGATAATATATCTCTCAATAGTTATAGTTGATTAGGTAATATATACATATTGCTGCAAAGTTGTTGTAAGGAGGCTGTATTCCATGAAAAATCGTGTGAACAGTTTATGGACTCTCTTCCAAGAGAGACGTCTCAGTCGACGTACATTTATGAAATCTTGCGTGGCGTTGACTGCTATTCTAGGGTTGCCACCTACTATGCTTGATACAGTTGTAAAAGCTGCAGAAACAACAGAATTACCTACTGTAATCTGGCTTCATGGTCACGAATGTACCGGTTGTAGCGAATCCTTTATTCGCTCTTCCTCACCATTTACATCCGATGTGATCTTGAATATGATTTCTTTGGAATATGATGATACATTGGCTGCAGCATCTGGAGAACCTTTAGAGGAACACCTTAAAAAAATCATTGCTGAGAAAAATGGCAAATATATCCTCGCTGTTGAAGGTGGGGTTCCATTGGATGAAAATGGTATCTACTGTACAGTAGGTGGCCGTACATTTAAGGAATCTTTATTAGAAGCTGCTAAAGGCGCTGCTGCAATTATCGAGTATGGTTCTTGTGCATCTTGGGGCGGTATTCAAGCGGCAAAACCAAATCCAACAAATACAGTGTCTGTATCCTCTGTTGTATCTGGTAAACCTATTATTAAAGTTCCTGGCTGTCCTCCAATTCCAGAGGTTATGACTGGTGTAGTTATGCACTACGCATTATTTGGTCAAATTCCTCCTTTGGATTCTCAAGGCCGTCCTAAACAATTTTATGGCAATCGCATTCACGATACTTGCTACCGCCGTGCGTTCTTTGACTCCGGTTTATTCGTTGAAGAATTTGACGATGATGCATCCAAAGCTGGTTGGTGCTTATATAAAGTAGGTTGTCGTGGACCTCAAACATATAATTCTTGTGGTAACTTGCGTTGGTGGA
>ERZ773051.304-NODE-304-length-38245-cov-38.448075_pt1 | contig 38245 bp, 28 predicted proteins | sample MGYA00580631_ERZ773051 | MGnify/ENA primary metagenome ERZ773051 (study PRJEB29015, sample SAMEA2738137) | human oral metagenome | biome: human oral; feature: human-associated habitat; material: saliva | place: China | collected 2204 ... | reverse complement strand
TATAAATAATAAGGAGAAAGATGGAAGTAATTAATGCAATTGGTCGCCGTAAGAGTGCAGTCGCTCGTGTTTACCTCTCAGAGGGCACCGGTAAGATCACAATTAACAAGAAAGATTTAACTGAATTCTTCCCATCAGCTATCCTGCAATACGTGGTTAAACAACCACTGCAGTTGCTCGGTGTAGAGGGTCAGTATGACATTAAGGCTAACCTCGATGGTGGTGGCTTTACAGGTCAGAGCCAGGCATTGCGTCTTGCTATTGCGCGTGCATTGGTAAAGGTTAACGCAGAAGATAAGAAGGCATTGAAAGCTCAAGGTTTCTTGACTCGTGATAGTCGCTCAGTTGAGCGTAAGAAGCCAGGTCAGCCAAAGGCTCGTGCTCACTTCCAGTTCAGTAAGCGTTAATATTTTTCTTTGGTCTTTATAATCTTGAGAATTTATATGTACATTTAGTATGTTCGTATTAAAGACATAAAAGGTCGAAGATCAAAGAAAAGGGGTTTAGTATCTAAATTAATGAGATTCCTTTATCGGGGGACTACTCATTGATTGATTCTAACAAGCCTGACGAAGCTTATTCGTCAAGAAAGAATTAAAAAGAAAGTAAACAAGTAAAAACAAAACAACATGTCAAGAACAAATTTTGACCAGTTATTGGAGGCAGGATGCCACTTTGGCCACCTCCGTCGTAAGTGGAATCCAGCAATGGCGCCTTATATCTTCATGGAGCGCAATGGTATCCACATCATCGATCTTCACAAGACTGTGGCTAAAATTGATGAAGCCTCAGAAGCACTCAAGGGTATTGCTAAGAGTGGAAAGAAGATTTTGTTTGTCGCTACTAAAAAACAAGCTAAGGATGTTGTAGCTGAGAAAGCTGCATCTGTTAATATGCCATACGTTAATGAACGTTGGGCCGGTGGTATGCTGACCAACTTCCCTACAATCCGTAAGGCAGTTAAGAAAATGACGAACATCGACAAGTTGATGAACGACGGAACATTCTCTAACCTCTCTAAGCGTGAATTGCTCCAAATCTCTCGCCAGCGTGCAAAGCTCGAGAAGAACCTTGGTTCTATCGCTGACTTGACTCGCTTGCCATCTGCACTCTTCGTTGTAGATGTAATGAAAGAGCACATTGCCGTTAAGGAGGCTAATCGCTTGGGTATTCCTGTTTTCGGTATTGTTGATACTAACTCTGATCCTAAGAACATCGATTATGTTATTCCAGCAAACGATGATGCAAAGGATTCAGTAGCAGCAATCCTTGGTGCTTGCTGTGAGGCTATTGCAGAAGGTCTTACAGAGCGTAAGGCTGAAAAGGCTGATGAGAAGGCTAATGCAGAGCAGTCTGAAGTAGCACCAGAGGCTAAGCCAAAGCGTTCTGCTCGTAAAACAGAAGAAGCTCCAAAAGCTAAGAACGAAGCACCAATTGCTGAGTAAAAAATGAAACATAGTGGGCGCTGGTGAGTGCTAATGAACTCTTATATCTTTTGATATATAGGTTCATCATCTCTCATCAACGCCCACATTATTTAATAATATTAGAAAGGAAAAACAAAAATGGCTGTATCTATTGAAGATATCAAGAAGCTCCGCGCTATGACTGGCGCAGGTTTAGCAGATGTAAAGAAGGCTCTCACAGAGGCTGAAGGCGACTTCGACAAAGCAAAAGAATTGCTTCGTGAGCGTGGTTTAGCAATTGCGGCTAAGCGTTCTGATCGTGAGACATCTAATGGTTGTGTGCTTGTAAAGCAGGTTGATGGCTTTTCTGCTATGATTGCTGTTAAGTGCGAGACCGACTTCGTGGCTAATGGTAAGGACTTCATTGCATTGGTTCAAGAGATTTTGGATGCTGCTGTGGCAAACAAGTGCCAGAGCCTCGATGAGGTTAAGGCATTAAAGCTTGCTAACGGAGAAGATGTAGCTACTGCTGTTCAACAGCGCTCTGGTGTAACTGGCGAGAAGATGGAGCTTGATGGTTATAACTTCCTAGAGGGTGAGAATGTATCTGTTTATGATCACATGAACAAGCATACCCTTGCCACTATGGTTCAGCTCAATGAGAATAACGAGGACGCTGGTCACAAGATTGCTATGCAAGTAGCAGCAATGAAACCAGTTGCTTTGGATGAAGCTTCTGTACCACAATCTGTAAAGGATGAAGAGTTCAAGGTGGCTGTTGAGAAGACAAAGGAAGAGCAGGTTGAAAAGGCTGTTGTAGCAGCTATTAAGAAGGCTGGTATCAATGCAAACTTGGTTGACAGCGATGATCACATCGAGTCAAACATCAATAAGGGTTGGTTGACTCGTGAAGAGGCTGACAAGGCTATCGAGATTCGTAAGACTGTTGGTGCAGAGAAAGCAGCTAACCTCAACGAGGGAATGATTCAAAACATTGCGAAGGGTCGTTTGAACAAGTTCTTCAAAGAGAACTGCTTGGTTGATCAAGAGTTCCAATTTGGTGATGGTGATAAGCAGAGCGTTGGCGAGTGGCTTAAGGCTCAAGGTAAGGATTTGAAGATCGTTGCTTACAAGCGTTTCACACTCTCAGCAGACTAATCAACGTATATCGTTAAAGCAAAATAAGCAAGGAGTTGTAGGAAAGCCATCAGGCTCCTGCAACTCTTTTTTAGATTATTAGCTCATCAGAATCATGACTGTCCTTATTGATAGGATTAATGGTTGTAGATGAGATAAGCAAGATAAGATATGAAGATATTTGCTGTTGGCATGAATTATGTCGGATACAATAAATCACTAAATGAGCCGTTATTGAAACGAGATGATCCTGTTATCTTTACTAAAGCAGACTCTTCTCTATTGAAAGATAGGAAGCCTTTCTTCATTCCAGATGAGTTAGGAACTATAGAATATGAAGCTGAAATCGTTGTAAGAATTTGCCGTTTAGGTAAGTCCATATCCGAGCGTTTTGCCTCTCGATATTATGATGCAGTAACAGTGGGTATCGACTTTACGGCACGTGACTTACTAAGGAAACTGAGCCAGCAGGGACTTCCTTGGGATATGAGTAAGAGTTTCGATGGAGCTGCTGCACTAGGCGAATGGGTGTCAAAGGATAAGTTTTTAGATGTTCAGCGACTTAGATTCCATCTTGATGTCAATGGAGAGACGAAGCAGGAAGGATGTACGAGTGATATGATCTATAAGGTGGATGAAATCATTAGCTATGTCAGTCGGTTTTTTACCCTCAAGACTGGAGACCTTATCTATACGGGCTGTCCTGTGAGTGGAACTCCTGTTCATATCAACGACCGACTAGAGGGATATATAGAAGAACGTAAGGTGCTCGATCTCCATTGTAAGTAAAGAGATAGAAATGGACTTCTTAGTATGAAGTATATAGGTTATGTGGTTCTGAATAGAAACCTTTATAACCATCAAAATGAATGATTAAGGCAATGATGAAACGAATAACAATACTCTCTTTCATCCTTCTGTTGAGCTGTATAACGATGAGTGCACAACAGAAACGATTCTTCAATCTAACAGTTGAAGATGTTACGATTGACTCACTCTTACCTCATTTCCATTACGCTATTCCCATTGGAGAGAATTATACGGACTCTATCTATGAGCTAGAGATACGCTACCCTGAGTTCATAAACATGAGCTCTGAGGACATACAACATTATAATTCTCTCACAAAACAAGTACCTCCAACATTGCCAGAGATACATCAACAGATGACGGTCGAGCGTAAAAAGGGTGTGTTGGAATTCTCTTTGATACCGATTGTTGAGCGTGATGGCAAGAAACAGTTCCTTGTTAGCTTTATGATAGCACTCACTTCACGTCCGAAGTCGTTGACTTCTAAGAGAGGAATGAAATCTATGACATCTACTAGAGCTGGTGGGCTTACGACTTTAGAGGTATCCAATCGTTATGCTAACCATTCCGTCTTGTCTACTGGCAAGTGGGCAAAGATACGTGTCCCAGCTGATGGTGTGTATCAATTAAGTAATGACTTGATTCGACGAGCTGGATTCACCAATTTAGATAAGGTGAAAATCTATGGCTATGGTGGACATCTCCAAGATGAAGAACTGACAGCTAATTATATCATATCGCATGATGATTTGAAAGAGGTTCCAACCTATACAATTCATGGAAAGAGGCTATTCTATGCTAAAGGTTCTGTTAGTTGGGATAGCAATTCAGCCACTCGACGCACTCGGAATCCCTATTCTGATTACGGATACTACTTCCTCACAGAAGATAACGCAGGTAATCCAGCATCCATATCAGATAGTACAACCTTCTTAAATAGCTTTTATCCATCAGCAAATGACTACCATTCATTGCACGAGGTAGATAACTTCAGTTGGTTTAATGGTGGTCGTAATCTCTTTGAAGAGAAGCCATTAAAATTAAATGAGAGTAAGGTCTTCACTTTAAAGAATAAGACAAAAACCAGCACAGGTATCTTGACTGTAGCAGTGACAACAGGTGATTACAAATCAACCATTAAGGTGGAAGCTAACGGAAGAGAACTCGGTGAGATACATATTGCACCTGGTGACTCCTTTGATAAAGGTTATGAGATTATCAGAGACTATGCTGTCTCCAACCTCCAAAGTGTAGATAGCATCCGGCTCACGACGATCTCTGGTGGTCCAACAAGGCTCGATTATCTCGCTATGACCTATCCAACGCCTGCCCCAGCACCTTCACTGAATACATCGTTCCCAACTCCAGAGTATGTCTATAATATCACTAATCAAGACCATCACGCTGATGAGCCTGTCAATATGGTGATTATCATCCCAACAAGTCAGAAGCTCTTACAACAAGCTGAGCGCCTAGCTGATTTCCACAGAACACATGATAATATTTCTGTACGTATAGTACCGGCAGATGAGCTATATAATGAGTTCTCCAGTGGAACACCTGATGCAATGGCTTACCGACGTTACATGAAGATGTTGTATGACCGTGCGACAAATGCACAGACCATGCCTCAGTCTCTCTTGCTCTTTGGTGATTGTGTATGGGACAATCGCATGAATACTAATTCTTGCCGTCTATTAAATCCAGATGATTACCTACTTGCTTACGAGAGTGAGAACTCATTTAGCGAAACCGACTGTTATGTTAATGACGGATGGTTCACACTGATGGATGATGGTGAAGGAACTGACCTTCTACGTCGCGATAAAGAGGATCTTGGTGTTGGACGATTCCCTGTTACCAATGCTATTGATGCGAAGACGCTCGTTGACAAGACCATTAATTACGCATTAAATAAGAATGGAGGAAGCTGGGAGAATGTACTTATGTTCATGGGTGATGATGGCAATAATAATATCCACATGCGCGATGTGAATGAAACTGCTGAATCGGTTTCATCCGCCTACCCTGCTTATCAAATAAAGAAGGTGATGTGGGATGCTTACCCTCGAATCTCTACTGCTACAGGGAACACCTACCCAGAAGCTAGTGCGATAATCAAGCAACAGCAAGCACAAGGAGCATTGATAATGGATTATGCTGGGCATGGTAAAGAAGATCAGATTTCACATGAAGCAGTACTCCGTCTTGTTGACTTCAAGAACTTCTCCAATACAAATCTTCCGTTATGGATTACTGCCAGTTGTGATATTATGCCGTATGATGGTGTGATTCCAACTATTGGTGAAGCGGCTATGTTGAATAGCAAAGGGGGTTCGGTAGCATTCTGGGGAACGACTCATACAGTATATACTTATTATAACAAGGCTATCAATACTGCCTTCTTAAAGCATGTGCTAAGTCTTACAAACGGAAAGCCTACCACACTCGGTGAGGCGCAACGACTCGCAAAGTGCGAGCTAATCAACTCTAGTAGAGACCTTACACCAAACAAACTGCAATATGCCCTCTTAGGTGATCCAGCTTTAGCCCTCAACCTCCCAAAGTTGCAAGTGAACGTAGAGTCAATCAATGGTCAGGCGGTTAATACTGGTAATACTATCCTTATTAAAGGTGGCTCAATCGTGAAGGTGAAAGGCTCTATTACAAAGGATGGTAATAAGCAAACGGACTTCAATGGGCTCATCACTGCGGTCGTAAGAGATACCAAAGAACTCGTAACCTGCAAGAAACAAGACCAGTCTGCCGACGTAGCCCTCACCTATTACGACCGACTGAAGACGCTTTACAATGGCACGGATAGTGTGCGCAATGGCGAGTTTACACTCACTTTTGCTGTACCACGTGACATCAATTATACCTCTGGTACAGGCTTAATGAACTTCTCTGCTATCAACGAAGACCATTCTCTCATGGCGCAAGGATATGAAGATAGATTCAATATTGATGGGTCAGAAGTAGTCTATAACGACTCTATCGGACCATCTATCTATGCTTTCCTCAATTCTCCTTCTTTTGTCGACGGAGGCAAGGTGAATAGCACTCCTTACTTCGTCGCACAGATAACCGACAAGGACGGAATCAATGCGTCAGGCAACGGAATTGGTCATGATATGCAGTTGTGCATAGATGGTAAATTGACACAAACCTACCTCCTCAATGATAACTTCCGTTATGATTTCGGCAGTTATACTTCGGGCACAACGGGATACAGTCTACCCGAACTATCAGAAGGGCCACACACCTTGCAGTTCCGAGCATGGGACATCCAAAACAATGCGTCAACAGTAACGCTCCACTTCAATGTAGTCAAAGGGCTTGCCCCCGATATCTATAGCGTCAGTGCATCGAAGAATCCAGCTTACAACGAGACAACCTTCATCGTATCGCATAATTACATGGGTTCGAATGTGGATGTAGAGATAGAAGTATTCGACATGAGTGGACGCCTACTCTGGCATCACGTGGAGTCAGGCGTATCATCAGGTAATGCCATCTCAACCAACTGGAACCTGATAGTAGATAATGGAACACGATTGCAAACAGGCGTCTATCTCTATCGAGTTCGCCTCAGTTGTGATGGTGCAACAAAGGTGTCAAAGGCTAAGAAACTCATCGTCTTAGACAATAAGTAATATAAGTAACACGTTTTAATCCATGATGTAAGCTGGCAAACTAGCTGCATCATGGATTCTTTATATAGCAATATTCCATAAGCAATTCAAGTAAATAAGATGAATAAAAAGCTTCGTTTATCCTTCTTGACCATGGTCGTTATAACCTCTTCTGCTGCATTTGCACAGGGCACAAAGAAGGATATGTTCAACCCAGTTACTACCTCCGTTACCTCACAAACCATTGCTCCTGATGCACGTGCAGCAGGTATGGGTGATGTAGGAGCAGCCACTGATCCTGATGTCAATTCCCAGTATTGGAACCCTGCGAAGTATCCTTTTAATATTTCTCGCGCAGGTGTCTCTTTGAACTACACCCCGTGGCTTCGCCAGTTGGTGAGTGACATCGACCTCGCTTACGTAGCTGGATATTATCGCATAGGTGATTACAGTGCAGTGTCATCCTCCCTTCGTTACTTCTCTTTGGGTGAGGTGCAGACGAATGACGGCTCTAATATGACCATCAACCCATACGAAATGTCATTAGATGTAGCTTATTCTTTGATGTTAAGTGAGCACTTCTCGCTCGGAGCCGCTGTGCGTTGGATTTATTCCGACCTCACGTATGACTATAAGGAAGATACATCTCCCGGTTCCGCCTTCGCAGCCGACCTCTCTTGCTATTACCAGAATTATATCAACATTGGTGAGCGTGAGTGCCAGTTAGGACTAGGCTTGAATATCTCGAACATTGGTTCTAAGATAACGTTCGGTGGCGATAATCGCTCGGAATTCATACCAACTAATCTCCGCTTAGGTGCCGCACTGATGATTCCAGTTGATGAGTTCAATAAGTTCACCATAGCTGCTGATGCAAACAAGTTACTAGTTCCAACTTACCCCAAGCGTAATACGGGCGAATCACAGGTCGATTATGACAACCGATTGCAGAAGGATTACTACGATGTATCGTCTATCTCGGGTATCTTCAAGAGCTTCGGCGATGCACCCAATGGATTCTCTGAAGAGATGCAGGAGGTGCAATGGAGTGTGGGAGCTGAATATACCTACAATGATAAGTTCTCACTTCGTGCAGGTTATCACAACGAGAGTGAGAATAAAGGAAACCGCAAGTACTTCACTGTAGGTGCTGGATTCAAGATGAATGTATTCGCACTAGATGCGGGCTATGTCATTGCAACAGCTAAGAACAACCCACTCGACCAAACGCTCCGATTCTCCCTATCATTCGATATGGATGGTATAAAGGACTTGTTTAAGAGGAAATAGGAAGCCTCCCCCCACGGGGCTATCATCTAACATATATGACAAATACTACTCAATCAATCCCATCTTTCCGCATTGGAATGGGTTATGATGTTCATAAACTCGTTGAAGGGCGTGACCTCTATCTCGGTGGTATAAAGATAGAGCACAGCCTTGGATTACTCGGACATAGTGATGCGGATGTCCTCATTCACGCCATTTGTGATGCGCTACTCGGTGCTGCTAATATGCGTGATATTGGTTATCATTTCCCAGATACCGCCAACGAAACATTGGACATGGACTCGAAAGTAATCTTACGTAGGACCATCGAACTACTTGCCACAAAGGGTTATCGTGTGGGCAACATCGATGCAACCGTATGCGCTGAGCGTCCGAAGATAAATCCTCACATACCAGCAATGTGCGAATGTCTAGCCAATATCATAGGTTGCGACATCGACGCTTTATCCATCAAAGCCACCACGTCAGAGCGAATGGGCTTCGTTGGACGAGAAGAGGGTATGGCGGCTTATGCGGTATGCCTGATAGTAAAGGTGTAAAGGCTAATGAATACTAAGTAAAAAACGGCTGATAGCGATTCTTAATACTGCTATCAGCCGTTTTTATTATACGAATATTCCAGCGCTATAAAGTCCAATCGTCTGCTTCTCCTACATGGATTCTCAGCTTGTGTCTAGCTTTCCAGTAGATTTACCAAAGGGTGATAATAAAATCAGCTTATATTACAAGAAACAGTCACAGTCCTATCAAAGAGCGTCTGTTTCTGTGGCAGAACATCAACGTTTCACCTGTTTGCGAATCGTTTCCCACCTGTTCCAGCATTCTTTCTAACGTGTTGCGCATTCCTCTCACACGTGTTCCCCATTCTTTTCTCACGTGTTACGCATCATTGACACACGTATATAAATTTAGTTTCACCGTGGTGACGCATAAGTTTCACCATGGTGACGCTTAAGTTTCACCGTGGTGACGCTTAAGTTTCACCGTGGTGAGGAAATAGTTTCACCATGGTGAAACTAACAAAAGATACGGAACACAAAGACGCAAGACACATGAGAAAAGAATGCAGAACACGTGTGAGAGGAATGCGGAACAGGTGAGAAAGAATGTGGAAACCTATTAGACAAAGAGCGCAAATTATTTGAAATAATGAAATTATTTTGTACCTTTGCTGTGCATTTGTATCTTGAAAAGACATTATAAACCTAAATACTATGTAATATGATAATGGTAAAATCTTTACATTCAATTTTGCAGTTCACACCTATAAGTTTTATATTTCTTTTACTATCGAGCCAGCCTATGTATGCCCAGCAATGGCAGCTGAGGGGGAGGCTGGTGGAGAAGGTCGACAGGACTACTCCCTTGGATGCCGCTGAGATATTAGTAAGCCCTCTTGGCGGGGATGTCACTTCCAGCAGCTTATCGGATGAAGAAGGCAGGTTTGCTCTTTCGCTTTCTTCGGGCAAGTATGTGTTCAGATACCGACAGTTGGGCGATATTCTTAAGACCGACACCCTCGATGTGCAAGCCGACACCGATTTGGGTGATATTCCTTTAGAAATAAAGAAATACACAATGAAGGAGGTTACGGTTACCTCTCAGCGCAGAATGCTTAGTCAGAAAGCCGGAAAACTTGTATATTTAGTTCAGAACAGTCCTTTTGCCCAGGGGGTCAGTACACGCGATTTACTTCATAATATCCCTCGCATAGACCCGACAAGCGAGGAGATAAAGATAATAGGAAAGAGCAATGTTCTTGTATTGGTGGACGGACACAGGGTTAATTTGGAGGGAAAGGATTTGGATATGTATTTGCGTACGTTACCCTCTGAGAACATTAGTAAAATAGAACTCATTACAAATCCTTCTGCCAGATTTGATGCTGCGGGTAACAGCGGAGTGCTGAACATTATCCTAAAAAGCAAGCCGGTAGGTTTTGATGGAAAAATTCACACCTTGCTGACACAACGCACTCATTTTGCAGCCGAGGAGGGAGCTGACTTGTCGTTCTCATCAGGTAATTTTTCGGTAGAGTACAAAGTCGACAACTCCAACGAAAAACGCCCTCAGAAGATGAAAAGCTCTTACATCTATCCGACATACACACGTGTTACGAACGATTATACTCTTAACCGCTATGACATATTGAGCCAGAATCTTAATAGCAGCTATCAAATAGGGCATGTAAAAATAGGATTCTTTTCCACTCTCAATCGTTCTCGTAATAAGGGCTTTCACAAGGGCGAAATGAACTTCAGTGATGGTTCTTATCCGTCGAACACCTATTCGGAGCAGACTCACGACAAGTATCGTTTGGAAACGATTTCCCCTTATGTGGAATGGAAGCTGGACAGCATAGGTAAGAAGCTAACGCTGAATTATAATTACATTCATTTAAGCGATGATGTCAACCAGGTGTACGATTCTGGCTCGGCTCACCCCTTTTCGAGCAGTTGGGACAATTACAGCAATGTGGTGAATACTCTCAGCGCAGACTTAAACCTTCCCTTTACGTGGCTGAACTTTGAGGTGGGTGGCAAGTACTCCCATTTCAGAACGAACAACATTTCGGATTACGGAGGCAGCAATGGTTTCTTGTTCAAAGAAACAATAACGGCCCTCTATGCAGATGTTCATCGGAACTTTGGTCCTTTTTATGCCAAGGCAGGGTTGCGCTATGAGCATACAAGCAATAATGGGATAACGCTTGGCGGTTTAACCGTTTCCAATAAATATCATCATTGGTTTCCGTTCGCAGAGTTTTCCTATAATCCTTCCGACGACCATTCCTTCTCTTTAGGATATAGCAAGCGAATCAACCGGCCAAGTATGAACAATATGGATCCGACAAAGGTTTATCGCGACACTTATTCTTACTCGGAAGGAAACGACAGGCTTGTTCCGTCCATCATGGATAATTTAGAGTTTAACTATGTCTTTAAGGGAAACCTTAATGTAGATTTGTACTACTATCACACTTCTGACGCCATACAGAGCCTGATACAAGTGGTTGATGATTTATATACCAAGTATTATCCCAAGAACTGCCTAACCATAAACACCTACGGCGGAGATGTTAGTTATAATTTCTCGTGGGGTAAATTCAACTTGTATACAAGTGCTTCTATGTACTACCAGAAGGCCAAGTCTATGGCAGAAGAACTGGATGATTCGGATTTGAAGAGTTTGAACACGACTCTCTCTGCAAATCTTAGTTATCGCTACAAGGCTATGACCATTTTTGCAAATTATTATCATGTATTTCCGGGAGTGGAAGAATCTTTTCATACTGGGAATATCGATTGCTTAGGTTTGGGCTGCAAAATTAATCTCCTAAAGAATAAGCTCTTGCTGAATGTTCTGGCGCAGGATATCTTTGGAGGTACCAAAGCTCATAACCGAGTGGCATACAACGATTATATGTTCAGAAATAACATAGATAATGACAATACTTCGTTACGTGTAGGGTTAACGTATAATTTTGGAAAGCATAAAGCCAAACGAACGGATGTAAATATCAATAACAGCGAAATGAATCGCCTGCCGGATATTAAGAAATAAAAATAAAAGAGATGAAAATTATTCAAAGTTTTTGGACTGGCAATAAAAATTGCCTTAAAGATAGTTATGGTTGGCTTTCCCCTATCTTTAATTACTTAAGTTGGATCATTAGTAGCAATCAGCTAAGATGTTTTTATGATGATGTTACATTAATAACCGATCGTCAGGGGTATGATATCCTTATCAATAAATTACATTTGCCATATACGGATGTAATAGTTTCTCTTGATTGCCTTAATCATTATAATCCTAATCTTTGGGCATTGGCGAAGATAAAGGCATATCAAATGTGTAAGGAGCCATTTATCCATGTTGATGGAGATGTCTTTATTTGGACACGAATAGATGAATGTTTAAAAAATCATGATCTAATCGTTCAAAACGAAGAGACAACATCCGATTATTATAGGGAGATGTGGCGTTATGTCCGTCCTGCTATAAACCAAAAGGGTTCAAGGGCTCGTATCTTCATACAGAACTTACCATTACTGGCGTTAGAGAATACTTGACATCAAATGTGAATCTAATGCTTTATCCCCTTTGCCGTTTCAAGAATTATCCTTATTTTTGTCGCATATAACTACTTTAGAACAATTTATGAAACGTTTCTTCTTATCATTATTATTGCTTGTTGCAGTCCTACAATGCGCTATTGCGCAGAGTGACAAGCCTGCAACAATTTCCGTTTATCCGGCAGTAAAGGATGCAACGGGGCTTATCAATAGGATTAGCGAGAAGCTATTGCCTTATCAGAAGCATATTACTTCTAAGTCGCTTATTAAGTTTATGAGTCGTGTACCCCATGCGTATGCTGGTGATGAAGGTCGTACAACAGAGGAGGATAGAAACTCATATCTTGTTAATTACACTTACTTTTATGTGGCAGGGACTAATCAGTCTAAGGTGCAGAGTCTTTTAGATCTTGCAAGGGAGAAACATTTATATGATACCACCCGCTATCGCTTCTTGTTCTCTAGTGGAGAATCCGCATTAGAGCCGTCTGCTTTATATGTTATAGACCTAAAGAATCCCTACATAATTCCATCGCTTTCGTTTACAGATGTACGTTTCAGCAAGGGCTTTTATGGTGATCCTGTATTTAAAATAAGTCTTACACATGGTGCTGCGGATGCTTTCACAAACCTTACCTATCACGAAATAAATAATCTGATACTCTTTTTAGTGGATGGTAAGCTCCTCACATCTCCTTGTGTTCGAAGTGTTATCTCTACTAAGACGCTGGAGCTATCATTGGGGTTTAGAGAAGAGGAAGGTCAGAAACTATTGCCGCATCTGAAGGCTGCTGTGGTGAGTGATTCTGCTTATACGCCCCTTTATCGTCCGCAATACGTATTGGGTGATACGCTGACTTATCGTGTTTCTTTCCCACAGAGTAAGGGTACTGCACAGCGTTCGCACACCTTTCAACTCATCCCAAGGCTTGTGAACGATAGTATAACACGGATGGAATGTGTGGTAGATTCTATTGCTCTTACCATTGACGAGTTCTTTAAGGAAAACAAGGAATATAAAGACTTTGCTAGTTACTTCGTCTATGAGTTGCGTAATAACCATTTTATAATTGAGACAGATCAGTCGTCTCACTTTGTTGTGCCTATGTTGAAGGATTTACCAGCATTATCCCATGCGTTGGAGACCTATCTTACAACGCATAGTGCAGTGGTCAAAGTGATGGGATTGTCTGGGCATAATGACTTGGAGCAGGTAGCTGAAAGGCTGGCAGAAGCCTGGGATGGATTCTTTGAACAAGGGTATATAGAAAGCATACTACCGGAATTGAACGTGATGACACAGCTCGATAATCGCTTTTCTAATCAGCAGACACAAGGCACATGTTACCTTTATTTGGAGGATAAAATAGCAGAATATACGATCACGAAGATGGATGATGGACTGGTGATTACGCTTACAGTCAAGGCAGATAAGAATGGTGGGGCTGGGAGGTACACCTATTCTATCGACCAGCGTGGACTGATACGACAATTGAGGTATGAGGCGATTGCTAATGCGAAGGTATCTCGTAATGCCGTGAGCCCAACCTTCCGTGTTCCTTCGAGCTATCTTATAGAACGCATAAGATAGTCGGCTGTGGTGATAGCAGCGTATGACTTTAGAACAAATAACCAAATGATAAACCTTATAAAACGAATTATCCTTATTTTTGTCGCACATAACTACTTCAGAACAATTTATGAAACGTTTCTTCTTATCATTATTATGGCTTGTTGCAGTCCTACAATACGCTATTGCGCAGAGTGACAAACCTGTAACGCTGTCAGTCTACCCAGCCTCTCAGAATGTGGCAAGCCTTATTCGACCAATCAACAAGAAGTTATTGCCTTATCAGAAGCATATTACATCGAAGTCGCTTATCGACTTATTGGGCTTTATCGACACAGAGATTGACAAAGCGAGCCCTTCCCCTACTGATGATGCCTTGTTCTATGTTTCTGAACAGAATAGAAGTATGGTGCAGAGCCTTTTAAATCTTGCCAAAGAGAAAGGATTGTATGACACTTCACATTATCAACTCTTGTTATCGAGGTCACCTTTGGATAAGGATTTGTACGACTTACACGTCATAGACTTAAAAAGTCCTGTGGCTATCCCAACATTGTCAATCACGAATGCGCGTTGCGGCAAGAGCTCTGATGGCAATCCCGTATTCCAACTAAGCCTTACACGTGATGCCGCAGTAGCGTTTACGAAGTTGACTTATCAAGAAGTAGACAATAATATTGTGGTTCTGCTGGATGGAAAGTTCCTCGCCACGATGTTTGTTGATAGTGGGGTTTCCACTACAGAGATAGAAATTCCGAATGAGATGGGTGCGGTAAAAGCAGAAGAGATTGTGCGACGCCTGAAGTCAACGGCTGTAAAGGAGGCTCCACTCAAACCACTTTATCGCCCGCAATACGTGATAGGTGATACCATGACCTATCGCTTCACTGCTCGAAAAGAGGAAGGTAAGCAGAAGGAATCCCATGTATTCCGTTTCATACCAAGACTTGTAAACGACAAGATGACACGCATAGAATGTATTGAAGATACCCTCCACTCTGCAAATGAAAAGGAGATGCGTGAATATGAAGAAGTATTTCAGAAGATAATAGATTATACCTATGACAGGTTACGCAAGAGTCACATTATGATAGAGACTGACCTGACAACACACACGGCAGTATCGACATTGATTAACTCCAAGACGTTCCTTAAAGAGATAGAGGAATATCTGATAGAGAATGCAGCTATGTTTGGTGCGAGCAAAGAGGAAATGCAAGGAGCAGCCAAGCAGATGGCTGAGGAACTATTGAAGGAGGTGAGTGCAGACTTTACGGGTGATAATATGGCACGTCGGTTACCCGAATTAGAGGTGATGACGGTAATGGATTATTTCTTCTCTGAGGGGCAGACACAAGGTACGTGTTACTTCCCTTGTGCGAAGAACTTAGTCGATTATACAATCGCACAGGCTAACGAGGGACTTGTTATCACGCTCCAGACAAAGGATAAGGACAGTGATACGGAGGAAAGATATATCTACCATATAGATAAGCAAGGACTCATACAGCGGTTAGAATATCAATGGATTGTCAAACAGGAAGCAACAGAGAAGGACAAAGGAATGTCAGATGTTGAAGCTTATGGCTATCTCATAGAGCGCACGAACTAATCGGATGGAATGAATGAACGACGAATTAGAATGTAAATTATCAAACATATAGACTTTATGAAACGTATAAGCCTACTCTTATTAATGCTTATTAGCTGTCTGCAAATGTCCATGGCACAAGCATTGAAGCCCGTGCAAATATCATTTTATCCAGTAGTACATGACCCACACGAACTACTGAAGTCGATTAGTGATAAGCTCCTACCCTATCAGAAGCATATTACGACATACCCATTAGTGAAGTATTTCGGACGTTTTAATGACGAGATTTATGGGAATCAAAATGCAGCGGAAGCTGACTCAACAGCGGCTTTCAAGAAGCGTTTCGGCACCTTACCCGATACAGACGGGTATGTTGCAGCAGCGGCGGCAGATGCAGCTGATAATGGAGAAGATGTTGCTTTCCACATGAATTCGTATGTACAGGTGAATCCACAGGATGAGAAAATTGTGATGAGGTTGCTGAATCTGGCACGTGAGAAGCAACTCTATGACACGTCACGTTATATCTTCGGCTTTGGTATAAACGAACTGATGGATGATTGGCTAATCCTTTGTGCCTTAGATAAGCAGTCGCCTTATGCCATACCTACGGCTTCATTCACTGCCGTGCGTAAAGATGAAATATCTGATGGCAGCATTACTGGTACACTAAGGCTCACTCGTCAGGATGCAAAACGATTGGTCAAACTTTATAATAATCCGCAGAAGGATGATGTGTACATGGCGATTGATGATAAGCTACAATGGCCGATTGATAAAAGGAATGTGCCAGTCAACAGAAGAGTCTCATTCTTTCAAGAGATAAAGAATGTGGCAGAGGGGCAACTATTTATGAAGCGTTTACAGGCGTCTGTCGTAAAAGAACCCACTTATAAGCCCTTACTTCCATCGCAATATACTGTGGGTGATACGCTCACTTATCGTATAAAAGTGGACTGCGAAATGAAATGGATAACGGGAACGCATACCTTTAAACTTGTCCCGCTGGTGGTTAATAATGACCTTTGTCGCCTAGAATGTATAGTAGAGGGGCTAGATGTAAAGCAGCCTGATTGGCAAACAGATGCACACGACAAGGAACTAAATAAACTTGAAGCTAAGACGTTGCAACAGATGCTCAAGCAGCATTTTATCATCGAAGCAAATAATCTGACGGGGGAGACCAACGTAGAGGTGAAGGATCAGAAGATATTCGATCAGTGGTATAAGAACCTCAAACGATGGTGTCAAGAGGACTGGAAAAGGAATAGAAAGTTCTCTAGTGTAACTGATGAGACGATGAGGACAACTGAAGGAGAGAATATCTTATATCACCTGGATAACTTCATAAAAGATGGATCATTTATACAATATATGCCCGAGTTAACAGCAATGATTGGACTAGAGATGCACTTTGATGAAGGTGAGACCACTGGCAGAGAGTACTTCGACCTACTTGGTGACTATGGAACTTATAACATATCAAAGGATAAGCAAGGGCTTGTCGTATCGCTTAAAGGCGACCCCGAAGTGAAAGATGGTGATTTTGTGGATGAATCAGACCCAGCCATACAGGATATGAAGACTAGGATCGACTCTTACGAATATCGCTTTGATACGAAAGGAAAACTACTGCAAGTAAAGGGTGATGTGCGGAGAAATCTATATTATAAGAGCTTTGTAATAGACCGAGTGATGTAATCCATAAAAGTAAACGCCGATACTCTCAACGAGCATCGGCGTTATCAGTATGTTTAACCAAAAATCTTTTTATGTGAAAGGGAATCTCACGACTACCTTTGTTATCACTGATCAATCGTTAAACGTTTTACCTAAAATAAAATAACTAAAAACCTAAATCTATTACTACTAACCTAAACAATCTATTAACCTTTTGACAATGCAAAGGTAGGATGATTCTCACTTCCTTGCAACATTTTACTTATGTTTTATCAATATAACGCCCCTTTCTTGACGCAAATCAACCTTCTGTGCCCGTAAACAACTAATATTTTGTTACTTTCCTTGTGTGTTTATGCCTTTTCTTGTAACTTTGCTGAAAAGGAAATAAGCGAATGAAAGTTCTGATAGTAAATACCAGTGAGAAGACAGGTGGTGCTGCTTTAGCTGCCAACCGACTTAAGGACGCTCTGAATAACAATGGAGTAAAAGCAAAGATGTTAGTACGTGATAAATTGACGGATGATATTACTGTTGTTGGTTTATCACATACTTTACGCAATCAATTACACTTTCTTTGGGAACGATGGACCATATTTTGGCATCTACACTTCAGTCGTAAGCACCTATTTGAGATAGATATTGCTAATTCTGGAGTTGATATCACAAAGTTACCAGAGTTTAAAGAGGCTGACATTATACACCTCTCTTGGATCAATCAAGGAATGCTTTCGCTGAAAGGAATCCGCAAGATCCTTGATAGTGGAAAGCCTGTTGTTTGGACAATGCATGATATTTGGCCTGCAACAGGTATCTGTCATATCACACTAAACTGTCTGCGTTATCAGTCTTATTGCGGTAATTGTCGCCTTCTACCCAATGGTGGTTCTACAAACGACTTATCTAATAAGGTGCTTCAGCGTAAGAAGAAGATGCTTGAAGGGCGCAACATCATGTTTGTAACGTGTAGCAAATGGCTCGAAAAGGAGGCAAGCAAGAGTGCTATTCTTGCTGGGCAACAAGTATTCTCAATCCCCAATCCAATTGATACACATGTTTTCCATCCCACAGATAGTAAACAGGCTCGCACAAATGCAGGACTACCTTTAGACAAGAAAATTATTCTTTTTGCATCACAACGCGTAACAAATGTAAACAAGGGAATTTCTTATCTCATAGAAGCCTGCCATAAGTTAGCAAAGAATCATCCGGAGATAGTTAACCAAACAGCTATAGCCATACTAGGTGGTCATGCAGAGGACCTAAGAGAGGAATTTGACTTTGAACTCTATGAGTTGGGATATATCAACGACACTCAGCGTATTGTAGATGTCTATAATGCTTCTGATGTTTTCGTTTTACCTTCTCTCTCAGAGAATCTACCTAACACCATTATGGAAGCAATGGCGTGTGGTGTACCTTGTGTAGGCTTTAAGGTGGGTGGTATTCCGGAAGAGATTGACCACAAGGTTAATGGGTATGTTGCAAAGTATCGTGATGCTACTGACCTCGCACAAGGACTTCATTGGATTCTAGAAGAAGCCGATTACCAAGAGCTCTCCTCATCAGCAATAACAAAGGTACAGCGTAGTTATTCTCAACGTAGCGTCGCTTTGCAATACATTAATATATATAATGAGGCTATGGCCTTTAAGAATTATCGATTATGATTACGTTTTCTGTTGTTACAATAACCTATAAAGCAGCTGCTGTCTTACGCCCTACTCTAGACAGTGTATTGATGCAGAACTATCCTCATGTGGAACATCTCATTATTGATGGAGCATCAACTGATAATACAATAAGTATTGCCAAAGCTTATCAAAAGCAATCTGATGACGCAGAGAATGGGCATGTTGTAAAAATCCAAAGCGAGCCTGACAAGGGACTCTATGATGCTATGAACAAAGGGCTACAATTAGCAACAGGAGACTATATTGTCTTTATGAATGCAGGTGACCGCTTTCCTGATGCAGAGACATTAAATAAAGTAATGTTAGCAGCTGTCGTGGGAGATGGTGAAGAGCATCCAGCTGTCCTCTTTGGAAATACTGATATAATTGATGACAAGGGTAATTTCTTGTATCACCGTCGACTCAGTCCCCCAGAAAGACTTACTTGGCGTTCTTTCCGTCAGGGCATGGTGGTATGCCATCAAGCCTTTTATGCACGTATGGATATTGCTCGCTCTCTTCCTTATGACATATCTTTCCGTTATTCAGCAGATGTTGACTGGTGTATAAGAGTTATGAAAGAGGGGGAACGGCGACACCTTCTTTTACGTAACATACATGCCGTCGTTGCTAATTATATGGAAGAAGGACAAACAACTATTCATCATAAGGATTCCCTCAAAGAGCGTTTTGATGTGATGAACCGCCATTATGGCTTATTAACAACGGTCTTACTTCATGCGTGGTTTGTTGTTCGTAAAGTATTTAAATAGCTTTTCTCCCCCTTTTAAAGGCTTTTAAAGCGTACTATTGTTTGTTAAGGACTATAATTAACAATGCTCATTTATCGTTTAATTAGTAAGTTATAAAACGAAAGACTATGGAACGAATGAAAACAAAACTTGTAGTTGTTTTGTCGCTGATAAGTCTATCAGCAACAGCACAAACAGAGTATAGTGGAATTGCAGGCGCATCTCCACATTTGGTTAAAGCACGCCAGAAAGCAGAGGCAAGAGCACACACCGCAACTCCAACAAAGCATCTTACGCCTGCGTCTCAACCATCTTCTGCAACAAAGCCTACTACCAGCAAGAAGGTAGAAACCGATAGAGTTGAACGAAGAGACTCTGGCGAGACAGAGGTAAAAGATGGTTTGCGGACAATGTCACGTGGCATAGGTCGTGTTGTAAAACGCGAAGTGAAGACTATGGGCGAGGTAACCCGCAAGATAGGAGAAGGTGGTAAGAAGTTCTTTAAGAAACTCGGTAAAGACATCTCCGACTCATTCAAGAAAGATAGTACTGACAATCGGTAAGTACTTTCCGTGCTATTCCTTTCAATAAAAATCACACCCACTTTGGGTTACATAAAGCCCTAATTTAGTTTTAATATTAGCTGCTGTCACTTTTAGCACTTATAATATTATTCTGTAATCAGTATGTTGTGTACACGAAAATGATGACAGGAATAACTGCAAATTACAAAAGCTATCCTAATACAAAAACACCTCGTTAGAATAAAATATCTAACGAGGTGTTTTTGTATTATCAATTAATTCGTTTACTTACTAATCTTGAGAATCCATCCTTTGTCCACCTTCGTGTATCGACCTAGACGATTCAAGCGACATAACTTATCTATCGTTACACCATACAACTCAGCAATAGACTCAATAGTCTCACCTTCCTTTACAGAATGATAGATAATCTGACCATTACTACTTGTAGCTTCTGTGCGTGGTGTGTGATTAGAGAAATCAGTGTTGTAAGCTTTCTCTTGACGAGTAGAAGAACTCTGTCCACGTGTGCCTTGAATGTTTTCACGAGAATAACCAAGGCTTGAAGAAGTACCACGAGCTGCTGTTGCTTGTTCTGATTCTTGTGCTAGTGTACTCTTACGGAATACGTAGTAATCTCCAGTAACATCCTGATGAGCAAAGTCGAAGAATAAAGCTGGATTCAATGCAACGCCAGCAAGACGTGTTTCAAAATGCAAGTGAGAACCTGTAGAACGCCCAGTATTACCACCTAAAGCAATCGGCTGACCAGCACGAACTGTCTGGTTTATTGAAACAAGCTGTTTTGATAAGTGTCCGTAGATAGTTTCAAGTCCATTATTATGCCGTATTACAACATATTTTCCATAACCATTTGCATCGTACTTAACTACACGAACCTTTCCAGAGAAGGCTGCACGAATTGTATCACCAATGTAGACTTTAATGTCCATACCTAAGTGGCGACGTCCCCAACGGCGTCCGAAGTTACTCGTAATGACACGACTAGGAGTTGGCATATGGAATCCGCGGAGGTCAATCTTGTATACATCAGGGAGGTTACCACCCCTATGTGCATAATTGTTATTCCAATCGTTGTAGAGTTCAGATGCTGGTTCTTCAACTTCTTCAGACTCACGTAAGCGACTAATAACCATTGTATCAAGTGCTTTAGCTCGTCTATCAATTGGTGCCTGACGTGCTAGCAAGTCTTGTGCGTTAGCAGTGTGGGCTGTTAGGGCGAATAGAGATGTAAGTGCGAAAGTCCTAACAATTCTTTTAAACATCATAATCAAGTTATTTTATTTCTGTACTATGAAGCCTAAAAAAGGCCGGAACAAATTGTTAAGTTCCTATCTCTTGATATGTTGAAAACTTATAACAAAGAATCGAACTAAGTATCAAAAGACTTCGCAAAGGTAAGGAAAAAATGACAAAAAGACAACAGGTTAACAGTTTTTATAGGCTGTTTAACAAACGACTTTTATATCACTTGATTCGTAGATGATATATGTCAAGCCGTTTAGAAGAGCATATTGTGAGAACTTTCGACAAATTAATTTTAAGAGATCGCAGCCCAGTTTATGTTAGTCTTTCTTAACGCTTTAAGCCTGTCCCATAGTAATTTATATTCATTCTTTTGGCAGCTTGGGTCACTATCAATTATCTTTTGTGCTTCTTCACGTGCCATTTGAACAAGCTGACCATCACGTGCTATATCGGCAATCTTTAAGTCGAAGGCTATACCACTTTGCTGCGTACCCTCTAAATCACCAGGACCTCTTAGCTTTAAATCGGCTTCTGCAATCTCAAACCCATCATTCGTATCACACATAATATCAATTCGCTTACTCGTTTCTTTTGTGAGTTTACGATTAGTAACAAGTATACAATAACTCTGTTCGGCACCTCGTCCGACACGTCCACGCAACTGATGAAGTTGAGAAAGCCCAAAACGCTGTGCATCAAGAATAATCATTACACTCGCATTCGGTACGTTCACACCCACTTCTATCACTGTTGTAGCAACAAGGATTTGCGTTTCTCCACTGACAAACATCTGCATTTCTGCCTCTTTCTCCCTGTCCTTCATCTTGCCATGAATCTTACTTAACTTGAATTCAGGGAATATCTCACACATAGCAGCGTATCCGTCCTCAAGGTTCTTGAGGTCAATTCGCTCACTCTCTTTGATGAGTGGATAAACAATATACACCTGTCTGCCCAGCTTTATCTGCTGTCTTATGCCTTGATAGAGGCTCGTCATCTGGTCATCATACTTGTGTATCGTCTGTATGGGCTTGCGTCCTGGAGGCAACTCATCGATGATACTCACGTCTAAGTCACCATATATCGTCATGGCAAGGGTACGTGGAATAGGGGTAGCAGTCATTACGAGGATGTGAGGAGGGTTGTCACTCTTACTCCATAACTTTGCTCTTTGCTCCACACCGAAGCGATGCTGCTCATCAACAACAGCCATTCCGAGGTTTTGGAATTGCACCTTATCCTCTATGATAGCATGCGTTCCGACAACAATATGTACACTTCCATCCAAAAGCCCAGCAAGTACTTCCTTGCGTTTCTTGCCTTTCACAATACCAGTCAGCAGTTCTATACGTAAGTTCATACCCTTGAGAAACTCCTTGATAGTCTGTAGGTGTTGTTCTGCAAGTATCTCCGTCGGTGCCATCATACATGCTTGATAGCCGTTATCGATGGCTATGAGCATAGACATAAGGGCTACGAGCGTCTTACCCGAGCCTACATCGCCCTGCAAGAGGCGGTTCATTTGTTTGCCAGACATCATATCTACACGTATTTCATGCATCACTCTCTTCTGTGCACCAGTAAGTTCAAAGGGTAAGTTATGCGTGTAGAACCAATTAAATTGTGCTCCAATGCGATTGAAGATATAGCCCCGATACTTGCGCCGATGGTCACTTGCATAGCGAAGAATATTGAGTTGAACATAGAAAAGTTCCTCAAATTTAAGGCGTACACGTGCTCGCTGCGTATCATCTACCGACTTTGGATAATGAATCTTACGCATGGCTGCATCACGAGAGATGAGGTGTAAGGGACTAGTAATGAATGAGGGAAGGGTCTCGTCAAGCGGAGTTGTGAGCTTACTAAGCAGTGTTTTCGTTAGTTTCTCCATTGCTCTAGAGGTGATACCAGCCTTTTTCATCTTCTCAGTCGTTATATAGAAAGGTTGCATACCCATGTCATTGAGCTGCAACTGACTGGCATCGTCGATATCAGGATGGCTGAATTGAAAGCGTCCGTTATAGTAGGTTGGCTTCCCAAAGATGATGTATTCCTTATCTAATTGATAGTTTTGATAAATATACTTAGTACCATTGAACCACACAATATCGCATATCCCATGACCATCCGTAGCGTGTGCCACAATTCGTTTCCGACGCTTCCCGACTTCAAACTCCTCGTAGCTTAGTATCTTACACTTCACTTGTACGAAGGGCATATCAGCCGACAACTCAGAGAGAAGGTATATCTTTGTGCGGTCAACATACTTGTAGGGGAAATACTCCAAGAGGTCACGATAACTCCAGATACCAAGCTCTTTGCTTAGAATCTCTTTCCTTTTCGGACCTACACCTGGTAGATACATGATGTCTTGTGATAGTATATCCATGTGTTACAACAACTTTTGAGAACCTCAACACAGCTACCGAAAGCCTCCCCAAGCCCCTCCAAAGGAGGGGATGTAGCCTAACGGAAGCTAACAAGAGAGGTTCTCTTATAATTCAAAATTCATAATTCATAATTCAAAATTGTGATTAGGTAGAGTTGAGAAAAGTATCCCGGCATTGAAGAAAGAGCTTCTTCTTCGCTCCTTCTCCGAATGAAGAGGGGGAGTAAATAGCGTTGTTTGAAAACAAAGAGGGCGTTTCTTTGTTGCAAGTAAAGGCTCTCTTCGATGCGAAGAAACGCCCTCTTCACGTTAAAGAGAGGCTCTTGTTAAATGGGCATAATGAACCCAACTGGCTCCCGTGAGGCACTCCTCCCCTTGGGGGAGGCTGGGTGGGGTGCCGGAATAGAGCCTCTCTTACACCAAAATCTCCGCTACTTTCAGATCGAAGGGGGTAGTGATTTTTATATTCTCACGATTCCCTTCCACCATAGTGACAGCTTGTCCAATGCTTTCAACAACGCTAGCATCATCAGTAAAGCTGGTACTCTCGGGTTGATTATATGCTTTTTTGAGGAGTTGGATATCAAACACTTGTGGCGTCTGAACCACTCTGTAATCACTTCGCAACACATTCCTCCCCTTATCGGAATCGCCCACAAATCGTAAGGTATCTGTTACGGGCAATACAGGAATCACTGCCTTCTCTTTCTCTGCAGCGTCATAACAACGTGAGATAGCCTCGTTTGAGACGAATGGACGCACACCATCATGAATTCCAACGAGCCCTTCTGTATCATTAGGTATCATTGACAAGCCATTACGACACGACTGGAAGCGACTTGCACCACCATCCGCAAGTTGGTAATCTTCTGTGAAATGATATTCTTCACAGAGCTGATTCCAATACTCCTGTTGCTCTTTTGGAAGGACAAGGATGACTTTTAAATGCTCATCATAGGCGTGAAACCTACTGATAGTGTGCATCAGAACAGGCTTTCCAGCGATGGGAAGGAATTGCTTAGGTACCTCTGTTCCCATTCGCAAGCCCTTTCCTCCTGCAACGATAATAGCGTATCTTGTCATCTTCTGACGATGTTTTAATGCAGAGCAATGAGTTCGTTGATCAACATACCTTCCCTAATTTCGTTCGCTTTCTCTACTGATACGAGTTGTTCTAATAGCTTGAAACCATAAACGAAGGCAGCAGCAGGGCCTTTACCTGTTGTCACATTGCCATCAATAGTGCATAATTCCTTGGTGTATTCTGCGCCAGTAAGAAACTTCTCAAAGCCCGGATAGCATGTAGCACGCTTGCCCTTGAGGATTCCCAAAGCACCGAGAACCATCGGACCAGCACAGATTGCGCCCACACGTTTACCACTCTCCACCTGATGAAGCAGTGCTTTTTCAACACGCACATCGTCCTTCAAGTTCTGTGCACCAGGCATTCCACCCGGTATCAAGAGCATATCTGCATCATCAATAACGCCTAAGTCTTCTATTTGTAAGTCGGCTTTCACCATCACCCCATGCGATGATTCAACGAGCGGGGAGCCTGTTATGCTCACAGTCTTAACCTCCACGCCACCTCGACGTAGGATATCTACGGGTGCTAATGCCTCTACCTCTTCGAAACCATTAGCCAGAAACTCATACACTTTAGCCATAATTTATTTCGTATTTAAGTCTACAAATCCAATTAAAAACCTTACTTTTGCAGAAGTAAAGTACTTGCAAATATACTAATTATTCGTCGTTTAGTACCGTTTGCAAGGCTAAAAGATATTTAAAAGGTATGTTTTTATGGCTGAGAAGAAACTGAGTTTCGCCATTTTTGGTAGTGCTTCTAAAGCTTTAGAGTCTATTCGGATAAAAGAACTGTTGGGTTATTTGGCTCAACACGAGGCTGATATTTATATAGAGCAAGGCTTCTTTCATGCTTTAGAGAATAAACTTCAGGAGGATTTAAAGATAGCTGGTGTCTTTGAGGGGGTGAACTTTGATGTCGATTATGTTATCTCTCTCGGGGGCGATGGGACGTTCTTAAAGGCGGCAAGTAAGGTTGGTCCGAAGCAAATACCTATCATTGGAGTGAACATGGGACGCTTGGGATTCCTTGCAAGTGTGGTTCCTGATGAGGCTCGATCTATCTTAGATGATGTCTTTGCAGGTGATGTTGAGATTGAGGAACGTGCCGTTATGCAATTAGAAGCACTTGGCGAACCATTGGAGGGATGCCCATACGCGCTGAATGATATTGCGATCTTGAAACGAGATAACGCTGCGATGATTTCTATTAAGGCAACTGTTAATGGTGAATACCTCACCACTTATCTTGCAGATGGACTCGTTATCAGTACGCCAACAGGCTCAACAGCTTACTCATTGTCCGTCGGTGGACCTATTATAGTCCCTCAATCGGATATCTTTAGCATGACACCTGTTGCTCCTCATAGCCTCAACATTCGTCCAATCGTTATCAGTGACAAGGCCGAGATAACCCTAGAAGTAGAGAGCCGAAGCCACAACTTCTTGGCAGCAGTTGATGGACGATCAGAGAAACTACGTGAGGGTGTGACGCTAAAGATAAGGAAAGCCTCTCATAAAGTGCGTATCGTAAAGCGGAAGGAACAGCATTTCTTCTCCACACTACGCGAGAAACTCATGTGGGGAGCAGATACTCGTAAGTTCTAACGGATTGTTATCATGTCCTAACCACTAACTCTCTTTGTTTGATAAAGACCAAGACATAAACCACAGCTAACGAAAGATTATACAATGATTGATAAGATAAGAAGGCTCTTCCAGATACCTAACACACGCTATACTACTAAGGAGATATTTCATTGGTTATGGCTTGCGTGGCGCGGAAACCATAAGCAAGCAATCCTCAATGCATTGATTGGTCTACTCAGTGTGGGCGTTTCTTTGGCTACTGTATGGGCTGTCCAAAATGCCATTGACGTTGCTTCTCATGTTAAACCAGGCAGTATTTACATCGCTGTTAGTACTATGGGAGCCTTGATTCTATGTGACTTTGCATTGAGTATCGCCTCTGTCTGGGTGCGAAACTTGCTGGGAATAAAGGCGCAGAATAGGATGCAACAGAACATGCTAGACCGTATCTTGCGCTCAGAGTGGCATGGGCGGGAACGTTACCACAGCGGAGATGTATTGAACCGATTGGAACTTGACGTTGCAAATGTCGTCACTTTCCTCACCGAAACCATCCCTAGTTCTATCTCAACATTGGCTATGTTCCTCGGAGCTTTCTGTTACCTCTTAACGATGGATTGGCGACTTGCTCTCTTGATTGTCGTCATCATACCATTGTTTGTATTGGTTAGTAAGGTCTATGTTCGTCAAATGAGACGACTCACAAGGGAGGTTCGTAACTCTGATTCCAAGGTACAAAGTGTACTCCAAGAGACCATCCAACACCGCATGTTGATTAAGACTCTTGAGAGCGACGAGATGATAGTTGGCAAGCTAGAAGGTACACAAAAAGAACTGCGACAAAAGGTTATTAGCAAGACAAAGTTCTCTGTTTTCTCTAACTTAGTATTGAACTTTGGCTTCGCATTTGGGTATCTTGTCGCCTTCACATGGGCGGCTATTCGCATGTCACTTCATACATTGTCATTTGGCGGAATGACGGCTTTCTTGCAGTTAGTGAATAAGATTCAAAGCCCTGCCCGACAACTAACAAAGCTTGTCCCAGCCTTTGTCTCTGTATTTACAGCAGCCGAACGACTGATGGAATTAGAGGAGAATCCACTCGAAGAACAGGGCGACCCGATAGAGTTATCATCGCCTTGTGGCATCCGATTGAAGGGTATTAACTATCGTTACGAGGATGGTGATCGAGAGATACTAAGGGACTTGAACTTCGATTTCTACCCTTGTTCGTGTACCGCCATATTAGGTGAAACGGGAGCAGGAAAGACTACTCTCATCAGGATGTTACTAGCATTATTGAAGCCAACAAAGGGCAAGGTCGAGATTTATAATGCGCAGGAAAGTAGAGAACTATCCCCTCTCATGCGTACAAACTTCGTCTATGTACCACAGGGGAACACGCTCTTGAGTGGTACAATACGTGAGAACCTCCTACTTGGAAAGGTAGATGCTACACAAGAAGAGATGGAAGAGGTGTTATGCAAGAGTTGTGCTGATTTCGTGTTCCACTTGCCCCTTGGACTTGATACTCCATGCTCCGAACAAGGCGGCGGATTGAGTGAAGGACAGGCACAACGCATTGCCATTGCCCGTTCCCTACTACGTAATCGAAGTATAATGATATTCGATGAGGCCACTTCTGCACTAGACCCTGAGACCGAAAAGAAGCTCCTTAAGAACATACTCTCTACACATGATAAGACGGTGATATTCATCACGCACCGTCCAGCAGTTGTGGAGTATTGCGACCAAACACTGACAATTGAAAAAATACAATAGGTCTTGTGGTATTGAAAATAAGATAGTATATTTGCAACATAACCAACAGACCTAATACAAATAACGTGAAGTAAGAAAACAGCAAGTAGATAAGTAACGATATGAAAAAGATTTTCCTAACAGCTGCATGTGCGTTCTTTATGGCGGTTCCAGCTGCTCTCGCACAAACAAATGATACCATTCAAGCCGCAATAGACTTGGATGCAAAGTATGCAACTAACATGTTGAAGCCAGGTACGAAAGCCCCAGAGTTTACCTTGAGAACCTATGATGGTAGGGATATCAAGCTGAGCCAGTACCGAGGAAGTTATGTTGTTTTAGACTTCTGGGCGAGTTGGTGCCCTGATTGTCGGCGTGATATTCCAGCCATGAAAGCACTTTATGAGCAGTTCCGTGACTATGGAGTGCAATTCGTTGGTATCTCCTTTGATACCGACCGAGAGGCTTGGGCAAAGACATACTGGAATCGTTATCAGATGAATTGGACGCAGGTGAGCGAACTGAAGAAGTTTAGGAAGAATACATTTATCGACAAGTTATATAAGATTGATTGGATTCCTTCGATGTACCTCATCGACCCTAACGGCAAAGTAGTTATGGGAACGGTAGAGATTAACAAGTTAAAAGCAAAGTTAGAGTCCATCGACTTGCAACCAAAAGTTAGTAAGGCGGATGTTCTCCCGACGTTTGAAGGAGGGCAGGAAGCCATCGCCAACTATTTTGCACGTAATCAGCACCACAGCATTCAGGCTATTCGTTCGAAGGTACATGCCGAAATGACCGTCTTATTTAACGTCGAAATGGATGGTTCCGTGACGGGTGCTCGTGTCGTAGAGGTTAAGAATGTGCAGGGCACAAGTAAGCATTTTATGAAGTTGGATGCGGCTAAGCAGAAGCAAGTACTTGCTAATTGCGTGGAGTTCTACAAGGAGCAAGCGGTTCGATTAACCAATCGCATGGTGGGATGGAAGCCCGCTATGCAGAACGACCGCCCTATACAAGCACGCGTAACAGTGCCTATCATCTTTCAACCCTAACGGCTTTTCAATTCAAGATACAAGCCTCACCCCAACCCCCTCTCCTACAGAGAGGGGCTTTTTTTACCCTTATCTCGCCAGTTAAAAGGCGTAGAGTAAGGATTAATAAAAATCATTTTCTATCCTTGCTAATACTCATCTCGTATCTTCTTAACCACAATCTTGGTCTTTAAAAGAGCCTTTTTGGAATCTTCCTGAAGTCTTACAGAAATATTACAAAGGGCTTGTAATACTATTACAAAAGGCTTGGAGAAGTATTACAGAAGCCTTGTAATAATCCTGGAGAGCATGAAGTGTCTCAAAGATTGTCATGAACTCTGATAGAACTATCGGTTAATAGCAACTTAAAAGACGATTATTTGGAGGCAAACACATTATTGTGTATCTTTGCAACAGGCATATAAAGGAATAGTTATGGATGGTAATTACACATTAAATAGTGGGCGGATTCCGTATTGGAACATCCTTAAAAACCTAAGTGATAACGTTAAGTTGGAACTGATCTCTTTGTTAAGTGACTCGTTACTTCATAGGGAAGTAAAGGCGAAGGATGAGCATTGGGCAGACCAGTTTGCTGGTCTTTGGCGTGATGATAGAACTACAGAAAGCATTATAAAGGACATCCGGACGAGTAGAACTAAGAATAGAGAGATAGAGTTATGAATGGTTTCCTGCTTGATACGAATATCTGTGTTTTCTTGTTCCGCAATAAGTGGAACATTGCAGATAGGCTTAATCACGTTGGGTTCGAGAAATGTTTTATCTCGGAGATAACGCTTGCCGAGTTGAAATATGGTGCATATAAAAGCAACCGAACAAAGGAGAATCTTCAATTGATTGATAGCTTTCTTCAAAAGGTAAATGTGGTTCCTTTTGAAGTAGGAATAGACATCTTTGCACAGACGAAGAACTCTCTTCGATTGGAAGGACTTACTATTGAAGACTTTGATCTGTTGATTGCTGCATCAGCGTTAGCGTGGAATTTGACCTTAGTAACTGATAATATCAAGCATTTCCGCTATATTCCTAACCTCGAAGTTATTAATTGGGTGGATAGGTAACTGCCGTTATTAATAGAATAGAAAAGATGAAGAAGCCCGTCTATTTATGTGTTGTAATCGCTTTGATAGGCATTAGCTGTTCCAAAGGAAACCGAGTGTTGACGGCGAAGAATACGTCAGAAGCGTATGACTCCGTCGTTATTGAGTCACTTCCAGGCTTTGTTTCCAATCCTAAATACATTACTTGGGTAGTAGATAAACAGGGTCGTTCGTGTAAGTATATACAACATCATGTATCGGTAGAAGGCAAGGTGAAAGACACAACAGACATAGTTCAGGTTAGTGACGAGCGCAGTTTTCGAGTCAAAGAACTCGTGGATGACATGTATGTCACAGGCTCTGCCAAGGATGTGATAGCCGTTAAGAATAACGATTTTTGTACTGATCTAGGGAGCTTATTTGTGACTATCTATTATCCAGGAAAGAATATTCGTCATGAGTACGAATGGGGTAAGACGGGTGTAAAATACTCCCCCGAGTTCGAAGAATTAGTACAGTTAATAGGTCTGCAAATGTTTGAGTCGAACAAAGAAGATAAATAAACAAACAGCGAGAAGAGCTTGATTGCCTTCTCGCTGTTTGTTGTTTATGGGCTTAGAAACTGAGTATCATCGTCTGACGATGCCCCAGTGGGATGTCCTTTGTGAGGTCGATTGTCTTGCCAGTTGTGATGTCTGTGGCTGTAGTATGTCGACCTATCACTTCTGCATAACGTGCTACCTCCACCTTATTATCAGCCTTTTTGCCATTGAGAATGGTGAGAACAGTCTTGCCATCAAGCTGTCTTGCGAGCACATAAACACCATGCCAAGGGATGAATTGGGTTTGTTTTCCCTTGCTAATCACCTCATTGTTTTGTCGCCAATGTAGTATTCTTGAAGTCCAATCGAACATGGCGTTCTCAGCAGTTGTACGCCCTTCACGGTTGAACTTATCGGCTTTATCACCTGGAAAACCACCTGGGAAGTCCTTACGAACATTGCCATCTGTGATCTCCTTCGTACCATTCATGAGTACTTCCGTACCATAGTAAAGTTGCGGAATACGGTTCATTGTGAGCAACAAAGCGTAAGCCTGCTTCAGAGCCGTTGTGTCCTTGCCATTGCCAAGGAACCTGTCTGTATCGTGATTCTCTATGAATGCCATCACAGAAGATGGGTTCGTATAGAGGTAATCATAGCACAATGAGTTGTAAATACGGTTCAGTCCCTTCCACCAATCATCAGTTTCTTCGTTCTTCGCAAGCGTTAGCTTATCAAAGAAAGAGAAGTCCATCACCGTCTTCAGATAGCTGTTAATATCAGAGAGCTTGCTGTCCTTCTGCCAAGCAGCTGTGTAAGCAGGTTCTGTAACCCACGTTTCTCCAACGGTATTAAAGTTTGGGTATTCTGTATCTAATGCCTTCATCCATTCAGCCATAGCCTTTCGATCAGCGTAAGGATAGGTATCCATGCGTATTCCATCTATACCCACTGTCTCTATCCACCACATTGAGTTCTGTATAAGATACTTGATAACGTGTGGGTTACGTTGGTTCAAATCGGGCATGGAAGCGACGAACCAGCCATCAACAGTCTCCCTCATGTCCACCTTACTGGCGTATGGATCGAGCACAGGAGTTAGTTTATAACTTGTTTGCAAACCATAGTTTGGGTAATTAAACCAGTCCTTTGAGGGCATATCTCGGTTCCATGTGTGATAGTCACCACAATGGTTAAAGATCATATCCATGACTACCTTCAGTCCTTTCTGATGACATTCAGCAATGAGTTTCTTGTACTCATCGTTTGTACCAAAGCGTGGATCCACCTTATAATAATCGGTTGTTGCATAGCCATGATACGTACTATTCTTCCCGTTATCGGCTGGTCTATCGTTCTCCAAAACGGGTGTGAACCATAGAGCTGTTACCCCTAAACAAGTGAAATAATCGAGATGCTGACGTATACCTTCTAGGTCTCCTCCATGTCTAAGACTCGGTTCGTTGCGATCGCAAAGTTGGTCTTGCATACCCTTGACAACGTCATTCTTCGGGTTACCATTAGCGAATCTGTCAGGCATGAGCATGTAGAGAACATCCGAGTTATCGAATCCCTTGTGGTCAGCACCAGCCATAGAACGAGCCAAGAGTTGGTACTTTCGTTTGATAACTTTACCATCCTTGCCCTTAAACGAGAGCGTCATCTCACCCGGTTTAGCGTCTTTTAGATTGAGATAAACCAGTAAGTAATTAGGCGAATCAAGCCTAACAAGTGAGTCAATGCGCACATTCTCATAATCAGTTGATACGTCAGAGAACTTGATATCCTTACCATAAACCATCAACTGAAGTGTTGGATCTTTCATACCAACAAACCAGTTTTCTGGTTCAATGCGTGTGATATCCACTTTCGATACCGATTGACTTTTAGATACGGATGTACTGTTATGAGCAGTCATAGCTGTTGGAACGATGAATAAAGATAATAAGAATAAGCTGCTCCATAGCCTTCTTGCGGAACAAAGAGCTGCTTTGTTGATTGTTTGTTTTAGGTTCATTGTTATTCGGAAAGCTCCCCAATCCATTGGAAGGATGGGGAGACTTGTTGAAAAGTTATACTTCTGGTACTTCATGCTAGCCTCTTCTTGCTAGCAAGCCTACCCTTTTAAGGAAGGGAGGAGATGCGTTTAATCATGTAAGATCAATGCCGATTGCGCATCAACCATTACCTCTCCGCCTTCCATCTGACCCAATCCTGCTTCGCTGATATCGCCATTTGCACATACAATCGTGTAGTTCCCTTTAGGGATATTGACGGTTCTTAGACTTGAATTAGCATTGAGTATGACGTAAATATTGTTCCACTTATCACCACCGGCATGGTCTTTTAGACGGAAAGCAACCAAGCAGTCCTGTACTGGAAGGAACTCCAAATGCTTGCGGACAAGGTCTGCATTGCCTAAACGGAAGGCTGGGTGGTTCTTACGAAGACGGATGAGACGACTGTAATATTGGAACACTTGCGGGTAAGCAGTTAGGTTGTTCCAATCCAAGTGATTGATACTGTCAGGTGAATTAAACGAATTGTGAACACCTTTCTTATCGCGTAACATCTCCTCACCAGACAGCATGAAAGGTACGCCTTGAGATGTGAATACAGCCGTTTGAGCCAATTCGTCCAATCTAATTAACGCATCCTTATCATATACCACTTCGGGTATTGAAGCCTTTAAACGGTCTACTAAGCACAGGTCATCATGGCAACTTACGTAAGAGATCATCTGTGTTGGCTCTATTGCATATGGCTTCTTCGAATAGTTCACCTTATTGTAATCAACCTGTGGGTGGGCTATCATACCTGCAATACCAGCCTTTATGCTCTCCTCCAAACCTTTCACACCACCCAAGAAGCCAGCTTGGTGATCATCAGAGAATGGTCCACGCAAAGCGTCGCGGATGTCATCAGAGAACGCTGCAATGCCTGGCATTTGTGGAATAGCAGCCTTCATCGCCAGCTTATCATGCGGATAAGCACAAGTTCCAGCGCTCCATCCCTCGCCATAAACGAATATCTCGGGGTCAATAGCATTGAGTTCACGACGGATATCATTCATAGTTTGAATGTCATGAACGCCCATGAGGTCTACACGGAAGCCGTCGATGTGATACTCTTTGACCCAGTATTTCATTGACTCAAGCATAAACTCGTGCATAAGCGACTTCTCACTTGCAGTCTCGTTACCACAACCTGTACCATCCGAAGGCGTTCCGTCAGCCTTATAACGATAGTAGACTTTTGGGAAAGTACGCTCGAAGTTGCTGTTAGTAAGGTCGTAAGTGTGATTATAAACAACGTCAAGTATCACCCTAATACCGGCTTTGTGCAATGCTTGTACCATCTGTTTGAACTCCATGATACGACGAGTTGGCAGACTGGCATCGTATGAGTAACTCCCTTCGGGGACGTTATAATTCAACGGATCATAGCCCCAGTTGTATTGAGGAACATCTGGTTTCGACTCGTCAATAGAGGCAAAGTCGAAGGAAGGAAGAATGTGAATAGCATTCACACCCAACTTCTTTAGATAGTCAATAGCCTTCTGCTCCGTCAGAGCAAGGTACTTCCCTTTGTTTACAAAACCAGATGACTTATCTATAGAAAAGTCCCGATGATGTAGTTCATATATAATAAGGTCGGCTGGACTCTTCGTCGGAACGCGTCTATCCGAGTCCCATCCAACAGGGTTCGTGTCCCTCATGTCCACCACAGCTCCACGACTACCATTGCATCCAACAGCCTTTGCAAAGACACCAGGAGTTTCTCCCTTACCAATATCAAAAGTATAGAATTTCCCTTTTAAGTCGCCTTTCACGACCACGGACCATGTATTATCACCACTCTGCGTGAGCTTCAACTTCTTATAAGCCTTACCACCAAGTCCCTCATCATATAGCCTTAGTACAGGTTTTGATGGTGCATTGAGACGAAAGGTTGTAGCCGATGGAGTGTAAGACACCTCATCGAATTTCTCTTGTGCAGAAACCCCTTGTGAAAGCATAAAGATAGCGATAGAAGCAGCCAAATAATACTTTATCTTCATTGTTACGTTAGTATTCTTAATGAATAGTTATAGATGGTTTTATTGATAATAGGCGATTATAAACACTTGTCAAAGCATCATAATCGCCTAATAGAATTATCTTCCAGCTTGGTTAATCAAGTCAATTACTTGTCCATTAAAGTCCTTGTTCTTCATTAACTCTTCGATACTTACATGCATACGATAGCGCCAGTAGTGCTTAGGATTAGCCGGGATGTTAATGCGTTCGGCGTCAGGATCATCCAACCGGAGCGTTTCGTCAATACTCATCCAGTCTTGAATGCCTAAGATGCAGAGCATACTTGGTGATGTCAAATGGCGACTAACGATGTCACGAGCAAGCCATCCAGGTAATGGGTGAGGTGCTGGTCCACCACGATGAAGCATACTATTGAAGTAATCCTGCGCCCTTGCCCAGTCTTCATCCCACCATTGTCGAAGTGTAGCCATGTCATGTGTGGAGATAGTACTTACACTTCTGTATGGGTTCTGACCCAAGTGTCCGAATCGAACATGCGGGTCTTTCGGCATACTCTGTATCTCCAAACTAAGGATACGAAGCTCATTCATTACCCAAGCAACGCAATCAGGCACCATACCTAAGTCTTCGGCACATACCAACATACGTGTTGCATTCACCAACTTAGGCAACTTCTTCATTGCTTCCTGATACCAGAACTGGTTATTGCGACGATAGTAATAATCATTATAAAGCCTGTTGAATACTGCTTTATCACTATCGTAAAGACTCTCATAGATGAATGCGAACTGCACACTAATGCGTGGATGGAAGCGGTTAGAATCCTTATTATCACGCACAAAGAGCACATCGCTAATCAGAGAATATAGCCCATCACGTATCCAAACATCAGTATCTGAGGTCTTACCAGCAAATGCCTTTTCTACCTTACGTTGCGTATCGAAGGCCGGACGCATCTTGTATCTGTCGCCCCAAATATGCTCAACATACTTTTGACGAACCTCATCTGCATGCTCTCTAAACACACGATCTAGAATCCAATCAGTGATGAATGGCTCGGTAAATAACTCCTCTTGCCAGTGTAAACCATAGCCTTCAATCTCCTCACGACTCATTCCTAGCGATGGAGCAAACTGTCCTAACAAACCATGAACAGCACTTATTGGAATCTCCCATATACGGAAGAAGCCTAAGACATGATCGATTCGGTAGGCATCAAAATACTTCGACATGTTCTGGAAACGACGTATCCACCACTTGCAGCCATCGCTTATCATCTCCTCCCAGTTGTATGTTGGAAAGCCCCAATTCTGCCCATTTACAGAGAAATCATCAGGTGGCGCGCCTGCCTGACCATTAAGGTTGAAGTATCGAGGTTGCGTCCACACGTCACATCCATAGCGGTTTACTCCAATAGGAATATCGCCTTTCAGGATCACTTTATGCGCCTGTGCATACTCATGAACAGCCTTTAATTGGCTGCTAAGGATATATTGCACGTAATAGAAGAAAGCGACCTCCTTGTATGCTTTCTCCTTTGGTGACGATAGCTGTTTACGCTCTGCTTCATCCCATTGGTTATGATCCGACCAACGTGAGAAGTCAGCTGTTCCATTCTTATCACGCATGTAACAATATTGAGCATACGGCACTAACCAACTCTCTGTATCGATGAAGAAGGCTTTAAAAACATCACTCGTGAGTACCTTCTGACCCTCTTGTTCGAATAGTAAACGTAGATATTCTGTCTTCGCATCATTGACTCTTTCATAGTCAATCTGCGGTAAGGCGTTAAGTTCTTTACGCAAGGCTTCAAACTTATCACGCTGCTCTTTATCCTTTAAAGCAGGTAAGGCGTTGAGATCAACATACTGCGGATGAAGTGCAAAGATGGATATACAGCTATAAGGATAGGAGTCCGTCCATGTGTGAGTGATGGTTGTATCGTTGATTGGAAGAATCTGTAGCGCACGTTGTTGCGTCAGACTTACCCAGTCAACCATCTTCTTTAGGTCACCAAAGTCGCCTATTCCGAAGCTAGACTCCGAACGGAGAGAGAAGACAGGGACTAATGTTCCGGCTATGCGAACGGCTGGAAGTGGGAAAAAAGCCTCATCCAACTCATAGACCATGACATCACCTTCATCCATTGCAGGCAGTTCAACGATACGATTATCGCTGTATTCCCACACGATAGCATCGTTATCTGCTTTGTTCTTAATGAAGAACTTCACTTCTAAACGGCTGCTTGCCAACTTTGCGCCATCAATGGTTACTATCCACTCATTGATGTTGTGCTGTGTCATCTTCAGTGCTTTCTTTTCGTTCCAAGCGCCTAATGCAGGTTCAGCACCAATGAGATAAAGTTGATCTTCAGCCCTCAACTGTGGTGCACGCACCTTGAGTGTGACCGATTTGTTGAAGTTGTTGAGTTTAACCTTCTCTTGTTTCTTACCGACAACACAATCAGCAATAGCAGAAGAGTATAGGTATGAATCCTCAGGAATATCATTCCAGTGGTCGTAAACACAATAGTTTAAACCGCGTTCAGCATCGAAGTTCAATCGATGACACATGACACTCCATTCTTTCCGGTCTTCATTATCACCACAAAGAACGCTATAGAAGTAATCCATCTGCGTCCCTGGCTTCACGTCCTTACGTACTTCTACGCTCCAGTGATAGCCATCTAAAGTGTGCATCCTGTACTGTGAGGTCTCATTCACCCCGTTGTGTCTCCCTGTAATTATGCTCAAGACAAGTTCTTGACCATAGTAGGTCTGATAGTCTATGTTAAACTGTATGTTCATAGAGTTGGGTAGTTATTTTTCGTCAAAGTTAATAATAATAATGTGAATAAGCAATAGCTCTTTGCATGATTTATATCAATTTATGCGTAATCGTTTGCACTTTCGCCCCTAGCTTATAGGTTATCACTTGCTTAGTCTCTCATTATTAAGTATTTACAAGAGCTTTTTTGAAATAAAAAGAGAGTGAGAGAAGCACTCCAAAAAACAAAGAACAGCACAAAAGAAGGGATGATTGTGAGAGATAAAGAAGGTTCGCTTCTTTAGTTACAAACAAGGAGGTGCAAGAAAGTAAATATTCTTCTCCATTTAAAGAGAGCCTTTCCTTGCCTTGAAGAGAGCCTTTCCTTGATACAAAGAGAGGCTCTCTTCCTCCTTAAAAGAGCCTCTTTCAATTTATAACAACAGCTTGTCACAATTAAAGAAAAATATTTGTATCTTTGCACATAACCAATGGATATATCATAGCCTATGCACAATCTGAGCTATTATATTGCTTATTTAGACCTTTACAAG
>ERZ773051.296-NODE-296-length-38827-cov-7.103219_pt1 | contig 38827 bp, 34 predicted proteins | sample MGYA00580631_ERZ773051 | MGnify/ENA primary metagenome ERZ773051 (study PRJEB29015, sample SAMEA2738137) | human oral metagenome | biome: human oral; feature: human-associated habitat; material: saliva | place: China | collected 2204 ... | reverse complement strand
TAATGGCTTCAGCAGACAGTCCCTTAAATTCTTCTCCGTCTACCAATATTTCAGGTACTTTTAGGAAGTTAAATCTTTCCGCTTCTCTGTTATAGAAATAGTCAAAATTCACACCCACACCTCCTCTCAAATTATTTTTGGGCAAAAGAAAAGACGATAGATTTTTTATTTTTCTATCGTCCAAGTCGTTTATTATTTAGTTTTTTTTATTTATCAATCTAACCTTATCCTCATCTAAACCAAGGTATGATTCTATTTACTTTTTTACAGTATTTCACATAATCGTATCCAAATTTTTCTAATAGCCATTTTTCTTCTGTCCATTTTATAAGTATTGTCAAGGAAATGTAAAATACAACGGGAAGAATAAGAAGATATATATTGTGAGCTATTATCAAACCTCCTGTAAATATCATCAAAAATGCCGAATATATAGGATTTCGCACTATAGAATATGCTCCTTGTGTTACTAGGTTGCCCTTTTTTATATCCAAATCTATCTTTTGAATAAGTACCGCATATACCCATAATGTCAATCCACCTAAAATAAATAGTGTTCCCAGAATAATTGCTATATATTTTACACCTTGCAAATTCCCTTGTTTTAAAAACCCGGTATTTCTTATAGCAATTCCTACAACTGTTAAAATAAAGCAACAAATAACATAAGCAGGACCTACTCCGAAAACAGGTAATTTTTTATTTTTCAATATATCACGCTCCCATACACTTAAAATCTGTAATTCACTTCCATAGAAAAACAACAATTACCGCCTGAATTGCCGATATGATTGGTATTAGTAAAAAAGGTACAAGTAAGAAATGTTCGTAAATCGCCAAATGTTTCATCCAATTCTTGAATTCATAATCCTTGTGTCCCTCTGTACCGGGAATGACAATTTTCTCTTTATATTTGCCTTGAAACAATAGACAGTCTAACAACAAAAAATCCCCTGCATTCAATATACTCCACTGAATATATCCCATCCAAAATATGTTCCAAAAACCAACGACTCCCGAATGTAAAAGGCTTATTGTTGAATAAACAAAACAAATTCCAACAATGATGATAGTGAGTATCGTATTTATCTTTTTCTCTTGTTTTGTCATCTGCTTAGGAGCTGATTTCTGAATAGACTTTGGATAGGAATCAAAAAATAATCTTGGATTTATAAGTACCAAACTAGCCACTATTCCATTAAAAATAGCTGCTATAGCAATTCCACCAAGAATTGCTCCCATGAGATCCATAAAATCAACTCCTTTTCAAATTCTACCTTTAATTATATCATCCAAAATTTATAGTACTATCTTTTTCCATTTCCTAATTTTTGTTCTAAATGTTCCAAATGGGGCAACAGTATTCACATGAATAAACTTATACACTTCCCATACTGCTGTTTTAGTTGCTTCATCAGCCCACTTTCTCATATGCGGTTCAAATAATTCTTCCTCACTCAACGAATCAATCATTGCATAGATAGAATTAATATTTTCATTTAATTTTGCTTTCAACTCTTGCAGAGATAAATGAGCGTAGGTATCCGTGAACCACTGATATAATTCACCAAGTTGATTCCATTTAAAGTTCTCTGATGGTGTCTTTACTTTTAGCCCATTTCTTTCATTTTCTTCCCATTGAAGAACTAAGGTAGTCCACCCTAATTGATAAGCAAGATTTTCAGCCGGTGTTCTATTAACTTCGATTATTCTCTTATCTTTTAAAGATTCAGGAATATTATCAAATTCAGAAATATATTTTTCAAAGCTTTTATTTATCTCATTTTTCAATTCCTCTTTATCTTTGTATGTTCGCAAAAAATCACCTTCTTTCTGATTTATCAATCCTTGATTTAAACTGACCTTATTTTTCTATTTATACCTTCTAAGAACGCTATAATTACTACTCCAACCATCGGTATTCCGTATGGACTAACTAAGAATCCAATAATCAATGCTTCTATTCCGATGGCAACTTCTTTTTGCATAAAAGATGCAATTGCTCCAAATATGCAAAACATCATCAGCAAGTATAGTAGGGCTGTTCCGATACCAAGTAAAAATGTAAGAAATGCTGTGAGGATACTTAATGCCAAGCTAATTGGAAACAAGATTATTTTTATTATCCATCTCATAAATACCCTCCATTTCTATTAAATCATTTTAAAATGCCTTAAAGCATCCATGATAGCTTCCTCTTTTTCCGGTGTGCATTGTGGAATAACTTGTTTCTCTTTTTTTGATTTATTATAATGCTCCCTTAATTCAATACCACATTTCCTTTTAATCTGAGCAATATAGAGTGTCGAAACCTTTAAATCAAACTTTTCCAATATATATTGCTTGATTTGTGCATAAGTCGCTTTACTTTCAGCACTTGTCAAATCAAGCTCATCAAGCTTAATTTCAACATCTATATGTTTATCGACATCAAGTTTGGACAATAACGCTACCGTCTCCACATGTACTGTCTGAGGAAATAAATCAACAGGTTGTACGAGTTCTAGTTTGTAACCATTGTCACTGAGTATCTTTACATCACGTGCGAGTGTTGCTGGATCACAGGATACATAGACTAATTTCTTTGGTGCAATAGTTACGATAGCGTCTATTGTATCTTTTGAGCATCCTTTTCGTGGTGGGTCAATAATCATTGCGTCTGCTTGTATCTTTGATTTGATAATTTGTTGTGCACCTTCGGATGCGTCTGCGTTGATGAACTTAATGTTAGTAACATTGTTATTCTCCGCGTTGGTATTCGCATCGCGGATTGCGTCTGCGACAATCTCAATGCCATATACTTGCTTGGCTTGTTTTGCGGCGATGATACCCATCGTTCCTGTACCACAATAAAGGTCAATGAGTGTTTCGTTACCTGTTAATCCTGCAAGTTCAATCGCTTTAGAATAGAGTTCTCTTGTTGCGTATGGATTAATCTGATAGAACGATCTTGCGCTGATTCTAAACGTACAACCAAGTAACTCTTCTTCAATGTAATGTCTTCCAGCTAGTAAGATTTCTTTGCCATCGAGGATGACATTATCCTCTCGTTTATTTACGATAGCGACAAGGCTCTTAATTTGTGGGTAGTTTGCTAGGACATCTTTGATTAAGACATCACTGTTGTGGAATGGATAGTTTCTTACCACAAGTGCGACCATCACTTCGCCTGTGTTATGTGCATGCTTGATTAATACATGTCGCATATCTTTTCCACATGCAAGCATGTCAAATTGTTTACGGAAGTAATTTGTAAGTTCATTGGATAAGTCTGTTTGTACATGACACACATCATATTGCACAATACGATTGGAGTGTGGCGCATAGAACCCCATTTCAACTTTATTGTCATTGCATTGTACTGGTATCTGTACTTTATTACGATAATTCCAATGTGGTTCCACTTTGATAATTGGTTGTATTTCTACATCCATTCCTGCAATCTTATGGAAACAGTCTTTGACTTTGTTTTCTTTGAACGTATTTTGTTCGTTACTGTCCATATGTTGGAGTTGGCAACCACCACACTGTTTATACACAGAACAGATTGGATCAATGCGATGAATTGATGGTTTTAGGATTTTAATAATACGAGCGTAACCATAATTCTTCTTCATTTTCGTGATACCAATTTCTGCTTCTTCTCCATTTAGAAGACCTGGCACGAAAATGACGATACCGTTAATACGGGTAACGCCTGCACCATCTTCTGAATAACCTGTCGCTGTTGCGATATATCTCTCGTTTTTTTCCATCTTCTTTTACATTCTAAAAAAGGGATATGTTGTATCCCTTATTGTTGAGTCTGCTGTGTTTGTTGTGTTGATTCTGTATTTTCAGTATTCTCTGTGCTTGGCTGCTCTTTCTGAGCCTGTGCTTCAGCAGCTGCAGCAGCTTCTGCTGCTTTTCTCGCTGCTACCGCATCTCTTAAGCTTTGCGCAACTTCCGCATTCTTAGGACTACTTACCAATTGGTATTGTGGGGCACTCATTGCGGATGTCTTTGTAAAGATACCGTAAATAAAGTTATCTTTATCACGTCCATCTTTCATATTAGATGTATGAATCTCTAAGTCATACATCTTCATATCATTGCCTTGTGAGAAGTATACATTTGGATCTAAGATTGCGACTACTGCTTCATAAGCACGTCCTGTCACATCTTGAACCACTTCTGCTGTTGAATCTTCTGCTACATCAACGTATACACGCAATGTACCAGTTGCTAGATGTACGCTGTGACCTGTTACACCATCAAGTTTACCAACTGCTTCATCAACTTGTTTGAGTTGGTCTTTGGTAATTGCTGGGTTTAAATCATTTTCATAACGGTTACCCAATACTGGTGAATGGGAATCCATATATGTCGATGCGAGCATCCAGCCAAAGTAAATCGCTGGCGCAAGAATCAATATCAAGCATACTGTAAATACAATATGCACAAGTTTTAATCCGTGTTTTCTATTTTTCTGTGTCATATTACTCTCCGTACTTATTGTAGTCTTTTTCTGAGAAATACGCCAGTCTTAATCATGAATGCGTTTTTTGAGCTCTTCTTCTAAGATTTGAGATACCATTCCTGGGTTTGCCTGTCCCTTAGATTTCTTCATGACTTGTCCAACCAAGAAACCTACTGCACGACCCTTACCATTCTTGTAATCTTCGATTGCCTGTGCGTTTGCGTCAAGTACTTCATTTACCATCGCTGTTAACGCTGAACTATCAGAGACTTGTTTCAAACCCTTTTCTTCAGCTGCTACTTCTGGATCTTTGCCTAGCATCAAGTCATCGCATAATCGTTTTGCCTGTGCGGAAGATACCTTACCTTCATCCACTAACGCAATCATCTTGGCAAGCATTTCTGGTTTTAACTCACATTTATCAATGCTTGTTTCATGCTTATTGAGCCATGCGCTTACTTCGCCTAATAGCCAGTTACACGCAGCTTTTGCGTTTGTTGTATACTTCATAACTTCTTCAAAGAACTTAGACATTTCCATATCAGCAATCAAAATACGAATATCATGTTCACTTAATGCATATTGTTTTGCATAACGTTCTTTTCTCGCTTCTGGAAGCTCTGGCATATGTTCTTGAATATCTTGAATCCAAGCAGGATCTAGTTGTATTGGGAAAATATTTGGCTCAGGGAAGAACTTATAATCCACAGAACCTTCCTTACGACGCATCATGACAGTAGTATTTGTCTTTTCGTCGTAACGACGTGTTTCCTGATGAATCACTTCACCTGCTTCTAACAGTTCCTTTTGACGTTGAATTTCATACTCTACAGCTTTACCGACGTGGGAGATAGAGTTTAAGTTCTTAATTTCGTTTTTTACACCTAACTTATCAGAACCCTTTGGTGCGATGGAGACGTTAACGTCACAACGCATGGAGCCTTCTTCCATCTTACAATCGGATACACCGATATAGAATAGTGTCTGACGAAGTGCTTCAACGTAAGCTTCTGCTTCTTCTCCTGTCTTCATATCTGGACAGGAGACGATTTCGATAAGTGGAGTTCCAGCACGGTTAAAGTCTAATAAGGAGAACTTTGTTAGGTGGAACTGCTTAGCTGTATCCTCTTCCATGTGGATACGTTCGATACGTATCTTCTTCTTTCCAGCACTTGTGTTAATTTCAATATATCCATTTCTTCCGATTGGATGGAATTGTTGGGTAATCTGGAATCCCTTTGGTAAATCGGAATAGTAATAGTTTTTACGATCAAACTTTACAAGTGGATCAATTTCTAAGTGTAGTGCAGTACATGCTTGAATGGCTTTTTTGACTGCTTCTACATTCACTGATGGAAGTGTTCCTGGATGTCCTAAGTCAATCTCATTGACACAAGTATTTGCTTTACGGCCAAAGGAAGTTGGCGCACCAGAGAACATCTTTGTGTTTGTCTTTAACTGACAGTGAATTTCAATACCTATGGTTGCTTCGTATTCCATTATTTCACCTCCGTCTGCAAATCCTTTAAACCTGTGATATCTTCAATTGCCTTTGCAATTGTAAACATTGTACTCTCTTGCCATGCAGGGCATGTTAGGTTTACACCAATTGGACAACCCTCTTCAAATCCCATTGGGACTGTCATCGATGGATCACCAGAGAAGTTTGCCATTGCCATGTAGTTTTCTGCTACTAAGTAGTCAGTTGATAACTTATCATCATTATTGATTTCATCGATGAATGGTGCGATTGTGCCACTTGCTGGGGCGAGAATACAATCGTATTCTTTAAAGCATTCCTTCATCGCATTAACAATTAAACGTCTAACCTTTTGAGCCTTACGGAAGATACGCTCTTGGTTCGCTTCAAATAAGCCATATGATCCAATGACAAATCTTCTACGAATCAACGGTCCAAAACCCTTTGTACGTGAGTTTGTCATGATTTCCTGCATATCTGCACCATCTTCACGCACACCAAAACGAATACCATCTAGGTTAGAGTGATTGGAAGCGGCTTCACAGTTAGCGATTGTATAGTACGTAGGCAAAATTGCACGCATGAGCTTGTCATCAAAGTGATACATATCTACCACAGCACCTGCTACCTTAAGCTTTTCTACAAGTTCATTAAATAGCTTAACTGTTTCTGGATTGGATACGCTATCAACAACGTTTTCAAGTATCGCAATCTTCTTGCCGCGAATACTGTCATTGAGCGCTTCTGTGTAATGTTCCACTGGACGATTTGAAGATGTAACATCTAAATCATCGCGTCCAGCTAATACCTCTAATGTAATGCATGCGTCTTCAACAGATCTTGTAAAGTAGCCTACATGGTCTAATGAAGATGCGTAAGGAATAATACCGTAACGGCTGATTCTTCCATATGTTGGTTTTACACCAACAACACCACAATAAGACGCTGGTTTTCTAACAGAGTCACCTGTATCTGAACCGATTGCCATTGGCACAACACCAGCTGCCACAAGCGCTGCGGAACCACCAGAAGATCCACCTGTCATACGACGTGTATCCCATGGGTTATGTGCTGCACCTGTAAAGCATGTTAAGTTTGTGCCACCCATTGCGAGTTCATCCATAGATGCCTTTGCAATACATACTGCACCAGCTTCACGTAATTTCTTTGTGATTGTCGCATCATAGATTGGGAAGTAATTAGAGAGAATACGTGAACCTGAAGTTGTACGAATTCCCTTTGTATTTACGTTATCTTTGATAGCGATTGGGACACCATGCAGTAAACCACCTTCTGGTAATTGACTTAGTTGTTCCTTTGGATCAACAAATGTGATAACTGCGTTTAGTTTATCTTGTAATTCCTGTGCTTTTGCGTAAGCTTCTTCACAGCGAGCAGTACTATCTGCTGGATGATTTACCATATCTTTAATCATTACTTCACCACCTTTGGTAGGACAAAATGTCCTTCCAATTTCTTCGTTACATTTCTCATCGCATCATCTTGAGAGATCACATGATCTGCTTCATCATGACGGATGTATGTTGTTGGTTCTTCAAACGGATAAATCATTTCTTCTACACCGTCTGTATTAATTTCTTCCATAAGCGCAAACTGTTGTTCAAGTGTTCCAAACTCACCTACAAGTTCGTCTGCCTCTTCATCTGATAGATTAAACATCAGTTGGTTCGCTAACTTTTGGAAGTATTCTCTGTTTTTGTTTTCTACCATGATTTATACCTCATTTCTCGCTGATATATTTTAGCGTTAAATAGCGATTTTATCAATGTTATCAATCCTTTACAAAGCGAGCAATAAACTCTTCTTCTGAAAGAATTGGAATGTTGAGTTGTTTTGCTTTTGTGTTTTTTGATGATGATGAAGTTACATCATTATTAATTAGATAATTGGTTGATTTGGATACAGAACCTGTTACCTTTCCACCCTGTGATTCAATGTATGCCTTTAACTCATTACGATTCGCGTAATGATGTACATCGCCTGTCACAACGAAGGTCAATCCTTCACAAAGATTACCACTCGCAACTGTATTTGTACGTTGTACAGTAATTTCATCTAATAGGTCTTCAAGTTGAGAAATATTTTCTGGATCCTTACACCAGCTGACAAAGGCATTAGATTTTTCAGGTCCGATCCCATCGATGGAACTAAATACTTCGGTTGTCTCTGTGTTTCTTGCGATACTAACCAGTTCTCTAAATGGATAGACGGAGAGTAATCGTTTTGCGACATCTTTACCAATCAAAGGAATATTCAGGGCATAAACAAGTTTTGTTTCGTCAATCTCTCTTGCTCGATCGATTGATTCCATGATATTCGCTGCCGATTTTTCACCAAACCCTTCTAAGTCTGTTATTTCTTCGTGGTGTTTGGATAAGCGGAAGATATCGCCATATTTTGTAATCCATCCTTCATTGATGAATCTTGCTAGTGTTTGCTCTGAGATACCATCGATATCCATACCTGCCTTTGACACAAAGCGATTGAATTTCTTCAGTTTTTTGGCAGGACAGCTTGGATTTGTACATTTGAGTGTTTCTGTGCCACGCTCACTCATATCCACAATTGTCTTACTATGACATACAGGACAAGTTTCTGGGATGTGGAAACTTCCAACCGCATGTTTCACACTGATGACCTTAGGGATGATCTTATTTGCTTTGATGACTTCAAGTTCACTACCTGCACCACCAATCCCTAAACGTTTACACTCACTAATATTACAGAGGGAGGCACGTTTTACCGTCGTACCTTCAATTTCTACTGGTTCAAATACCGCTACTGGTGTAATCGTTGATGCCGCACAAGACCACTCGATATATTCGAGTTTGGAGAGTACAGATTCATCTTGCCACTTAAACGCAAAACCTGCTCTAGTCGCATGATGCCCTGTCACAGAACCACCTGATGCATATTCTGTATCGTCATAGACAACAACCAAACCATCGACTGGATATGGATTGATTGCATTTGTAACTTTCTTTGTCCATTTCTCTATTTCTTTGTTGATATTTGCAAGTGTTGGATGTTCCACACACTCACGTTCTACAACTTTAAAGCCTAGCTTCTCCATATAGTCCATACGCTTGCCCCAAGACTTGATTTCTTCTTCTGTATATACAAGCGTAAATGGAATCCAATGAATCTGACGTTTCTTAACCTCTTCAATATCTTTTAGGGTTAATGAACCGGACGCAAGGTTTCTTGGATTTGCGTAATCTTCGCCAGACTCCATCACAAACTGATTAAAGTCTTCATACGAAATTACCGCTTCTCCACGAATGACAAGATGTCCTTTTTCAGAGATAGTCTGTGGAATTCCATGGATTGCCGTGGACAAATGGGTAATGTTTGTACCAATATGACCATCTCCACGGGTAACGACTTTACTTAGCTTTCCGTTATCATATGTCACAACAAGTGTTAAACCATCTAATTTCCAGGAAATCCAGATTGGTTTTCCTTCTGCCCACTTTTCAACTTCTTCTGGTTTTTTCGTTTTCGCAAGTGATAAAGCCAAGAATTCATGAGCCTCTTTTTGACCTGCAGTATGATCACTAGAAACTTTCATCGTTGGTGAATCTTCTAATACAACACCAGTTTCTTCTTCTAATTTTTTCAGACGATCAAATAAGGCATCCCATTCATAGTCAGTCATCTGTTCTGCCTTACCATCATAGTAGGCATCAGCTGCTTGATTTAACCGCGCGACCATCTGTCGCATAAGTTCTAATTTATCTTCGCTCATGTTAACTCCTTAAATCTGTCTTTTTCTTGATACTTGGATGTCCTGCCGCAACCTTCTTGACTCCAAATGGATACGGGAATGCGATTTCCGCAATCTCATTTTTGATACTGATAACTAAGCCTTCACCAAACTTTGCATGAATGACTGTATCACCCTTCTTTAATCCTGAAGGTTTTGCCTTTGCCATCTGTTGTGTAAAGGATGCAGGGCTATTATCAAACAATCTTTCTGATAAACGTACTTCTCTTTGGGTGTTACCTGCATGCATACTTGAGCCTAGATGTTCAATGTATTCTGCATCGATTTCTTCGATAAAGCGTGAGGTTGTTCGTACGCGCTGCAATATCATAGAGAATCCACCTGCTTCAGTTAAATAGAGTTTATTTCTAGCTCTTGTAAAGGCAACATACGCTAGACGTCTTTCTTCTTCCACCCCACGATGACTTTCATTCACCGCACGTTCGTTTGGGAAGATTCCTTCGTTCATATCTGAGATAAAAACAGTATCGAATTCCAACCCCTTAGCCGCATGAACAGTCATTAACTGTACAAAGTCACTTGCCAGTGTCTCTTCGCGGTCACCATAGAGGGATACCAACTGTAAGTATTCATCAAGACTACTTTCTGGATACGTCTCAGAGAATTCTTTTACGTCATCAATCAATTCTTTTAAGTTTTCAATACGATCTTGTTCCTTGGCTTCAGTTAACATCGCACGATAACCACTTTCTTCGATGATTTGTTCAAATAGCTTGAAGATTTCTACCTCTCCATTATTTGCACGCTTACGCCATGATTCAACCATGTTCACAAAGTTCTCCATTGTTGTTAACATCTTGCCACCAAATAGAGAACTGTCTTTTAATACTTCGTACATAGAAGTATTTCTTGCTCGTGCAGTTTCCACAATCAAATCCATTGTCTTATTTCCAATTCCACGCTTTGGACGATTGAGAATACGTTGTAGCGCAAGATCATCTACTGTCGTTACCATACGTAAGTAACATAGAGCATCCTTGACTTCTTGGCGTTCATAGAAGCGTGTACCGCCATAGATGATGTATGGAATTCTTTCATCGAGCAGAGCTTTTTCTAAGGAACGAGATAGGTAGTTGGAACGATATAAAATCGCAATGTCATGATAACTCTTGCCTTCACGATGTAAACTAGAAATCTTCCCTGCAATCCAAGCAGCCTGATATTCATCACTCGCTGCAGAATAGTGGGTAATCTTTTCATCGCTATGACGATTTGTAAATAGTTCTTTATCTACACGATATTTATTATTTTTAATGACAGAGTTTGCGCCGTTGAGGATTGCCTCAACAGAACGATAATTTTCATTTAGAATGATTGTCTTAGCTTGTGGATAATCCTTAGCAAAGTTCATGATGATATTTACATCCGCACCACGCCACGTATAGATTGTCTGGTCTGGGTCACCTACTACAAGTAGGTTATTATTTGGACCTGTTAATTGGTTGATTAATTCATATTGTTTTTTATCGATATCCTGGAACTCATCTACCAGGATATAGTTAAAATGTCTTTGCCACTTTTCTAAGATTTCTGGGAATTTAGCAAACATGCGAACAGTCCAAAGAATCAAATCATCAAAATCCAATGCATATAAATCTCTTTGACGCTTATCATAGAACGTATATACTTCTGCCTTCACTTTATCCGCATGATAATCACCAGCTAAAACGCGTGCTCTTTCTGGTGTAATATCTGCCGTTTTATTATTCGCAATGTAATCTAACATAGAACTATAGGAATAGGTTGTCGCATCAATTCCCTGTAACTTGTAAGCTTCCTTGAGTACAGATTTTTGGTCTTCCGTATCCATGATAGTAAAGTTACGTGGATATCCCATCGCAATAATATCTTCGCGTAAAATGCGTACACATAAGGAGTGTATGGTACTTACCCATGGTGCACTTGTCTGACTAGCAAGCATATTACGAACACGTTCTTTCATTTCATTCGCTGCTTTGTTGGTAAATGTAATTGCCAAAATCTTTGTTGGCCAAACATTTTCATCTTCAATCAAATGCACAATGCGCATCGTTAAAACTCTCGTCTTCCCTGAACCTGCACCCGCAATAATTCTCAGGTATTTTTCTTTAGATAAGACCGCATCTTTTTGGTTTTCATTTAAACTATTTATATCAATCATCGCTACATACTCCACATTCTACATTTCTTCATCATTACATTTTCGAAATTCATTTCCGATAGGTTCTATTATACCATTGAGTACCGACTATGAGGCGCTGTAGCACAATGTAAATATATTATTTTCTTTTCTGAAACCCCTAAGGAAAGCGTGCAGTTCATGGTATAATGAGCAAAGAGGTAACCCCATGTCAAGAATAGCAAATCAATGGAAAGATTATACCTGCTTTGATGCAGGAAATGGCGAGAAATTAGAGCAGTGGAAAGGTATCGTTTTAAGACGTCCTGACCCACAGGCAATCTGGCCAGCAAATCAGAATACAAGTCTTTGGCAAGAGACAGATGCCATCTACCACCGCTCGGATAAAGGTGGTGGGCATTGGGAGTATCGCAAAAAACTTCCAGAGTCATGGACAATCAATTATAGAGATCTAACATTCAAGGTATCCCCAACCGGTTTTAAACATACTGGCTTATTCCCTGAACAAGCAGTGAATTGGGATTGGATGTCTGATTTAATCAAGAAATATCCAAATGAAGAGATACGTGTTCTCAATCTTTTCGCCTATACTGGCGGTGCCACAATGGCATGTGCGAAAGCTGGTGCTGCTGAAGTGGTACACGTCGACGCATCTAAAGGTATGGTGCAATGGGCAAAAGAAAACCGTGACTTATGCGGTCTTCAAAATAATAAGATTCGTTTCATTGTAGATGATTGCTTAAAGTTCGTGGAACGTGAAAAACGTCGCGGTCATACTTATCACGGAATCTTAATGGATCCACCTTCCTATGGAAGAGGTCCAAATGGTGAAATGTGGAAATTTGAAAAAGAAGTCACAAAACTCATTCAAGCTTGTGCAGAGATTCTTGATGACAATGCTCTATTCTTCTTAATCAACAGCTATACAACTGGTTTCTCTTCCATTGTTTTAGATAACACACTTCGTACAATGATTTTGCCAGATCATCCAAATGGTATTGTGGAAACAGGCGAAATTGCCCTTCCAATCGCAAATCGTGACTTATTACTACCATGCGGCATCTATGGCAGCTGGCAGAGAAAATGATTAACGTCCTCTACGAAGATAACCACGTCTTGTGCGTGGAGAAACCAATTAATATTCCTGTTATGGAAGATGATTCTCACGACATGGATTTATTAACCATGTGTAAAGAATATCTCAAAGAAAAATACCAAAAACCAGGTAACGTTTATTGTGGCCTTGTACATCGTTTAGATCGTCCCGTTGGTGGTGTGATGGTATTTGCGAAAACCTCCAAAGCAGCTTCTCGTTTATCCGAAGTTGTTCGAACCCATCAACTCAAGAAAGAATACCTCGCAATTCTCGACGGTATTCCTACAAAGAAGGTAGATACATTAGAAGATTATCTATTCAAGGATACGCGTACCAATACCGTCAGTGTAACTGACGCAAAACATGGCAAGAAATGTCATTTATCCTACGAAGTCATTGGTCAAAAAGGAAGAAAGTCTCTTGTACATATCGTACTTGGTACAGGTCGATCCCATCAGATTCGCGTTCAATTCGCTAGTCGCAAATTACCGCTCATTCATGATCAGCGCTACAACCCACATACAACAAAAGGTCCGATTGGGTTATATGCATTCCGCTTAACATTCCCACATCCAACCTTAAAAACACCTATCGTAGTACAAGCAACCCCTACTTCATCAATATGGAAAGAATTTGAGGTGAACTATGACAAACTATAATAAAAATCCCCAAAGAGTATCGCACAATAGCGGTACAATCAATCCACCAAAAAAACGTAAAAAACCAAGACGCCATATTCGTCCTGAAATTCTGATTGGACTTGTGATTGTTCTTTGTATTCTGGTAACTGCGCTGGTATTACCAAACCTGATTACCAATTCAAAGTTAAAGGGACTCGGTTATACAAATACCCAAATCAAAGAAATTAAACACGAAAAACTTACAAAAGAAATCTTAGATAATAAATACTACTCTGTCTCACTTGCGAATGCACTAGATAAAAAGTCAGTCAATTCAGATTATCTAGAACTGTATACATCTACAAAAGATAATCGTGCACTAACGGCAGAAGATTTCTTACTTGTAAGTCGCCTTAAGGATAAGGGATATGAACAAGCACAGATTCTCAATCTCTTTAAGAATTTAGAGTATTGGGAAATTACACCACTACTTGTATTCGATTATCAATGGGATGAAAAAGTATATATCGATGATTGTGTTCTTCATCGTGATACAAACTCCAAAGATTCCTTCACTTTATCAAACACGTTCATTGTGCCAAATACGGAGAATATTATATCCGACCCTTCTTCTATCACTGTTCTTGTAAATCAGAAGAATAATCTACCTGCAGAATACGCACCAGAAGATCTACAGACAATCGATCTTCAATACGCATCGCAAGGTGTACAGTTACGTGCAGAAGCAGCTAAGAACTTTGAAGCACTTTCTGCCGCAAGTATCCAAAACAAAGTTCCGTTCTTTGCGTCAACAGGATATGTATCTTATCAGGCATTAAAGGATATCTACAGTTCCTATAACGCAGATGTCGCAAACTTATATGCGGATGTCCCTGGACAATCCGAACAACAAACTGGCTACGCTGCAGATGTAAGTCCTACATATGAAGGAGGTGCCTTCTCACAGACAAACACCTATCAATGGCTCAAAGAACACGCAGCAGAATATGGATTCATCTTACGTTATCCAGTCTCAAAGGCAGCCATTACTGGCAATAAGTCTGAAACAAACCAGCTTCGTTACCTTGGAAAGTCATTAGCCAAGGCAATCGTTGACTCGAATCTTACTTATGATGAGTATTACTCCTTGTATATCGCAAGTTGGTCTGATGAGAAAAACATGCCAAAGGATAATGTGTTAAGTGCTACAAATTATCAAAAATACCTAGATGAAAAGTCCGATGAATGAACGGACTTTTTCTTTCTATTTGCCTAAGAACTTCAAGATTTCTTCGTGTCTAATTTATATTTTCCTTTTCTGCTTACAATAGTTTTTACACTTAATATCTAATAATACTTTTCACTATATTTATGAATTTTAATAATTTAACCTTTTAAATTTTTTTCGATACCATATTGTTGAGGACGAATAATATGAATATATTAATTGCAAGTGATTCATTTAAAGGTAGTTTAAACACTTTGGAAGTAGCAGATAATATTAAAATTGGGATTGGACGTGTATTCCCGGACGCTGAATGTAAAATAATACCAATAGCAGACGGTGGAGAAGGAACTATGCTTGTAATGCACAAACTTTTGGGTGGAGAACTAATTACAATTCCTGTTATGGGCCCAAACCACGATAAAGTAATGGCTTCCTACTTATTAACAGACCATTTCGCTTTAATTGAAATGGCTCAAGCTAGTGGACTTCACCTAATGGGAGGAAAACTAGACATCCTAAATGCAACTACTTATGGCACTGGTGAATTGATTAGAGATGCAATTATTAGAGGCTCAAAAAAAATAATAATTGGTATTGGTGGAAGTGCAACTAATGATGGTGGTATTGGAATGGCTACTGCACTGGGAATAAAGTTTTTAAAGAACGACAATAAACCGATTAAGATTGGTTCAAGTGAAATTCACTTGATTACTTCCATAGATACATCAGAACTGATTGAAGAAGTGAAAACTGCAGAGATCACGATTATGTGTGATGTAAACAATCCACTATTTGGTGAGCATGGCGCTACATATTGCTACGGAAAGCAAAAAGGCGGTGACGATAATATACTTACTTTTCTAGAAAATAGTCTTAAACATCTTAGTTGTGTATGTACAACCATGTATCCAGATTATTCGAAATGTAGCGGGTCTGGTGCTGCTGGAGGATTAGGATTTGGTTTGATGACTTTTCTTGGAGGAAAGCAAAAATCTGGAATTGATGTTTTGTTAGATCTATCAAATTTTAATGAACTATTATCTTGGTCTGATATTGTTTTTACAGGGGAAGGAAAAATAGACTTTCAATCTGCTAATGGAAAGGTAATATCCGGAATTGCTAACCGTGCAAGAAAACAAAACAAACCAGTTATAGCTATCGTAGGATCTATTGGTGAAGGAGTCGAAAAAATATTTGATATAGGAATCACTAGTATCGAAAGTTGTACGGCCAATCCATGCAACATAAGTGAAGCAATAAGTAACGCTGCACATAATATACAAAATGCAACTGAGCGTTCTATGCGTCACATCAAACTCGGAATAGAAATTTCATCAAAAATTTAAAAGGTATGAATAGTATCGTGCTTATATTGTATGATACTATTTCATACCTTTTTCTATTTATCTATTCTGTATATCTTTCTTAAAAGATTTATAAAGCTGTTCTATCTCTAAATCACTAATATCAACGTTTGATTTACTTCCTAATACTGCTATAGCCTCTGATGCATTAATAATTATTCCCTTATTGTTATAATTATTTCTAATTTTGCAATCATCAAAGAAAACTATTTTTCCCTTCACTGGGCATGAATCTTCTACAAATCTCAAAGTATAGTTGCAAACCTCATAAAGTCCTTTTAGAATGTTGATTTTATTCCGCTGATTATGCGTTTCAACGATGCAACCTTGCTGGTCAATATCAATAAATCCTTTATTCTTGTTTATTTGAAAAATTGTAATTCCTGATTTCAAAAAAATAACTATATAGGAGAAGAGATTATCATCATCCTTTTTTAAGAGATATATAATACGGTGATGTCCACACCTTGATTCAATCCAATTACTCTTTGACATAAGATTTACGGACATTGACCTTATCATATATTCAAAATAACTTGAGTAAATATACGGATAGATACTTTTCTTATAGTATTGATAATCCCACAATTTTTTTAGAATCAGCACGCCCAAAAATATTACTATAAATCCGTATAAAACCTCACTCCATGCATTCATGCAATCAATCTAACTCAGCAACCTTACAATCTTCAAAAGTATATCTATTACTTGAGCCAATCAATCGCATATATTTTTTTATAAAATCTTTCATTCCATTCTCAATTGCTTCATTAAGTTCCATATATTGAATATTCGGTTGTTTTTGTAATGTATCTAACATTACTTGCTTTGTATAATCCATTAAATCAGTACACACATTTATCTTATTAATACCTAGCTCGACCACTTTACGAATATTTTCTTTGCCTGCTCCAGATCCACCATGTAATACCAATGGCATATTTAATGTATCTTTTAATTCCTGTAGACGCTGAAAATCTAGTCTTGGAATCATACCTTTAGGGTATGATCCATGAGCAGTTCCAATTGCAACAGCTAAGCAGTCACAGTTAGTACGTTCAACAAATTCTTTTGCCATTTTCACATCAGTATATAAATCTGCATTCTGACCATCAGAATTTGCAGCTAACCCTACATGACCTAGCTCTGCTTCCACTGATATACCTTTTGCATGGGCTATAGTAACAATAGCCTGTACACGGCGGATATTTTCTTCAAAAGCAAAACTTGATGCATCTACCATAACACTAGAGTATCCCGAATTGATACAATTAACCACATCTTCATAATTGACTCCATGATCTAAATTCAACGCTACAGGAACTGATACTCGTTCAGCAAGATTTTTTATCATTGGGGCCATAATATATGGGTATGCATGTGCTTTCATTTGACGTGGGGAAATATTTAAAATTACTGCTGATTTTTCCTCTTCCGCACTTTCAATACATGCTTTTACTTGTTCCATATTTACTACATTAATTGCCATCACAGCATATTTATTATTATGCGCATGTAATAGCATTTCTTTCATTGATACGTACATTTTCTAACTCCTTCTTCCGATAAAAGAGGCGACTTAGTGGTCACCTCTATTTATTATTTTCATAACAATGGATTGTCCATTTCTTCTTCAACATAATTTTCAGGAAGTGGTTTCTTTAAGAATGCATACAGAACACCTGTAATACAACCACCCAATAACCACAAACCAATAAAGAGGAACGGATTTGATGTCATAGCTACAGAGAATAAACCACCATGTACAGCTGGAGACTCTAATCCAAGAGCCATACATAATCCACCTGTGATTGCACCACCTACACAAATAGATACAGTCAATCTAATAGGATCCTTTAATTGGAACGGAATAACTCCCTCTTGTACATAGCAAGATGACAAAATGATAAGTGATTTTGCTTGCTCACGTTCACTATCTGTAAATTTTTTCTTTCCACCCAAGAATGTAGCAATTGCAATTCCAAGTGGTGAAGTCATACCAGCACACATTTTTGCAGAAGTTGGGATAAAGAAACCATCTGCATTTAATCCATTTACAAACAATGCAGCTGTTTTATTAACTGGGCCTCCATTATCGAATGCAATCATTGCACCAATAATAGCACCTAAAACAAATCTTGATCCTGTTGTTAAACTTGTTAACCAATTGGTTACAATACCCATTACCCAAGCAATTGGAACACCGATTACGTACCACATAACCAAGCCAACAACAAGTGTTGTAATAACTGGAATAAACATAATTGGCATAATGCCTTGCAGTGCTTTTGGAACATTAATCTTCTTCATTTGAAGAACAAATAATCCAACAAGAAGACCACCCACTAGGCCGCCAACAAATCCAGTTTTCATAGTACCTGCAAGCACACCCATTGCATATCCAGGAGCAATTCCTGGCTTGTCAGCAATGGCGTATGCAATAAATGCTGCTAAACATGGTGTTACAAATCCGAATAAACTATTACCAATAGTGAATATTACTTCTGCGAGATTTGACATATTTGATGCTGTACTGCCGATATTATATCCGCCCATCATTTTGGCAATTGCTGTGATTACTCCCGCACCAACAATCACTGGAATCATGTATGAAATACCTGTCATGATTGCATCTCTAGCAACCATGCTTATACTTTTTTGCTTCTTACGTTTAATTTCCGCCATATTATTCTATCGCCTCCAATAGTTCTTTAATAATTTCATCTGGACATTTTACTGCTTCACTGACACTGATTGTCATTGTTGGAACATCTTTAAATCTTCCAATATCTTTAATTTTGATGTCACTCGCAATAATACATGCATCCGCTCTTTGACAATCTTCTTGCGTGATTTCATTTTCTAAACCCGTAGCTCCTTGTGTTTCAACTTTTGCTTCATGACCAGCTTTTTCAATAGCTTTTTTCAAATTAGCAGCCGCCATATATGTATGGGCAATTCCAACTGGACACGCTGTCACACAAACAATATACATATTATCTACTCCCCTTTCTCTTCAAAAATTCTTTGAATATCTTTAATGGAAGTAGATTCTAGTAGGCCTTTCCTAAAATCATCATCCATCAAATTCATTGCTAGTTGCGATAACATCTTTAAATGGATATTCTCGCCACCTTCCGGAGCTGCAAGCATTATCACAAAATTAACTGGCTTATCGTCGATTGATCCCCATTCGATAAATTTATCAAGTTTAATAATTGAAAAACTAGCTTCTTTTACTGTAGTACTCTGACAATGTGGAATTGCAATTCCATATCCAATCCCTGTAGAATACTCTGCTTCTCTCTCATAAACTCCTTCGAGAAATTTTTCTAGGGAATCTATTTTATCTGCATGCATGAATAACTTAGCAATCTTATTAATTGCATCGCTTTTATTAACAACGTTTAGTCCAAAATAAACTAATCGTGTATCAAGATAATTATTTAAATTCATTTTATCCTCCAAAACACTTTTGCTTTACTACACTTATACCTTAGCAAGTAACACACATTTCAACAAATCAATCATTTGCACCAATTTAGTGAAAAATGAATATATTTCTATTAGTTTGCATTTTTTGTATTTCCTGGAAAACAGTAACACTAATCTAGTGAAATTTGTTAAATTTAACAAATTGATATTCTTCATATAATAGAGTTATAAGAAAGAAGGTATTTTATGGAAAATTTTGAATATGCAGCTCCTACAAAAGTGATCTTTGGAAAAGATGCCGAATTAAAAGTAGGGAAGGAAATTGCGTCTAGAGGCTATACAAAAGTAATGCTAGTATTTGGAGGAACCTATCTTAAAGAAACTGGCGTATTAGACAAAATTCATAATAGTTTGACTGATGCTAATATTGCTTATGTCGATTTTGGCGGTGTTGTCCCTAACCCTAGATTAGAGCATTGTAAAGAAGGATTGGAAATTGCCAAAAATGAGAATGTTGATATTCTACTAGGAGTTGGTGGTGGTAGTGCACTAGATACTGCAAAAGCAATTGCGTATGGATTAGAAAATGACTTTGACTTAGAAGATTTATTTTTAGGAAAAGTAACCACAGATAAGATAGCCCCTGTCGCAGGTATTTCAACTCTTGCAGGGACCGGATCAGAAACAAGTAACTCCACTGTTGTGACACTAGAAACAAAAGAGTATGGAATCTTAAAGCGAAGCTACAATCACGACTGCGCAAGACCTTTATTTGCAATAATGAATCCAGAACTAACATATACTTTACCAGAATATCAAACCTGTTCTGGTGCAGCGGATATCATGTTTCATACTATGGAACGATATATGACATTAGCTAAAAACGTTGATTTAATTGACAGAGTTTCTGAGGGCATCCTGGTATCTGTCAAAGAGGCGGCAATAAAGGTAAAAAATAATCCATATGATTACGAAGGACGTGCCACACTAATGTGGGCAGGAAGTCTTTCACATAATGGCTTGACAGGCACGGGTAGAATCAATGATTTTCCTGTACATAAATTAGGACATGAGTTAAGTGCAATGTTCGATGCTACTCATGGTGCTTCTATTACAGCCGTTTGGTCCTCTTGGGCAAAATATGTATACAAATCAATACCTAATAAATTTGCAAGATTTGCTGTAAAAGTTATGGGTGTTGAAGAAAATTATGATGATATTAATGACACATGTATTAGAGGTATAGAAGCTTTTGATGATTGGTGTCATAAAATTGGCATGCCAACCACTATTACTGAGCTTTTAGGTTTTACGCCTACTGAAAGGCAAATTGAAGAGATGGCAAATAAAGCTGCTGCTACTGGTGGTGGAAAGATTTGTTTAATCCACACACTTTATCCAGAAGATATTATCCAAATTTACAAGCATGCATTGTAATCTACTAAATTCATAAATTTACCCTCTAACTGTTGAATGTTCTTCAATAGTTAGAGGGTTTTAGTTATTTTATAATGAATTTATAATATCTAAATATGAGTCAGCATTTAATATTGTATTTATCATATCCGAATCTTTTGTAATATTTGATAGCTCAGTAAAAATTTCTTTAAAAGAATCTTTTGACTTCACATCAACCGCTAACATTAGAATAATTTGTACTTTCTCATTGCCCCATTGAATAGGTCGACTTAAAGTCATCAATGCAATCCCTTGTTTTAAAACATGTCCTGCAAAACAATGCGGAATTGCAAATAAGTTTCCTATACTAGTTGGTGCAAACTCTTCTCGATTAAATACCGATTCAATAAAATTAGAATCAACATAACCTTTACTTTGTAATTTTTCTCCCAACATAATTACAGCTTCTTCTCTAGATGCACAGTTAGCTTTTAATATCACTATTTCCTGATTTATTAAATCAAAGAGCGAATTATATTTGGCACTATCAGTATAGGTATTTAAACTTTTTGTTGGACTTAACAGTTTTTCAATATGACGAATATCAGACTCATTAAGCAGTGGTGACACATTAATAACGCTTTCAGTCTCAAGTGTTAATGGTACAGTTGAAATTATATAGTCTACTGTATTTGTTTCTAAATAATTTTTGACTCTTGAAACCGGTAATATTTTCTCAATTTTTATTTCAGGGAACATCAGTTCTAATTTAGCTTCAACAAACTGTGAAGTTCCCATTCCAGTTCCACAAACAACTATTATTTTCGGATTTATAATCTTGCGCTTTGCTTTTTCTCTCTCAAGACTGGCGCCAATATATAAAGCAATATCACATATCTCGTCTTCCCCAAATTCAATGTTGTTCATAGCATAAAATAAACCAGCCATGTAAGTAGCCACTTCAAACTCATAACCTAGATCCTTTTTAATTGTTTCTTTGAGAGGATTATCCAAATGTATTCTATTTCTTAAACGATTAAACATAGCATTCAAATGAATAAATAGCCCATTTTTAAAGGTTATGTCATTGCTCAAATGTTCTCCATACATATCATCTACTTTAGAAATAATACGCTCCCATGCATTTAATGTTTGCGGTGCATTTTCTCTCAGAGAGTTAATATCTGTAAAATCTAATGTTGTATCAATTTGTTGTAGACGAGCACCGATTAAATTAAGTGCAAGATAAGCAACATCTCCATTCCCTAATACTATTTTGTGATGTTCTTGTATCATGCTTGCAAGGAACTCAGCAATCTTCCATTCTTCCTTCCCAGAAAACTCTAATAACTCTAAATTAGTTGGAGATACTCGCTTGCCCTTCTGAATACGCTTAATAATCACAGACATATGTACTAATAAATCCATATATGATGCATCAGATAAAACAAATTCATACTTCTCTTCCGTGGTTTGCAAAATATTATCAAGAATTTTAAGATTGACATCTTCAAAAAATGGCTGCAATTTATTCGTAATATTTATTCCTTGGTAAGCAACAATTTTATGAATAATATTAACTTTAGCTAATCTAATATCCTTTTCATTACCAATTAGTTTAATGCCATATTTTACTTTACGGTCAATTTTTAAGTTTCTTTTGGAGAAGAAAGGTTCAAGAAGATTGATGTCATTCACAACTGTTCCCTTACTTATATACATTGAATCAGCAATTGATTCCATCGAAATATAATCATCAGCATCTATGAGTTGCAAACCAATATAGTATTTACGGAAATCCAAAGCGGATGCTGAGACTGGCTCATCTTCAAAGAGGAGATGTTTAAGATATTTTTCCCCTTCTTCATCATATTCAAGCCAAATCCCTTTTCCTGTTTTAGTCTCTATGCTACATCCAGAATTCTTCAATTCGTCTCGTAAGCACTTAATATCCGCTTTAACTTATTCCCAATAAATTAGCTAAGTCTTTTGACGTAAAATTACTATTAGCATTATACAGCAACTGTAGAATTTTCTTCTCCCTTGGCATTATCATTAACTTTCCCTCCATCCCACAAATCACATATAATGTTAAATTAAAAATTTATTATTCAGGTTTAGTGAAATACATTGAAATTCCTTGTCCGCCTCCTATGCACATGGATATCATTGCATCTCTTTTATTTGATCTATTAAGTTCATACATTACTTTAACAGTAAGTACTGTTCCAGTAGCTCCAATTGGATGACCGATTGAAATACCACCACCATAAATATTCGTCTTTTCAGGATTCAAATTTAAATCTCTTCTTACCGCGCAAACTTGAGATGCGAATGCTTCGTTAATCTCAAACATATCAATATCATTTAAGTTGAGATTCAATTGCTTGGCAAGTTTTTCACTTGATAATTTTGGAGCATATCCCATATATGCACCGTCATTTCCTGCAACTGCAAACCCCTCAATAATAAGCATTGGCTTTAGCCCTAGTTCTTTTGCTTTTTCTTCACTCATCACAACAACAGCTGCAGCAGCATCATTTAAACTACTAGAATTACCTGCAGTGACAACACCATTTTCCTTAAAGCATGCCTTTAACTTTCCAAGTTTTTCTACAGTTAACCCATCTCTAACACCTTCATCAGTATCAAATATCGTAATATTACCTTTTCTATCTTTCAATTCAACACCAACAATTTCATCTTTAAATAATCCGTTCTTAATTGCATTGAAAGCACGATTATGAGATTCACAAGCATAAATATCCTGTTCTTCACGTGTAATATTATATTTTTCAGCAACATTCTCTGCAGTAATACCGTTATGATATGGTCCAAGTGGCCATGTCAAAATATCAATTACCCCATCTTCAAATGTTCTATGCCCCATCTTTGTGCCCCATCTGGCATCTCGGACATAATATGGCAATTGAGATATATTTTCACTTCCACCAGCAACCACAATTTCTGCTGCACCGGTTTGAATTTCCATTACTGCATTAACTATAGATTGAAGTCCACTCCCACATTGTCTATTTACAGAATAAGAAGTTGTAGTTTCCGGTAAACCAGCTTTAAGTTGTATTGCTCTTGCAATGAAACCATTTTCTGCTATTTGACCAACTTGTCCGATAATTACCTCATCAATTTTTTCAGGACTCACACCAGATCTTTTTACAGCTTCTTTAACTACTAATGCACCTAAATCAATTGCAGAAATATCTTTTAAGCTACCCCCAAATTTACCAACTGCAGTTCTGCAGCCTGATACAATTACACATTTCTTAAGTTCAGACATATTCTCCTCCATTATATATTATTTATAATCAGCATGCTAGCATGTTATTTGTTCTCATAATTGTAAAATCCTATTCCTGTCTTTCTTCCTAAACGCCCTGCTTTAACCATGTTTTCTAATAAAGGACATGGACGATATTTAGAATCTTTAAATCCATTATATAAACCATTCATCGTTGCAAGCATGACATCAATTCCTACAAAATCTGTTAGTTCCAACGGTCCCATAGGGAAGTTTGCCCCTAATTTCATAGCTTTATCTACATCTTCCGGTTTACAACCTTCCATAACTAAAAATGCTGCTTCATTTTGCATTGGAACAAGAACTCGATTAACAATAAATCCTGGATATTCAGGTGCATCAACTATTTGTTTACCAATGTCAATCGCAAAATTTCTAACGGTTTCATATGTATTATTATCAGTTGCAATACCACGTATTAATTCAACCAATTTCATTACAGGTGCAGGATAGAAAAAATGCACTCCCATAACTTTGTTTGGACGATTTGTGGATGCAGCTATCTCTGAAATACTTAAACCTGATGTGTTTGATATCAATATTGTATTTTCGTCTGCCACCTGATCAAGTTTAGAAAATACATCTTTTTTTATTTGAATATTTTCCGGTACTGCTTCAATAATAATTTCACATCCTTTTACATCTTCAAATTTGCTGCTATATTCTATTCTGCTTAATACTTCATTCATTTGTTCTAATGATATTTTCCCTTTTGCAACTTTAGCTTCAAATAATTTTTTTAGTGTTCCTTTTGCTTTTTCGATTGCTTTTTCTGATAAATCAACATTAATTACATCATGTTCTGCTTGTGCACAAGCTTGAGCTATACCACATCCCATCAATCCTGCACCAATTACTGCAACTTTCAGTTTACTCATTTTATTTTTCCTCCAATATTTTCTTTAAATTGAAAATTGTATCTTTGTTAAATAATTCCTTATTCATTGTCTTTATTTCTTTTGCTAGTATTGGTTTAAAATCCATCATATCTAACACTTGTGTCTGCAAATCAATTCCTGGTGCCACTTCAATAAGTTCAACACCTTCCTTGCATAATTTGAACACTGCTCTTTCGGTCACTATCATGACCTCTTGTCCCTTTTCTCGAGCAATTTTCCCATTAAATGATATCTGTGCAACTTTGTTAACCATCTTGCGAATTTTGCCTTCTTGAAGAATAGTTAATTTATCTTTTTCAAATTTATATTTTGCCCCACTTGCTGTAAATGTACCAAGAAATACGACTTTCTTTGCATTTTGTGTGATATCAATAAATCCTCCTGCACCTGTACATCTTGAGCCCATCTTCGTGGAATTAACATTTCCTTCTTGATCAAGTTCACCCAATCCCATAAATGTACAGTCAACACCCGCACCGTTATAGTAATCCATCTGCTCATGATGAGTTATCATTGCAACTAAGTTTTGACCAATCCCAAAATCAATACCACCTGCTTGCTGTCCACCATAAATTCCACTTTCGACAGTAATCATGATGTCATCATTAACTCCTTCTTCAATACATACACTACCGACCATGTCATTTGGTATACCTGTACCTAAATTAACAACATCCCCCTTTTTTAGTTCCATTGTCCCACGTCGAGCAATAAATTTTCTCTCATTAAATTCTGCTTTTTTTATATAATTATTGGGCACTCGAATTTGACCTGAATAAGAAGGATCGTAATACCAACTGCTTGTCTGTCTGTGATCTTCCATTGGATTATCACATTGAACAATTGCATCGATAAATACGCCTGGAACCGTAACCTCTTTAGGGTTAATTGTCCCATTTGCCACTATCGTTTTAACTTGTGCAATCACCTTCCCGCCGAAGCGTTTCGCTGCTAATACAGCTGGTAGTACCTCTAATTTCATTGCTTCTTCAGTAGTTGTCATATTTCCCATTTCATCACAAGTCGTACCACGAATAATCACAATATCTAATGGAATCGCTTTATAGAACATGTATTCCTCATTATCATACTGAAGGATATCAACTATATTTTTTAACGGCTTTGTACGCTCGTTCATTTTTCCGCCTTCGTATCTTGGGTCAATAAAAGTTCCTAATCCAACCTTGCTCATTTTACCCGGTAATCCACATGCCATACTTCTATAAAGTTGTGCAATTTGTCCCTGCGGTAAACAGAACGCTTCTACCTTAGATTCAGCAATCATCTCCATCCATCTCGGCTGAAGTCCCCAATGAGAACCAATTATTCGCTTTACCAATCCCTCATGAGCCAGGTGTTGTATTCCACGCTCACGATCACTCTGCCCACATGAGTGAACAAGAGTTATATTCTTTGGATGTCCTGTTTCCAAAAAATTTTTTTCAATTTCTTTCAATATCGTTTCACTTGCACTGACCAATGTCATACCAATAGTACATATAGTACTCTCATCTTTAATCATTTCTACTGCCTTAGCAGCACTTATAAAATTTGCCTTTATCATATTTTCACTTCCTATTATTCAAATAATTTTCTAATTGAACGCTTATCAACCTTTAATCCAGCTGTTTTTGGTATTTCTGTAACAACTTTGATTTGTGTAGGTATCTTAAATGTAGCAAGTTGCTTTTTTAATCTTGATTTAATACTCTCAAAATCTAATGTATACCCTTCGTTCAATACAACCACAGCCACAGGTACTTCTCCATATATTGAATCACCAATTCCAACCACACTGCTTTCTTGTATTTCTTCCAAGCGATTTAGCTCTTCTTCTAAGTCAATACACCAAATTTTTTCTCCACCTCGGTTAATCATGTCTTTTTTTCCTATCAACAATAAAAATATAGTTTGACTTATTGAAATATGCCATGTCACCAGTACTTAGCCAACCATCAGCAAAGTATTCAGAATCAGGTAGTTTATAGTAGTTTTCTGCTACACATGCTCCTTTTATAAACAACTCTCCAACTTCATTTTCTTTAAGTTCTTTCCCATCACTGGAACATATTTTAAATTGCACTCCAGGCACAGGAATGCCAGCTGCTGTTGCATAAATGCTTGTTGGTGAATCGTAGGGACATATTAAAGCTGGCGATGAAGTTTCTGTCATGCCATAAATTACTTGAAACTGACAAAATGGTAACCATTCATGAAATTCATTCAACTTATTCACTGGAGTATAAGAGCTTCCACAACCTAGTTTTCGTAAACTTCTGCATGCATACTGAGTTTTAAACTCTAATAATTTAGAGAATACAGTTGGTGATCCATGCATAAAAGTGATTTTTTCTTGCTCAATACAGTCTAATATTTGTTTTGCATCGTATCTTTTATATAAATAAATTGTTCCACCAACAAATACGAACAGACCTAATAAAGCAACTAATCCTGTTATATGGTAAATAGGAATTGGTATAATCGTTTTATCACTCTCACGTATATCCAGTATTCTTTGGTAAGTTATTATTGCATGTATCACATTATAATTTCTTAATACAACACCTTTACTCTGGCTTGTTGTTCCACTAGTGAACATCACTATAATTTCATCACTTAATTCAGCTGATGAATGAAAGTCATTTTGTGTCAGTCTAATACCTTTTAATAAATAATCGTAACCAAAAGACTTCTCTTCATCTTGAGAAAAAAATATTGGTATACCTAAATTCATATTAATAATTTCTTCTTCAAATGAATTTGTGGTAATTAGATAATCCAAATCAGATTGGTTAATTAGTGCTTCTATCTCTGGCATCCTATATTTAGTTGGAAACGGGAACGAGACTGCACCTATTTTTGCACATGCATAAAATGCAACTGCAAATTCTCTACTATTATGCAAAAGCAATCCAACATGATGCCTTTTTCTTACATTTTTACTCTGTAAGTATTTCGCAAATAACGTTACTTTATTTAGAAAGGATGAATATGTATCTTTATGTCCCCAATTATCGCATAAAGCAACACGGTCAGGATACTTATTAGCCGAGTTTAATAATGTTTCATACAAATTGTTAGGTTTATTTTTATATGTAAATACTTCATGATTATGAATAACCTCCCAACCCATATCATTTATAATTCCAAAATGCCATAAATTATTACCATTTAGCATAGTCGTACCTCAGATTATCATGTTACATATATCTTATGTGATATTAGTTTTTATGAAAAAATAAATTATTACACTAAGTAAGTGAAATATAAATTATTGTCTTCTTCGCTAAAAGAAAAGATTGCTAAATAGTTTAATCTATCTAACAATCTCCAATTTAAGAATTTTCAATTTTTCTCTCTTATTATGTTCTACTTCTGTAAGAACTTTAGAATTTCTTCACGTCTAGCTTCCATATCGTTGTAGCCAAGTTCATATAATGCCTTTGTCTTTTCAACATCACCCTTATAGCGAGATACCCTGATATTCTGTGATGGTAGGATATGTACTGCTTTACCCTGTTCTACTTGTTGGTTGATAATTTCAACTTGATGATAATAATTTAAATGACGAACATGATAGTCTTTAGCAATTTGCGGATACTTATGATAGATAATGCGCATTAAGAATTCCACAATTCTACTTGCTGGCTTGCGAACATAGTCCTTTGGCTTTGTAGTGATGACAAGTGTCTTTGTGCATCCCTGTTCTAAAGCACGTTCAATAGGAATCATCTTTGTAATACCACCATCAAGTAACTTCTTACCACGATAGTTTACAATCGCGGAAGCGATTGGAAGTGCACAACTACCTAATAATACATGCATACTATCATCCATCTCATCAATGCCATAGTAAACAGTCTTGCCTTCATCTAACACATAACAACCCACTTCGATATTTGCTTTTTGATCTAACAGTGGCTGGATTGTCATATGTGCTTCTTTCTTTAATACATCATTGAATAGATGATTATATGCCACAAAATGACCTTCTTTGAATAATGCTTTTAAGCCAACGATATCTGATGCGATAGAGTATTTCGTTGCTAAATCATAGGCAATCTTTGTTTCACCCTGCCAATACAGTGCTAGATATACCGAACCACTCGAAATACCAACACCATAATCAAATGTAATATTGTTATCGTTTAACCACTTTACGGCACCTGCAGTATACGCTCCACGGATACCGCCGCCTTCCAATACTAAACCAATCTTTTCCATATAACCTCTTTTTATACTAATGGGATAAATACATTTAGAACCGCTCTAAATACCTTTACGATCCATACTGTATCACGCACCTCTTCATATGTAACTTCTTGTGATACTTCAAGTGCTTCTAAGAAATTCTCTTTCATCTTATAAACAGAATCTGTATCATACATCACCACACCATTTTCAAAGTGTAGGAAGTAACTACGATAGTCTGTATTCGCTGTACCCACGATACCAAATTTATCATCAGCCACCATATTCTTGGCATGATTGAAGCCCGGTGTGTACTCATAGATTTTAACACCATTTGAAATTAAATCGAAATAATGACCTCGTGTAATCTGGAATACAAACTTTTTATCTGGGATATGTGGTGTTAAAATACGCACATCCACACCATTCTTCGCAGCCATCTTCAGCGCAGTCTTCATAGACTCCGTCAAGATTAAGTAAGGCGCATCGATATAGATATATTCCTTTGCATGTTGAATCATATTTAGGTGTACATTTAACGCAAATGGTTCTTCATCTGTAGGGGTATCAGAATATGGTTGATAGAACCCCTTCGCATTTTCAGGATATTCATATAACAAATGATATTGTTCGTAATCAATACTATCATTTGTGCCACGAACATAGGTATACATCCCTAAAAACATACATGTAAAGGACCATACCGCATCACCCTCAATCATGATGGCGCTATCCTTCCAATAACCAAAGCGGCGATGACGATTGATATATTCATCTGAGATATTTACACCACCTGTAAAGGCAACACGGTTATCTACCACCGTAATCTTACGGTGGTCACGGTTATTCATAAGAGCTGCTAAAGATGGACGTATCTTATTGAAACGATAAGTTTCAATTCCACGTTTTTGAAGTTGTTTATCAAAGTGAATTGGGATATCCAAGGCTCCAAAGTCATCATAGATCATGATAACTTTGACACCCTGTTGAACCTTTTCCTCAAGTAACGCAACTAAATCATCTAACATCCAACCTTGATTAATAATGAAATATTCCAAGAAGATAAAATGCTTTGCGCTAGAAAGCTCTTTTTTAAATACTGGATACCATTCTTCACCACTCTTGAAATAGGTGCTTGTTGTGTGTTCATAAACTGGAAATCCACCACCGCAAATCCCATAACGGAAGATCTGTTTTGCGTCTTCATCGTGGATATCATCAAGTATCGATTCATCTGGTTTGATTAGATCTGAAAGGGAACGTGTTGCACGTACGGTTCCATGATGTAGTTTTTTCGGTACCTTACGGTTTCCGGTAATAAGATAGAGTGGAACTCCAATCACTGGTGCAGCTAAAACCAATAATAACCAACCAATCTTATACGATGGATCGTTTCTTCGATTGATAATATAGATTGCGATAATCAGCGCTAAGATATCAAGCACTGGCATTGCAGTTCCATAAGTTGTAGAACCATAAAACAGTATTACAAAAAATCCCAACTGTAATAGGAGCAGTGGAATCACTACCATTAATCGACCTGTCAGTATTCGCCATAATTTCTTCATAAAAGTATTATACCAAACTCCTTTTCATTCTCTAAATTAGAGTGTCAATAAATAGATATTCTTAACTTTCTCTCCACGTCGATACAGCCAATGATGTTTAGGAACATTCACTGTCTGTAGTAGTTCTGCGTGTAGAGATTGTATTGTCTTATCACTTGCGATATTATCAGGTGAACATGTGATAATCACTTTACGAAAGTGATATTCCTCTTTTGCGATTTGTAGCAGTAGCTTACATGCATGATAGGCATAGTGACGACCACGAAATCCTTCGTAGATACGATAGCCTATATTTCCTGCATAGTATAATTCTTCATCCATGCCTAGTCGTAAATCACATTCCCCAATACACTCATACTCTCCATGACGATAAATGCTATAGACGATTGATTTTGGGGAACGATTAAAAAATGAAACTGGAATCACTTCCCGAATCCTCAAATCGACACTATCCGATTCATATAGCTGTTTCTTTATCATTGCAAGTTTCCTATAGTTTTTCTTTTACGATATATACTGGACGATTCTTTACTTCCATATATGTCTTTGCTAGGTATTGGCCAATCACACCAATGGACAATAGTTGTAGTCCAGATGCCAGTAATATAATACATACCAGTGATGGCCAACCAGCAGTTGGATCACCAAATATTAACTTACGAATTACCACAAATATAATCATCAAAAACGAAATCAAACAAAATAGTACTCCCACAAAAGAAGACATGGATAATAGTGCTGTAGAATATGCGGTTAGACCGTCAAATGCGTATTTCCATAACTGCCAAAATGACCACTTGGTTTGACCGTATTTACGCTGTACATTTTCATATGCAACCCACTTCGTGTTAAAACCAACCCAACTAAAGATCCCTTTTGAGAAGCGATTCTTTTCTGTAACGGAAAGAACAGCTTCCACAACGCGCGTATTCATAACACGATAGTCTCTTGCGCCATCCATTACTTTTGTCTGTGAGAAACAATTTAAGATTTTATAGAATAATTTTGCAAACCAAGAACGGATACGTGGTTCCCCCTGGCGTGCAGTACGTCTAGCAACGACTTGATCTGCACCCGCAAAAATCTCATCAATCATCTGTGGGAGTAATGATGGTGGATCTTGTAAGTCAACATCCATAATTGCGACAAGGTTTCCTGAGGCATGTTGTAGGCCTGCATAGATTGCGGCTTCCTTACCAAAATTACGAGAAAATGAGAGGAGTTTTACACGCTTATCCTTTTGGTGCAAGTTCCTGATTTCTGTAACAGTTCCATCTGTTGAACCATCATCTACGAAAATCAATTGATACATGATTGCATGTTTCAAAAAGTAAGCATCATTCTTACAGAATTCTTCATAGAAATATCTGATATTTTCTTCTTCGTTATAACACGGAATAATTACAGTTAATAATCTCGGCATAATACTTCCCTCATCTTTGCACTTAAAATAGCATAATCATCGCTACAGTTCAATGTAGGATGATTCTTCAAAATAAAAAGGTTCAACCAAACGATCAAACCTTCCTTGCATTAGTCAGCGACTTCTTTCGCAATCTTGCGATAGATATCCTGTAATTCTTGTTTTTGTGCATCGGACAATTGTTTATCTGGATCATCCTTTGATAATTCAAAATCATCTAAAAGTGATACATGATAATCAACCAGCTTACCATTCTTTACACCGATGACTGCTGGCACATAGAAGCCTTTTTCACCAGAAGAATTTACCTTTAATACTGGATCAATGTATTCTAGTAACTTCTTGTAGTCATCTTTTTCAACTTTCGCAGAAGCGTCAACGTAATAAATTGTTAAGTTTAATTCCTTTGCGACTTCATTTAACTCTGGAACTGCACGGTTACACCAAGCACATTCATCATATCCGTAATAAAGAATACCTGTTCCACCCTCTTCAAACATACGTAGAGACTCTTTCAATGTGATAAGTTGGAAATCTGCAACATCATTGCGAATCCACTTATAACCCTTCATATCTGCCTTTGTGGAATTTAATTTGATTGGGTTTGTGATTGTGAGTGTATTTGAAGTTTCACTTGTAGATGTGTTCTTCTTACTCTCAGTTTTATTGAAGCAGCCTGCTAGTAATACGACCGCTAATAAGCATGTTAAGATTTTTTTCATCTTGTACCTCTTTTCTTTGCGTTTTAGTATAGCATAATCTAAAAACTCAATCTATTTTTCGAACTTCAACGGAATTAGAGAAAGACTCAATCTTTTCACGTGTAGCCAGACCCTTAGAATACGCTGTGGCGGATCCACAGGATGCGCCAAATTGGAAGCTATCTACGATATTTCTAGAGCGGTTATATTCCATTAAGAATCCTGCAACGAGAGAATCTCCAGTTCCTACTGTATTGACGATTGTTGTTGGGTCTAATACTTCACACTGGAACGTTCCTTCCTTTGATGCTAGAACCGCATTACCACTGATATCTAGTATCATTACGTTTTCAACCCCTTGGGCATGTAAGTCTTTTGCGGCACGTACCATATCTTCTGTTGTTTCAACAGGATAGGATACAAGTGCCTTTACTTCTTCCTTTGTTGTCTTCAACAAAAATAACTTCGTAGATAACATTTTCTTTACAAGCTCTGCATCTGTATCTAAGACAACTTTAATTCCATCTGCCTGTAACTTCTTTAAGATAGATACCATATGATTGACCGTATAAGATGGTGTATTTCCAGCTAATGCAAGTACATCATTTTCATAGAGTGTATTTAGCTTTCCTGCTAAATTATCTAAATCCTTATCCTGGATATATGGACCACATGCATTCATGTTTGTATCTGTTGTTGAATTACACTTTACATTGATACGTGTATTGCCATCGATATAGGAGAAGTTAGGACGAATGTCTTGATACTTTGTTAATAAGCGAATATAAAAATCTTTAGTAAAGCCACCTAGGAAGCCAAATGCACGGGATGGCACTCCCAAGTTACTTAACACGATAGAAATATTGATTCCCTTGCCACCTGCTTCATAATATTCCAAATCAGAGCGATTTGTTTTCCCTGCTTCAATCGGATCAGTAAACTCCATGTAATAATCTAATGAAGGATTAATTGTACATGTACAAATCATATTATACCTCCGCTACATTCTGAATAATCTTCAAGATAACTTGTATGGATAGTTCTAACTCATCAATTACACAGTATTCAAAGCGACCGTGGAAGTTTCCACCACCACAACCAATGTTTGGACACGGCAGTCCCATAAAGGAAAGCTGTGCACCATCCGTACCACCACGGATTGGCTCTTGTAGAATATGAATCCCTAACTCTTCCATGGACTTCTTCGCAACGATAACTGCAGTTGGATCTTTATCCAACACTTCCTTCATATTGCGATAGCTATCCTTGATTTCAATCGTTACAGTACCTTCACCATACTTCGTATTGATGAATTCAGCAGCCTTTAACATCAACTCTTTCTTCGCTGTTAACTTTTGATAATCGTGGTCTCGAATGATATATTCAAGCTCTGCACTTTCTACATCACCTTTCATATTATGAAGATGAATAAAACCTTCCCATAACTCTGTGTGTTCAGGTACTGCATGTGCAGGCATCATTGTTTGATATTCACACGCAAGCTTTACCGCATTAATCATACGATTCTTTGCGGAACCTGGGTGAATGGAACGTCCACTAAAATGCAGTACTGCAGATGCTGCATTAAAGGTTTCATCTGATAGTTCACGTACAGTTCCACCATCCATTGTGTAGGCAAACTTCGCACCAAACTTCTTTACATCAAAGAAGCGTGGACCATTGCCGATTTCTTCATCTGGTGTAAAACCAATCGCAATCTCACCATGCTTTACTTCGGGATGATCATGCAAGTATACAAGAGCTTCCATGATGGATGTAATACCAGCCTTATCATCTGCACCAAGTAATGTATTACCATCTGTTACCATCAAACGCTTACCCTTAAATTCTTTCATCCATGGAAAACGTTCCATGGATAGTGTTACATCTTTATTCAAGGCAATATCCTTACCATCAAAGTTTTCGATGATACGCGGATTGACACCAGTACCACTAAAATCAGGCGCTGTATCCATGTGTGCAATAAAGCCTACTGTTTCAACCTTTTTATCTAAGTTTGATGGTAGCTTTGCGTATACATAACAATGTTCATCTACCGATACATCTTGTAAACCTAATTCTTTTAATTCCTCAACGAGTAGATTTGCTAAATCGAATTGTTTCTTTGAGGAAGGTGTTTCTTGTTCATTTGCAGGATCTGATTGTGTATCAATCTTGCAATAACGTATTAATCTTTCTGCTGCGCTCATGTTCTTACTCCTTTTCTGATTGTAAGAATGAGTGTTCATACTGGATCCCATTCTTTACATTTTCTAATGTTTGTTTATCACATAGTGTTTCAATGATTTTTAATGCAAAATCAATCGTCGCACCCATACCACGACCTGTAATCAAATTGCCATCTTTCACAGCCAATACCTGTTGGTATTCACCGTTAAAGCTTGGTTCATTAAAAGTTGGATAACAAGTATACTTTCTATCTTTTAATAAACCACGATGACCTAAAATTGATGGTGCTGCACAGATTGCACAGGATAACTTTCCAGCTTTAAAGTGTGCTTCATATAAATCAACGAGTTTCTGATTGTTTTCAAGATTTTGTGTACCTAATTTTCCACCCGGGAAAATCATAACATCATATTCATTTTGAAACTCGCTAAACAGTTTATCAGCCTGAATATTCACTTGATGAGATGTTGTAACTGTCAGGGTCTCATTCATCGAAATCATATCAATCATCAAACCTGCACGACGTAATAAATCAACTGTTATCAGTCCCTCACAGGTCTCAAATCCATCTGCCATAAAAATTGCACATTTCATTTCAATATCTCCTATCGATTCGTTGTTTCTTTTTCAACTTATGATAAATATTATACACCTTCAAGGCTATGCCTTATCATTTATACTCTATTTTATATATGTTTGTAGCATAGAAAAACCGCAGTATCTGCGGTATTCACTTTAAAATTTGACGAACTCGTTTTTGCAGTTCTTTCACAGTTTTCTCTTCAAACCAAGGATTTTTACCAAGCCATCGAAAGTTGAGTGGACTTGGATGAACAATTGGAAAATACTTTGGTAGATATTCTTGATAGTTTTCTACTGTTTCCGTTAAATTCTTCTTTTTCTCTTTACCAAGATAATAATCGATAGAATACTTTCCAACCAACAACGTCAATTCAATATTTGGCATTAACTTTAAAAACTTCTCATGATATTCTTGCGCAATGAACTTGCGTGGTGGTAAATCACCTGTTTTTGCCTTACCAGGATAATAAAAGTCCATTGGTAAGATTGCGATATCCTTGCTATAGAATTCTTTATCATCAATTCCCATCCACTTACGTAAGCGAATACCAGATTGATCATCGAAAGGAATTCCTGATCTTTCTACATGTGACCCTGGAGCTTGTCCGATAATTAAGATTTTTGCGCTAGCATCTACCTGTAAGATAGGACTGTATCCGTTCTTTGTATATTCTTTATTCCGTGGATCTTTTTTCAACTCTTCTAATAATTCTTCTATTTTCATCTTCATGACCTCTGAAAGAAAAAATCCCGCTATCTTTCGATAACAGGATAAACCAATTACATTTCAGATTCAATCTTTCCGATTTCACGAGCGTGTCTTCTACGATCGATTTCGGTTAGATACTTCTTACGAATACGAATATCTTCTGGCGTGATTTCTACGAGTTCATCATCATTGATAAATTCAATCGCAGCTTCTAAAGACATAATACGTGGTGGAACAAGCTTCATGGCTTCATCGTTACCAGTAGAACGAACCGCAGTCATCTTCTTATTCTTGATCGGGTTAACACCCATATCCATATTCTTAGCGGATACACCAATAATCATACCTTCATATACAGGTGTTTGTGCACCGATGAATAACTGTCCACGTTCCTGAATATTCCAAAGAGCGTATGTCATAGCACTGCCTGTTTCCGTAGAAATGAGAGCACCATTTTCACGCTGTGGAATTTCACCCTTAAATGGTTCATAACCATCTAAACGCTGTACCATAGTACCTTCACCATGTGTCATATTAATGAAGTCCGATCTAAATCCAATCAATCCACGTGTAGGACACTTATAAGTAATACGTGTGTATGTACCAATTTCTTCCATGTCAGAAAGGATACCCTTACGTACATTGAGAGCAGAGATAACAGAACCAGAATATTCTGTAGGAACATCGATGACAACTTCTTCAATAGGCTCACATGTAACACCATCGATCTTCTTCATAATAACTTCAGGACGTGATACTGCAATTTCAAAACCTTCACGACGCATCTGTTCTAGTAAGATTGTTAAGTGTAATTCACCACGACCAGATACCTTGAATGTATCTGTAGAATCTGTATCTTCAACCTTTAAACCAACGTTTACTTCAAGTTCTTTATCTAAGCGTTCACGAATATTACGTGAAGTGACAAACTTACCAACTTGTCCAGCAAATGGAGAATCATTAACCATGAAGTTCATGGATAGTGTCGGTTCTTCAATTTTTAACATTGGCATTGGATCTGGAGCACCTTGAGGGCAGATTGTATCACCGATATTAATATCAGGAATACCAGAAATCATACAGATTTCACCACACTGGATTTCTTCAACTGGAACACGGCTCAATCCCTTGTAGATAAAGACCTGATTTGTCTTACCTTGGTGTGCATTACCATCTGCGTTACATACTGTATAAGATGTCGCAGCCTTTAATGTACCTTTATATACACGTCCAATTCCTAAACGTCCGATATAATCGTCATATGCAAGTGCGCTAATTTGCATCTGCACTGGCTCATCAATCAAGTTTGGATATGCTTGTGTATGATGGATAATTGTTTCAAATAGTGGGACGATATCTTCATTTGTACCATCCTGCTCATAATGAACAATACCCTCTCTAGCCTTACCAAATAAGATTGGGAAGTCTAACTGATCATCTGTTGCGTTTAGTTCGAGGAATAATTCATAAACTTCATCGATAACTTCGTTAGCACGAGCATCCTGCTTATCCATCTTATTAATTAATAAGATAGGACGTAAGCCTGCTTCTAATGACTTCTGTAACACGAAACGTGTCTGTGGCATTGGTCCTTCGGCAGAGTCTACTAACAAGATAACCGTATCAACCGTTTTGATAATACGCTCAACTTCAGAAGAGAAGTCTGCGTGACCTGGGGTATCAACGATATTAATCTTATAGTCTTTGTATGTTACAGAGCAGTTCTTAGAATAAATAGTAATTCCTCTTTCACGCTCGAGATCGTTGGAGTCCATAATGCAGTCTACAACCTTCTCGTTATCTTTAAATACATGACTTTGTTTGAGGAATGCGTCTACTAATGTTGATTTTCCAGCATCAACGTGAGCAATGACAGCAATGTTAATAATCTTTTGATAGTCCATCTTCTCTTCACCTTCTTTTAAGCATAAGCGGATAAATTATATATTTTATGGCCGCAAATTACAACCCAAACCCATCTAAAATACAGATGTTTTCATTGACCTCAAGTGAAAAGTTAAATTCCACTTCTAAGGTATGAAAGTTGAATTTAGTTATTCACCAAACTCTAGTTGAATTTACTCTTACACTTCTAGTTCAATATAATTGCCTATCCTTCGTGTTTTTAGGAGGAAAACATTATGTTAACGAAGAATTCACACATGTCTTATTCAGATAGACAGATCATCGAAACTGCTATCGAAAATGGTTCTACTAAACAAGCTATCGCTACTACCC
>ERZ773051.293-NODE-293-length-39052-cov-10.453753_pt1 | contig 39052 bp, 31 predicted proteins | sample MGYA00580631_ERZ773051 | MGnify/ENA primary metagenome ERZ773051 (study PRJEB29015, sample SAMEA2738137) | human oral metagenome | biome: human oral; feature: human-associated habitat; material: saliva | place: China | collected 2204 ... | reverse complement strand
AACAATGTTCTCTTTTGTAAATCCTTGGTCATATCTTCTCCTAAACTCCTCCAAATCGGCGATTGCGACTATTATAGGCTGTAATAGCCTCCTTAAAAGAGGCTTCATCAAAATCAGGCCACAAGGTATCCGTAAAGTAAAGCTCACTATAGGCTGCTTGCCATGGCAAGAAATTACTCAAACGCAACTCACCACTCGTGCGGATAATCAAATCTGGGTCTCGCAAATCCTTTGGTAGGCGTTGCGTGAAAAGATAGTCCCCAATCATATCTTCTGTGATATCGCCAGGATTGATTTTGGCATCTAGAACTTCCTGAGCCAAGCTCTTAAGAGCCTGCGTGATTTCAGCACGACCACCATAATTGAGGGCAAAATTGAGAATCAAGCCTGTATTGTTCTTGGTCAATTCTTCTGCTTTTTTCAAAGCTTCAAACGTCGGCTTAGGCAGACGGTCTGTCTCCCCAATCATCTGAATCTTAACATTATTTGCATGTAATTCAGGAACGTAGTTATCATAAAACTCGACTGGCAAGTTCATGATGAACTTGACTTCTTGATCTGGGCGCGTCCAATTTTCCGTTGAAAAGGCATAGACTGTGATGACCTTAACTCCCATCTTGTTAGCTGCCTTGGTCACCTTTTGGAGGGCTTCCATCCCCGCCTTATGACCAAAAACCCGTGGTTGCATCCGTTTTTTAGCCCAACGACCATTCCCATCCATGATGATGCCAATATGAGCAGGAACCTGTGTTGGAACCTCGACTTCTACAGCTTTATCTTTCTTAAAAAATCCAAACATGATCTTATTCCTATTCAAAAATCTATCGTTTCATTATACCATATTTCCCTCTATTCTTCTATTGCTAAGTTACCGCCTTTGCTTGTAGACAGACAAAAAATAAGCCGCCTGATTGGGCGACTTTATTTTATAGGGAGATTATTATGAAAAATTTTTAGGAGTTAAAGTTAAGTTCTTCTTAACTTATGCTTATAGTATAAGCTAGATTCCTAAAAGTTTTCTTAAAATTTTCTCCTCAAACTTAAATTTCTTTAAATCTTCACTATTAAAATCAAACGTTCTAGCGATACAGATAACGATTAGTTAAAAGTTAAAACCATAAAGAGAAGCAACAACACAAATAGGGATAAGCTAACAAGCAAGGTTAAGACTTTAACAAGCGTATTGCTTTGCCAATAGCTGGGCTTTCCGATATTACTAGTCGCATCCATAGAAAAGATTTGAGTTTGCCTTGGTTGAATGGCTACAAGAATGATTAAGGAAAGAGCTAACATAATGGTTACAATTATCAATAATTCAGTCATTTAACTACCTCAAAAGTCTTATCAAAGTAAATAGTAAACCAATCAAAATGATAAATCCTATTAAGAAAGAAAAGGTCTTACTAATTTTTTCACCACGTGTAGACTTTTCTTTTTTGATGGGTTGTTGTTTCATCTCTTCCATGCGACCTTCAACATCCTGATAAAATAGATCTTTTTTAGCCATGGCTTTCTCCTAAAATGGTTTCCATCCGCTCCTGATACAGGATTGGATTCACATAATTGGCATGATTCCCTTGGTCTACCAGAGCTCGTCCCATCTCTTTGACATGAGAAAGGGCTAACTCAATGGTTTGAATCATATCGTCAACTGCTTCCTTAGCGAAAATATGATTAGGAGCTGTATAGCGGCGATTATGGGCTGTTTCTTCAAAGGCTAGGATCAGTTGGTTGTGTTCAAAGGCCTGACGAACAGCCTGAAGCAGTTCATTACCATAGTTGATATCCAAGTAGATATCTGATAGTTGATAGAGATTCTGAATCTTTTGAGGACTGGCATTTTGATAGAGTACAACATTGGGGTAGCGAAGCATATCCAGCAACTTGGATGACATCTCTGTCACTGCTGCGATACGGAAAGTAACCCTTGGCAAACTTTCCACTAGCTTTTCGACCTGCTCTAATTGGTCCGAATTGGTCACTATCAAGGCATCAGGACGAACAAAATTATCGCGCTTAAAGTGATAATGATAACCTAGATGACTAAACTTATGATGGAATTTTTCATCTGTCAACTGTAGAGCGCGTTCATAGGTCGCATAATCTGAAATGATAATGGTCTTAACTCGAAGTTGATCATTCTCCAAGATTAGTTGCATATTTCCTGGAATATGATCCTGCAATGATTCTTGCCAAACCAGGATATCCTGACCTGATTTGTCTGGAAAATGGAAGGAAGTCAAAAACGATGTAGATAAGCTATTAAAGAGAATGTGGTCTAGATTCACTTCCAAACCTTGCAAGAAGTCTATAATAAAGGCCACTCGACCAGAAAAATGGCGCAATCCTTGACCTTCCAAGGTCAACAGAATATCACCTGTGACATGGTTTTCCAAAATAACTTCCTTTTGATCTACGTCCCGATAAGAAGTCATGATAGCTTGACCAGAAGCATCAAAGGTAGTCTTAGCAAAGCAAGCTCCAAAACGGTTGTAGTGATCCACTTGAAAGATCCGACCTGCTGGTGTTTTCCATTCGACTTTTTTTACCAAACGAGCCTGTAAGCTATCTGCAAAATGAATCACAGCCCGTTCTTGATTAAGATCATTAATAGTCCCAAATTGATTATTCCCAGCAATTTCCCAAAAGTCTGGGACAGGAACTTGGTTAAAGTACAAGGGTTTACCACTGTCATACCCCAAATAATAGGTGAAGGGTGAGACAACTCCATCTGGTAAAAATCCATCTGGTTCAATAACCACAGCCAAATCAGACAGTCCAGCTTCAGTCAGACTATAGTGCAAATCTTGGCTTTCTTGATTGTATACATCAAATAACTGAATCATCCACTACCTCCTTGATTGTTTCTTCCCATGTGTTTAGAATCTCTTGAGTCAAGAATGACTCTGCTATCTGGTATGACTTCTCTCTCATACCTTCCAAACGATTCTCCAAATAAAGTTGGCAAATCTTTTCTGCATAAGCTTTCTTGATTTCATCCTCCACATGGTCAGATGAGCTTGGAATCAAGTAGCCATTTTTACCGTCTTCAATGAAAGTTTGATTTCCATATGGAACATCAAAGCCAATCAATGGCAAACCTGAACTAATAGCTTCCATCAAGGTCAAACCAAATCCTTCGCTAGTAGAAGCTGTCAAATATACCTCATACCGACTATAAATCTGCGAAAGTTCCGCATGCCCCTTGAGCTGAATATAATCCTCAGCCTGATGATTTGCAATAATTTCTCGAAGAAGAGAATCTTCTCCACCGCTCCCATAAATATCAAAAGTTAATTCCGGTAACTCTTTATGAGCTTCAATCACAGCTTTCACAAGCCAATCAATGTGTTTTTCCTTGGCTAGACGAGAAGCTGTAATGAGAGAAAATGGTTTACGCTTCTCTTGTGGTTTTGTTAATTCATCAACACTTCCAACTGGAATGGTTACAATCTTAGGAGCATGCGTAGTATAGTGGGCAAACTGTTGCTCTAAGACTTCCTTTTGGCGATCCGTTGAAACGATAAAAAGATCAACCTTATCTGCATTGGTAAACTGATAGTCATAGTAGTTGTTCCAAAGGATATAGTCCTCGTTTGTAGCATTTTCACTATAATGCTCCGCATGAACAACTACCGCCAGATGAGCCGCTTGTGCTTCCTCAAACACAACCTGTCCAATACCTGTCTCCCTATCCAGAATAACCAAATCAGACTTGTTCAAATTCAAGGATTTCATAAAGGCACGCATGAAAGCTGGCTTCCCATAGAAAATTTTATCCTTAAAACGATAAACTTCTTCCTTCCCTTGATTCATCAAGATATCATAGGCTGGGGTTCCGTCTTCATTGTAAAAAGTTCGTTGGTATAGGACTGCAACATTGTCCTTGGGAGCAAAATATTCGCTACAATAACGCGTATAAGAAAAGTAATCCTTTCGAATCAAATTTCCTTTAAAAACATACTCTACATACTGGACCAAGTCCTTGTCCTCATCAACCAAATAACAGGTAACAAACTTATCTTGGTCAGAAAAGAAGACACGCAAAACCTTGCCATTCTTTTCTCTACGACTTTCAACACCGTCAAACTTAGACAAAACATCCTCAACCGTCACGCTAGTCGGTGCAAGCTTGATATCTGTAAAGTAATTATAAAGCCAGATAACTTGCTCATCATCAAAACCAATATTGGCTGTTAAGTGCTGAATGTTATCCGCTAAAATCATATCTGTAAAGATAAACTTAGAGGACAGATTTAATTTCCGAAAAACACCAGCACGGTATGCTTGGGCGTATTCAACACCGCTACTAGCCCATCCAAGTCCTAAATTTATATTATAAATTGTCATATTTTCTCCTCTTATGGAAAATGAGTCATAATCTCACCCTTAGAAGTGACTTCAACCAAGCCCATCAGGAGATTACGAACCATATCCGCACGGATTTGTTCTTTCATAGCTTCAAATCCCGCGTAGGCTTCTTGATAATACTCTACAATCGGGTTTTTCTGACTAGCAGACTGACCACCGATAGCCATAGATAACTGTTGTAGATAGTCTACCTGCTCTACCCAGTTATCATCGATAGCCTTAAGTAGAGAGAGTCGTAAATACTGTTCATACAAGTCATGTTGTTCCAGTAATTCCTTTTTTTCAGAGAGTTCTCTACCCACAACTTGTCGAATAAAGGAGCGAACTTGTTTCTGATTAGATAAATCTAGATTATCTGGAATTTCCTTTACATGGAAACTGATATTGGTAACAATAAAGTGAAACAGTAATTCACGACTGGCATAGTGTTCAGCCGCTACCTCTTCTGTATATCTCTCAATGATATCCACAACTACATCTTCTAAGTCACGAGAACCATCTATTAGACGATTGCGTTCCTTGTATACCATATCGCGTTGGATATTCATGCTCTCAGCATACTCTAAGGTCTGACGACGAGCAGTTCGACCAGCACTATCACTGGCATGCTGAGCCCTTTCGACCAGGTTACGATACTTACGACCTTTGAGAATTTCTGGTTGCGTCATATCTTGAACTTGATAATCTTTATACTTCTTATGAACCCAAGATGGACCAAATTTCTTGATAACATCATCTTCCAGTGATACAAAAAACTTACTCATACCTGGATCTCCTTGACGACCAGAGCGGCCACGGATTTGAAGGTCGATCCGCTGACTTTCCATCCGCTCTGTTCCAATGACAATCAAGCCACCAAGTTCAGCGACTCCCTTACCAAGTTTGATATCGGTACCGCGTCCTGCCATAGATGTTGCAACTGTTACGGCCCCCATCTGGCCTGATTCTGCGATAATTTGGGCCTCACGCGCAGCATTATTAGCATTGAGGACATTATGAGCTATTCCCTCACGAAGCAAGAGCGATGAATAAAGCTGAGACATTTCAACTGAACCTACAAAAACCAATAATGGATTCCCCTTAGCATGATACTCTTTGATGTATTCCAAAGACGCATAAATTTTTTCAGGTAAAGTCACATAGAGATTATCGGGATAGTCAATCCGTTGTCTAGGACGATTGGTTGGAATCCGAATAACGGCCATATTATAAGTCTCAAGAAATTCTTTTTCTGCTACCTTTCCTGTCCCCGTCATCCCAGATACTTTTTTAAACATCTTAAAAAGACTTTGATAGGTAATGGAAGCCATAGCTCTCGTTTCAGGAGACAACTTTACATGTTCTTTGGCTTCAATGGCCTGATGGAGTCCTCCCTGCAGTTTGGTCATCTCCATTAGACGTCCTGTTCCCTTATCAACCAGTACCATCTCATTTCCACGAATGATATAGTCCTTGTCTTTAGTATAAAGTTTATGGGCTCGAATCGCATAAACTAAATGACGAGCAAAGGACGCATGTTCTTCCTTATATAAATTATCAATTCCTAGGAAACTTTCAGCAGACTTGGCACCCTTAGTAGTAAGCCAGATCTCCTCCTTCTCCTCTTTGAAAATATAATCTTCTCCCTCGACCAGCGTTGTCACCAGTGTATCAATGATTGCATAGTAATTAGACTGAACACGGGGAGAACCCGCAATAATCAGAGGAGTTTGTGCACTATCAAGTAAAATATCATCAATTTCATCAATAATGACATAGTTAAAAGGTCGCAAAAACTTACCTTCTTCATTCGAAGCCAGATTATCATTTAGGTAATCAAAACCTAAATTACTATTGGTTGTATAGATGATATCCGAAGCATAGATACGTTTCTTTTCTTCAGCTTTCATTTCCTTCTTTGGATCTTCCACAAATGGTACCCCAATGGTCAAGCCTAGGAAACGATAAACTTGGCCCATTTCCTCTGCATCACGCTTTGCTAAATACTCATTAGGCGTAACAACCATCACACCCTCTCCTGAAAGAGCGTTCAAATAGACCGGCATGGTGGCTGTTAGGGTTTTCCCTTCCCCTGTGTTCATCTCAGCAACATTTCCATAGTGCATGACGATCGCTCCCATGACCTGAACATCATAGGGGAACATCCCTAAAATCCGCTTGTCTGCTTCACGCGCCACAGCAAAAGCTTCTACTAAAAGATCATCTAGACTTTCTCCCTTGGAAAGACGCTGACGAAACTCCACTGTTTTAGCGACTAATTCTTGATCCGAAAGAGAGGACATCTTGCCTTTTAAGCTATTAATCCTCTTTAAAATCTTTTTCACTTTCCTAAGCTGGAAATCTTGACCTAAACGTCTAAACACTTCTGATCTCCTTGATAGAAAAATGATAAAAAGTTATGGATTCAAAACCAGCACTTAAAAGAGAAACTTGATAAGTATAACTATCTTCTGGATAAGTAAATATAAAATCTTTCACTTTTTCTACCTTTTCTTCTAAAATATCACCATAGCGGTCAAAAAAAGTTATCTTGGTATAAACCCCATTTTCAGGCTGACAATCAAAAACCAGTGATAGTTGATATTCCTGATTTCTTTTTAGTAAAGGAAGCTGGGGCTGAGTCCGTGCAGCCTGGTAATTTACACTAGAAAACCAAGTCTTTAGAATTTCACCAGATGGCAATAGAGGATTATACAGACGAACACTTTTGTCAGGGTAATAAGATACAGTTGACCCGTACATATAAGTCCCGCCCACTTCTCCCCAATGAATAGACTGTCTCTGTGTGATAATCATTCTTTCTCCCTTCCAAAACCACTTGCTAGTACCATTCGATAAAAGTGAAGAAACCAAGCAATATTGGTATCTGTATCATCATTGTGTCGCCCAGCAGTTCCTTTAGATAAAATCTTGGCACCTGTATTACATAAATAAGTAACTAGATTCTCATAAGCCTGAGGATCCATATCTTCATCCTTCATGTAGGACAAACCAAAGGTTGTCTTTGAAAAATTTGCTTGTTTAAATACTTTCCAAAAACGCTGGTCTAACTCCAACATGTGATTTAGGCTTACTCCTCCAGTTTGATGTTTTAAAACATCAAAACTCGTAGGAAAAACTCTAGGACTTGCTAAACGTCCGCGGCTAGCTATGGTTCCTAAGTTTGCCAAGGGCTTACCAACTATAATAGCATGAGGTTCAAAAGAAGCACCATAATAGAGAGCCGGAAACGTTCCCATAGAAAGGCCTGATAAAATCAAATCCTTGCGATCAAAGCCTAAATAATCAAGATAATGAGCAATCATCTCTTTGACCTTTCCCTCTAGCTCATCCGTTCCTAGATAAAAAGCTCCCCCCTCTAAACGTGGATCAGAAAATAAAATGAAGGGACATCCTAGAGTTTTCATCATAAAGTAACCCTCGAATCCTTCTGCAGGTCGATAACCTGCAAAATAGATAGCTAAAGGCGGTCTAAAATCACCTGGATGGAAGAAATAGTTTATTTCATCACGCTTGGAATCATGTAGGATATTTCCACCAAGAACAAACTTACCAAATTGTTTTCGACTCCAACGTTGGTGAAGATTACCAAGTTTGATAGTTCCATGACCTCTTGCTTCAACGGATATCGAGAGAAAGTAATCTCCATCTCGACTATCCATAAAAAGTGCTTGCTCCAAGTCTTTTTCAGACACTATTGTCTCTTCAAAGAAATCATCAACAGAGCCACTCCATATTTTACGAATAACCAAACGAAAGTCACAATTTCCTTGCTTTTCATATTCAAGCCACAACTCAATAGGGAGTGTTTTTTGAACCACTATATTATAAGCCCAATAGGCAAGTTGGGTAAAATCTTGTCCAAATCCACCTTCCAAACCGACATAATCCAATCCTTGATAAAAAATAGCTCCTGTAAAATTTGGATTCACTTGTATCGTTGAAGGAAAGAGTTTATCACCATACCCACCGCCAAAAAGAGATTTACTCAAATCATTGATTAATTGTTGGGGACTTGAAAAATCAATTGCTTGTGCACATCGTTTTTTTAGAAAATCCACAACCTCTCTGTCATTTATTTGTATATTCTGGTTATAAAATAAAGTATAAGGTTCAAAATATTTTACAAAGGAAAATAAGTCTTTAGCATACTGACCCTCTTCTATTAAAACTGCATGAAAACGGCTAATATCCTCTTTTTCTATTATTTCACGAAGGGCTACTGATGAATTGGGGTAAAAATGATACCAACTCATATTTTCAGGAATGTCATACTGATTTCCCCAATTGGTAAGTCCTATCTGTAAAATATTAAGTTCCTTTGACATTTTTAACCTCCTCTATCCATTTTTTTAACTTTTCAATAAATCGTTGTCCAGTGTGCTCCTTAATCTTATCAATCGAATAAATCAAGGACTCATTCCACTCTTTCAATCTATCTGTGTAATAATGTGCTGCCTTAGAAAATTCTGTCACATCTGCTAACAAATAACCATTTTTCAGATGTTCAACATAGACGGTTTCAACTAGGTTGATTTGAGGAATCCCTGCACTAATACCAGCTATCTGTGTGTAGAGATGAGGATGTCTATTCAAATCCACAATCAAACGGACAAATTCTAGGTTTTTTATCAAATCTAACTCATCATTCAAGTTGACAAACTGCATGCGTAAGTCCTGGTGTTGATTTTCTTCTAGAGGATTTTCTGCATCACCATAATCAATCGCCTTTCCCAGACTTTCGTATTGAATGTTTTCTTGGATGAAAGACTCAACAATCCCTTCCACTTCATTCATTTGATCTTGACTAGCAGCAAATGCTCCAAAAATCACCTCAGTATCTTTATTTTCAGCGACAAAGGACAAGACTTGAAGCAGAGCTTCCTTATCAATCCCCTGCTCAAAATCCAGTTGATAATAAATGATGGATTCTTTCTTAGTTTGGCTTCGTCCCAATCGTAAACGGGTGTCAAAAGATGATAAATGATAAAATTGATGCATTCGTTCAGGATACAACTCCTGCAACAATCGTAAACTATCCTCTCTATCCACCAAAATCAAATCTGATTTTTCAAAAGTTAATTCTAAATCCCTAAAGGTATCTTGAGGATTACGTCCAATGAAAAGACTCAACAGTTTCGGATTTTTCTTAGGTAAGCGGTCTAAGACCAGCTGATTATGATGAGAATGAGAAGGAAGCATAAAAATATCCTGGTCCTTCACATACTGTTGCAGATAATTCTCAAAAAATTCTGCCACCAAGTCTCCCATGTCTTGATAGATAAGCGCTTTAAAGCGATAACCAAAAATTGGATTGACTTCTACCCGTCCGCCTTCTTTTAAACGCTCTCTGAATTGCCACACTCCCTTGGGATTCAGATATTCTTGATAAGCCACTTGCCCATCTTCAAAAAAGATAACACTCGATACAAAGCCACGATCATCCATGATATAGTGCATATGTATTTGACCATTCGGTTCAAAATACTGTATATCACTGATGAAACCTTCAACTCCGTGTTCAACCTTAGCAAATTTCTTCCCATTTTTTTGAACGATAATCGTAAAGGGACTATAAATAAATTCACAGTCATCATCCCACTCAATATCTCTAATGTTTAACACTTGGGTATGGAGATTATGAAAATCTTGCATAACATCAAAAACGGAATAAGTATCCGTTTCTAACACACCATGTCTATGTAAAAAATAACGTAGATGAGGCTGGTAAGCTAATACTAATAGACGAGAATCTGTATCTTGCTCTTGAAAGAGCCGAATCTGATGAAAGGTATCGTCAAACTCTAGACGAAAATGAGAAAAATACCATGGAGTGATATCTGCATGCCATTTCCTCTCAGAACCATACCAAGCTGGAATAAAATAATACATAAAAGTCTCCTAAATCAAAGGTTTATAGGTCTCATTTAGCCTTAAAGCCTTGACCTCGTCTCTAATCGTAAAAATCATGCCTCCAAACATCATAAACAAGCCTGGAATCATTGCCAATCTTAATAACTTTTCATCAAATAAAACAAAAAGCATGGGACTACCTGCCATGATCACATTAAAGAGACCACCTATGACTGAGAAACGAAGGACCAATCGGTTAATAAATCGACTAGTATCCTCACCTGGATAAATTCCATAAATGTATTCTCCAGATTTTTTCATGCGGTCTGCAATCTCTTCTCCATTCATATTAACAAAAGCAAAAATGATACTAAATAAAAATAAGACCGAAATATAAACATAGACCCACAAAGGCTTTCCAATCATAAATTCCTTTGATAAATTCTCCAATCCTGAATGATTAGGGAAAATAAATCCAAGCAAGATGAACAGGTAAGCTGGTACACTCAGGAAACTCATCACATACATATAGGGCATTCCACCTGCAGGATTCAACATGATTTCAAGATAAGAATAGCGTTTAAAACGATTGTGAAGTCCTATCTTATTGACTGGCACTAGATAACGCGCGCGATACATAATGGCAAGCATATAAGAAAATATAATGGTCATAAAAACAAGCAAGACAACAATCTCTGTAGGGATATGAACCAGTTTAAAAGTTTCAATAACATCCTGAGGGATATTTAAAACAATGCTGGATAGGAGAATGACAATAGAACCCCCAATCCCCATGCTAGCATTTAAATCTGACAACCAAACAAGAAAAATTGTTCCTGCTATCAGCAACAAGGTATTCATTAAAACAACCAAAATTGCCGAGTAGGAGGATTGTACTGGTAAGCTCAAGCTAACCGCCAAGGATTGAATAACAGCAATCAGCAAGGTCAGATACATTTTTCGACGATCTTGAATTTCAATTGCTGTAGAACTTAGCCCCAATTTTTTAGAATAAGAAAACATCTGCCACAAGATTATTGCAGACATCCAAGGTGATAATCCTATAGAAAAAATAGATAAACTTCTTAGGTTTCCACCTGTAAGGGCTGCTGAAAAAGCTAGGTAGGCTGTTGAACCACCTAAGAAATCTTTGGAATTCAAATTAACAAAAGGGAGAGTAATACGACTTCCCAATACATAGATAAACAGTAGAAATAAGGTAAATAGTCCTTTTTTTACTGCTATTGACGAATAAATCTTAGTCACAAAATACTCCTTTATTTGCTTTGGGGTCAAATCTCACTTTTATTATATATTATTTTTACACCAGATGGTAAAGATCAAACTTCTAATTTCCTTAAAACTCTAACCATTTCTTCAGGTCTATCTATAGAAAAAATACCATCATACATACTATCATCAGATGACTTTCTAGTATTTTCAAAGGTAAAGATTTTTCTTCCTCGCTCTCTAGCTTTAGACAAAACATCGAAGACCTCAGCCCCATGGTTAATGTCTAAATAGAGAGTTGCATCATCTAATAGCCACTCTATCCTTTTATGAATAATATTTTGGTAAATCGTTACATTTTTATAAATAGAAAGATTAGTTAAAGCAGATGCACAATACACTGGAGCAGCAATATGAAAATGCCAATCAGGTAACTCACGAATTAAGAACTCTAAATGCTCCACTTCTAATACCCATGTTGCAACAAAAGCATTCTTCTCAGATTGCTTTGATCGTACAAAGTAATCGAGGTTAGAATATTTAAAAGCAATCTCAGTCCAATCTAGGTCTCTATACACCCACCATAATTCACGTAATCTAGATATACTGTATGTATTCCATGGCTTATCATGACTAGCATAGTGAACAATTGTAGGTGGATTGTCATCCAAACGTTCACACTCCTGATCTAAACGATAAATATCAACACCAACCATATAGTTATAATTTTCTTCTAATGGTAGCCATTGATTTTCAAAGTAAATATTCAATATACTCTGATCCCCAAGGTGAACAGCTTGATTCTGCCCAGCTGCTAATTCCAATAAACTATTAACAATAGAATCTTCTTTCCACTTTGCAACATCCATTAACAAAACTCCAGAATTAAATCCAGATTTTCGTCCTTCATAGGCATAGACATCATCAACAGCTCCAATAGAATGTCCTTTTAAATCTATCAGAAATAGAGAAGTTAAGTCTCCAGTTACGATGATATCAGAATCCAAATACAATACTCTATCAGATTCAACCACTTCTGTCGCAAAAAATCTAAAGTAAGAAGCATAGTTTAAATGTGGCCCTGTTTTATAGTCTTCAAAAAGTTCTCTATCAATGTGTACATTATGGATTGTTGAATTTACAACTTCCATTTTACTTCCCAATAATTTGAACCATTCAGGAGCTATATCACTATTAAGAATATAAAAATCAACATCCCTATTGTGATACAAAACAGACTTTATAGTCGTCTCTAAAGGAATAAGATAGGCATTATCTGCCGCTAATACAATAGATTTTCTAGTCATTTCACACCTCTCATTACTAGTTGCTAAATACTACATCTGATAAATTATTTATTAAATATTTACAATAACTGACTAATTTATTTATGCAAAGAATTGAGATAAGTAATAATTTCTTCTACCATCGTTTCAGGAGCAAGCGAAGAAAAAATAAAACTTTTACCTGTCTGATCTTTGCTTGTATTGTCAAATGAAAAAATCGGTTTACCGAGTCTATGAACCTCTTGAATAATATTCATAATTTCATTGTAATGATTAATATCTAAATAGAAATCTATTCTATTTAGTATGTTTTCAAAATTATAACGATTAAACTGAGGATAGATTGACACATTTAAATAACGTTGTAAATCAACTACTTGAGAGGCGAAATTAGTATGCGCTAGAATATGAAAATGAACCTCTGGTAGTGCTTTTATTAAATACTCCAGATGTTCCATCTCACAAGCATTCGTAAAAATTGCAGTGTGATACTTTTCTTTTTCTGTAACTACTTCTAAACCATGCTTAATAATCTCTTTTCGTAGAATAATATCTGACCACTCCATACCATAATAAAACCACCATCTATCTCCTAAACGATTATTATACACTGATGACCAAGGTTTACTATCTGTGTAATGAATAATGGAAATTAGAGACTCATATTGATTTGCTTTTTCATACCATTCGTTTTTTTGAAATCGCTCAGCAATGGTATCCATACCAACCATAAAATTATACTTGAAATCTAGTTCTTTCCATTGCCCTACAAAAAAACGATTTAAGATTCCTTGATCTCCAAACTCAACTTCATGATATTGATCAGCCACATTAAAAAGTTGCCTTGAGATTGAGTAAGCTCTCCAATAAGAATTATTAATAAGCAATACCCCCGAATTAAAATTTGTTTCTTGAAATTCATCTCTGACTGCAGCTACAGGACTATTACCTAAATCAATTTCAAAAAGATTCGTTAAATCATCATTGATTATAATATCAGAATCCAAATACAATACTTTATCCTCAGTTATCATATCTGGAATAAAAAAACGAAAATAAGCAGCATATGATAAATGAGGTGTTGGGAGATTGTATTTTCGCAAATTGTTATCTGAAATTTTTACATTAACTACCACCGAATCAAGTGGGGCTAAACGCCTATTCATAACACGAAACCATTCTGATGGCAAATCATCATTAAATACATAGATTTTAAAATGATCGTTAAAAGCTGCTATTGATTTAATGGTTGTCTCTACCTTATTCATATAGCCATTATCGGCCCCCATCGCTATTATTTTATTCATCTCTGTTATCCCTATTCTATTGTTCCAAGATACATTTTTATATCTTTAATCATTTGCATAATTTCAGAAACCTCATAAACTTTATTATAACCTGTATCATCATGATTAGTAACATCAAAGGAATAGATTGGTTTGCCCAATGCACGAACTTTACTAATAATATCAGCTATTTGATTTCCATGGTTAATATCTAAATAAAAATCAAGATTTTTTAACACTTCATCAAATGTAAAAGGAATGAATCCCGGATATACAGATACATTTGAAAATTGTTGTAAGTCAATAACAGACGAAGCAAATGAAGTGTGTGCTAAAATCGAAAAATGTACCTGAGGAAACTCTATTAATAACCTTTCAATCTGTTCCAATTCACATGAATCTGTAAATATCGCAGTATGAAAAAGAGGAGGGTCAATAAGAGTATTAAAATCGCTCAATAATTGACCTTTTATAGGATTTTTTCTCAGAAGAATATCTGACCACTCCACACTATAATAAAACCACCATATAGATCTATAACGATTCTTTGATAAGTGATACCAAGGTTTATCGCCCGTATAATGAATAACTTTTGGCAAAATACTATCAGGTAAAGACGATTGATACCAAGACTCATCATTCACAACTTGAGCCAGCGTATCCATACCAACCATAAAATTATAGAGGCGCCCCAATTTTTTCCACTTTTCCTTAAATAAGATATTTAAAATCCCCTGATCTCCAAATACTGTTTGATGGTATTGTTCTGTTAATTGTAAGAGTTGATTGGCTATATCACTTTCCTTCCACTTTTTAACAGGAATAACCATCATTCCCGAGTTAAATCCACCCGTATAATCTCCATCAAAGTAATCAGCAACTCCGGCTAACCAATAATCTTCCAAATCGATGTTAAACAATTCATCCAAGCAAGATGTTACGATTATATCTGAATCAAGGTAAATCGCTCGATCTTCTTCTACAAATTCTCCTATGAAATAGCGAAAATAAGCTGCGTAGGAAAGATAACTAATTGCTAGTCGGTAATTTTTAAGAGTATGGTCAGAAATTTTTACATTTACAATTTCAGACTGATTAGCTTTCAATCTAAAATTCATAATTCGAAACCAGTCAGAGGGTAGGTCATCGTTAAATATGTAAAATTTTATATTATGATTGTGAGCACAAACAGATTTGATGGTAGTTTCCACCTTATCCATATAACCATTATCTGCCCCCAGTACAATTGCTTTCTTCATAAACTATTAACCCCTTATTCACTCTATCCATAAAATTAACATGATTTCTAAATTTTAAACGGTTCAATCATTATATAAAACCCTAAAAATCAAAACAATAACCTGAAAATATCACTACTTCTCAAACACAACATCATCAAAAATTCAAAATTTTAATCTATCTTAATTTTATAAATTAGTTATTGAATAATTCAAGTAGTTTTAATATTTACAAAAATAATCAAAGTATTTTTATTATAAATACAAGTTAAGTAATTTTTCGTAATACATACTCAATAAATTTCAGACTGTTCAACTCTTAGCCTCTCAAACAACTATTAAAAATCTGGCTCAATCAACTTTATAGCCGAAATCATTTCATCAGGTCTATCAATTGAAAATATTCCATCGTATAAGTTATCATCATTAGATTTCCTTGTAGTATCAAACGTGAAAATCTTAAGTTTTTGCTCTTTCGCTCTACTAAGAATATTCATCGTCTCTATATAGTGATTAATATCTAAATAAACGATTGAATCAGATAACAACCAGTCAATTTTACTATGCAAAACATTTTGATATACTGTCACATTTGTATACTGAGATAACGAAGTTAACGGTTCAGAGCAATCACACGGAGCTGCGATATGAAAATGCCAATCAAATAAAGAACTGATAAGAAAGTGGATATGTTCTATTTCTGCAGCCAGTGTTAAAATAAATATTTGCTTTTTTGATTGATGACTTCGTTGTCTAAAATTCAAATTAGCAGTTTTTGATAAAATTTCAAACCAATCCAAATTTCTATAACTCCACCAAAGTTCACGAAGTCGAGTACTACTATAAGTATGCCAAGGTTTGTGTGTTCCTGCGAAATGGATAATTATAGGGAGCTCATTTTCTAATCTCGGCAATTCTGCATCTCTATAATTATAATCCAATCCTACCAGATAATTATATGTGCTGTCAATTTCCTTCCAATTATGTTGAAAGAAAATATTTAATATACTTTGGTCAGCCATTGCAACCTCAGCTTGCTTCTCCTCTGTCAAACTTAAAAGCTGGGGTATATAAAGATTCTCTCTCCACAACTTATTATCGATCAGTAAGACTCCCGCGTTAAAACCATATAAATCACTTTCCCATGCGTAGGGACTGGCAACAGCAGCAATAGGTTTTCCTTCCATATCAATAGTAAATAATTCAGATAAATCTCCTGCTACTAACAAATCACAATCTAAATATAATGTCCTATCAGAATGAACTCAGTCCGGAATCAAATATCTAAAAAAAGTTGTATAGTTAATCAAGTCTCCTGTTTTATAATTGTTAAACATATTCTTATCCACACGAATATTAATAACTTGTGAATTTACTGTACTTAATGTCGCATTTAATAACTTAAACCACTCTGGAGCAATATCATTATTCAAAACATAGATACATACATTTGTGTTATGAACAAGAATAGACTTGATTGTTGTTTCGGCCTGTACCAAGTAATTATTATCCGTAGCTAGAACGATTGATTTTTGCATAATTGATTCTCCATGTATTTTCTTATAATCTCTACCATTTCTTCTGGCCTTTCATGTGAACAAATACTTTCATATGAACTATCATCGAAATTAGGAAGTCGAGTATTATCAAAAGCTAGCATAGGCTTAGAATACTTCTTGACTAAATCATAAATATAACCTAATTTATCCTCATGATTTATATCTAAATATATATCAGATTCTTTTAGAACTTTTTCTATTAGAATTGGAAATGAGTTAGGGTATAAGCTGACATTTTGAAAACTCGATAGAACTTTTAACTCATCTGCCATAAAAGTGTGTGCCGCAACATGAAAATGTACTTCAGGTAAAGCCTGAGCTAAAAATTTCATATTCTCAACACACCATGAGTTAGTTAGATTCATACAAGTTAATTTCGGCTTATATATATTAGCAGAATAGTGCTCTCCCCTTTCTTTCCAAGTAGATACGATATAACCCCATTCCATAAAAGAATAATTCCACCAAATTTCACGGAGACGACCTACAGAAAATTGATTCCAAGGTTTATCATTAGAAATATAATGCAAAACTTTAGGGAGTGGATTAATTGATTTTTCCAAAATCCAAGCATGCCCTTGTTCTGCGGCCCCTTTATCAAAACCAATCTGGTAATTAAACGTTTCGTTTATTTCAATATATGAGTCATAAAAAAGCATATTCAAAATTGACTGATCACCTTCTGCCACATTCTCATGTTCTTTTTCTGTTAATTCAATCAATTGTTGCCTGATATTTTCAGAGCACCATTTTTTGTTGTTAATCAAGAGAACACCAGCATTGAATCCAAGACCTACTCCAAAGCAAGAACGAGTTGCAGCCAAATAATTTTCACCTAAATCTAATTCAAACAAATCGGTCAAATCATCAGTCACAACCAAATCACTATCTAGATAGAGAACTTTATCTTCTGTTACAAAATCTGGAATAAAATAGCGTGCAAAGGTCATATGATTGATATGAGGTAATTTATTAGACCAGTTCATTTTATACTGTAAGCCAATCAACTTGCAATCAATCAAGTCGCCCCCCATCTCTTGTAAATATATTCTTATTTGACTAAACCATTCCTGGGGAATGTCCTGATTTAGCAAATAAATTTTCAAATGACTATTGTGTCTACAGATTGATTTCATCGCTGTTTCGATTTGTCGAATATAAGCATAATCACCTGCAAATACTACTGCACGTTTGGTATTTCCCATTTTAAATCCTTATCATTTATTCTAACTAACATTATTTATTGTCCTACATACATTAAACCAAATAGATTTTATTCTATCATCTTTACATAACATCAAAATCTATTTATTAACTTACTTATCAAGTAAATATAATGTTTCCTTAATCCATTTCATCGTATCTGTTGATGATAGATCTTTATCTTCAAGTTCTTTTTTTCGAAATTTTAACAGGGATACAAAATTGTCTACGTATCGACCAACATCTATATTTCGAGCAGCAAGAAGAGCTATAAAATTTTCACGCTGCTGTAAGTCTGACTTTATAGCTATTAAATTAAAATGCCTATTAGAGCTCTTAACTGTTCGATAAACATAACTATCTCTATTGATGTAAACGAGCTTAGGGGAAATAAGATAGATTTTAAACCAAAACTCCATATCCTCACCCAATATTGTCAAAGTATTAAAACGAATATCTCCTAGAATATCTCGTCTTACTAACTTTCCACTTACAAAACGATAAGAATGATCGAATGAATCTAAATCAATTAATTCATTTATTAACTCTAGGTAATTAAAAACTCGTTTTTCATAGCCTCTTTGAAAAGAATGAACATACCAAGTGTTATCTTCCATAGAAAATCTTTTATAAGTTGAAATAGATACACCTGCTGATTCATCTATGATTGCATTATAAAGAACTTCTAAATAATCCTCCTCTACCCAATCATCTGAATCAACAAACGTTAAATAATCACCTCTGGAATATTCAATCCCCAAATTACGTGCAGAAGACGCTCCACCGTTTTCTTTCCTGTAGTACTGAAAACGGGAGTCACTTTCTGTATATTCCTGACAAATTCTTCCTGAACCATCAGTAGAGCCATCATCAATCATAAGCACTTCAAAATTTGTATAAGTCTGTTTCACAAGACTTTCCAAGCAAACTCCAATATAACTTTCAGTATTATAGACTGGAATAATAACACTAATCAAAGATTCCATACATTTCACCTACAATCTTAAAATTATAGAATAAATCTTTATTTATCTAGCAATATAGTTGTTGGGCAGTCTCTATGTAAATCATGAAATTTTCCGTTAAATTCCTGTTCATAATAGACTCATTTTATTTAAAATATCTATTCTTTTAGAGAGATACCCTCATTAATTTTCTTTATTTTTCTAAAAATGTTCCATCAAAATTGAGAACTTATTAATCATACTTATAAGTTATTCTAAAATCCTTGCAACAATCTGATTGTTATAGGTTTCATCCTCAATAAATTCAATATCTTGGTCGAAATTATGCTCTGCCGTATGTTTATGAGAAAATTTAACCTTGGTTTTAGCACCCATTTTCATCCACTCATACTCGGAATCAATATGCCCAATATCTAAGACTTGGTGACCCTTTCGACTTAAATGATAGGCTAAAACTTTTGCTGTAGGGCCAAGCATACATAAAATCAAGCGATCAGCAGCATACTTTTCAATTTCGTCTTCAATTTCATGAACTCTAGAAAAGGCACTGTGAGAAGGACAAATTATCCGCTTGATAGAATTTGCCTCATCGAACAAATCATTCCCTACACCTGATCGAGAGGTCGCTCCTTCAACTATCAGTAAGTCACGGTTTTTCCAGATACTTTTCAATTTTTCAAATTGGGATTTAGCTTGACTCTTGTCTTCAAAATCGATATAAGGTCGAGATACAAAGGTTGAGCCATACCATGAATCACAACATAACTCTCTGTAAAAATCCATATAATGATCCATGTGATCTTTCCAAAAGGGAATAGCCCAATATGTAAACCTGAAACGATCTGTAAAGGCATCAGGAAGGCACACTACTAATTCTTCTCTACTTTCCTGGCCGATAATATCTCTCATGATTGAGACCAACTCTTCATCATAATCCTGGTAGGGAATCGAATGCCCTGCAAGCATATTGATTTCCCCATCTCCAAAACGAACTAAAGAAGAATTGTGTTCAATAATATAATCCAAGGTTTCATCTATCCCTTTCACATGGATTGGATCAAGCGGTTTTTCTAGCATAGACTTATTTATCAATTTTTGCAAATCAACCAACATTCGTTCAGGATGTTCACTTGAATACAATCTTTGCCCATTATTTCCATTTTGAGATTTATAAAAGGCTAGTATCGGTTTAGATAGATGAGTCATTTCTGCAACCATATCAGCTGTTGAAGTCAGTAGGTTGATATCTAAATAAACATCCATCTTTTCCTTCAACTCTTCTAACTTATTTCTAGAAATTGCTGGATAGAGCTGAATATTAGGATAACGATTAGATAAATCATATAGTTTTGGCCCCATATCTGTCCAGGCAGCAACCTGAAAAACAACATTGGGTAAGTGTTCAGCCAAGTAATCCAGCTGTTCAATATCCTGAGAAGCCGTAAACGTTAAACAAGTCAAACTTGGAAGTTGTCTAAAACAGGTAAAATGTCCTTGTTTCTTAAAATCTTTTATCGCATCAATCATAAAGGAAACTTTCCCATTTTCGAAAACAATTTGTCCTATTTCTCCATGCTGAGTCGATTGAAAAGCTAATAGCGTTTTTCCTTGTTCTTTAAAAGATTTTAAAAAGTTCTCATCTGCACTACCATGATTGATATCCAAATAAAAACTTGTTGACTTTTTCAACCTATCTAATACAGGAGGAACAATCTGTGGATACAATCTCACATTATCATGTATAGCTAATTTTGTTAGCTTATCTCCCATATCCGTCCAGGCAGCGATATGAAATACCACATCTGGTAGAGCTGTGACTAACTCCTCTATTCCTTCTAAATCTTGGGAATTCGTTAAAGTTAAACAAGAAAATTCTTTATCTAGAGGCGATATTAGTTCAAACTCTCCTATATGGTGTTGTAAAATCTGACTCCACTCCAAATCATGGAATTGCCACCATAAATCACGGTAACGATTGGCTATCAAGGTGGTCCATGGCTTTCTGTAGGTCGTAAAATGAATCACAACTGGTTTATCATTAAAAGCCAGATGTTCCTGCCAATTATTATATAATGCCACAACATCATGTCCTACTTGTAAATTGTAAGCTCTATCTAGCTCTAACCAATCATCTTGCAAGACCTGATTGAAAATCGTTTGATCACCGTTAAAATTTTCAAAACGACCTTCTTCAACTTCCTTTATTGTTAGGATAGACTGTTCAATTAGCCGTTCTTTTAGTTTCTCTTGACGCCATTTTTCATTGTTGATTAGTAGAACACCAGTATTGAAACCTTGACCATTTGCATCTCTAATCGCTGCGATAGAATGTTCTTTTATATCCTGCTCAAATAGACTGTCTAATTTATCATTGACAAGTAAATCACAATCCAAATATAAAACAGTATCTTCTTGTATATAATCTGGAATAAAGTATCGAGCATAGGCAATACTGCTAATATGAGTTTGCTTGATCCAAGCATGAAAAATATCCTGTTCTGGCAACTTCACATCAATAATATCACTACCTAACATGCGAGCTATTTTTCGTGGTTTACGGAACCAATCAGGCATGATATCTTGGTTTAAAATATAAATTTTAACATCTCGATTGTAATATAAAATAGATTTTATAGTTGTTTCCAACTGCCTGGTGTCATTACAATCCCCAGCTAATACAATTGTTTTGTTCATTTCATTCCCTTAATCAATTCCCAAGTGATAGATTGCATCTACCAGTAGCTTTTTAGTGAAATACCCCTCTTTTAACAAATAGCTAAAGGTCTTGATACGATTCGTCATTTCTTGATATTTTTCTACATTCATTTTATCAACTATCTCATGAACTTCTACTAGACTATCCGCCACAAAGCCCAAGCCTTGATCTACTATAAATTTAGCAGTTGACAAGCTACTTGGTACAATGACTGGTATTCCAGCTGTTAGATAGGTACTAACCTTATGAGATATATTTAAGGTATAGTATTGATTACTTTCTCCATCATTTTGATGAGTTCCCCAGACAAGACCAAATCCACCTTTTGATAATTCTAGTAACAGTTCCTCGTCTTTTTTCCATCCTTCAATGCTAAGATTTTTGGCATTGGAACTTGCTTCTCCTTTATTTGAAAATACTCTTAAAAGCGTATCTTGAGACCAATTTTGTAAGTCTGGAAAACGCTCTAAACTTCCTGCAAAAAAAAGTTCTTTCTTAAAGGATGGGGTATAAAGTGACAAATCATGAGGATGATCCCACATCCCTTGAATGAGAATCTTCTTTGTTGTCAATCCTTCTTCTATCAGGCGTTCTTTCATCTGTTCAGATGGAACAATCAAAACATCCGATAGATTATACATATACAGATAGTCTTTCATGAGATAATAATTGCTATCAAACATGAGAGGGACAACATCATGGATAAAGCAAATAATTCTCACTTGCATATCCTTTAGCTTATCAAATAAGAGACGATCAAACTCAAAGCCATTCCAGGTTGGAGACTGAAATACCAGGATATCTCCAATTGAAATACTGGCCATAATGCCATCCAGACGTTTATTCATTTCAGAAGGACTATCTGAAGCAATGTTGTAAAAATAAATACCAACTTCTCTAAAACCCAGTTGACTGGCTATCTTTTGCACGGCATTTTGCGCTAAGATAACCGTGCTATCACCAGCCATGCCGTATAAATTTGTTAAATGTAGTTTCATGTTATATTATCTCATTTTTTATTACTATCTACGGAAGTAAAGACAATTTTTCCATCATTCTTCTATAAATATCTGTGAACTGTATATTTTATTCTTCTTCAAAACTATCTAATTGATTTCTGTCAATCAAAATATGGTTTATTAAATCATAACCCAAACTAACTAGGATAGACCACCTTTGAAACTCTTAGAAGTATCTCCCCTATCCAGTAAGTATCAATTCTTTAATTGCCTGTATTTTAGTATCCGACAACATTTAAGACCTCTTTAATCGCATCTACCATTTTTTCCGGTCTCTTAGATTCACAGATAAAACTTGCTTTTTCTAAATTATGACAAGTGTTATCAAATGAAAGAATAGGTTTTCCAATTTGATACACCTCTTCAATAATATTAGCAATTTCATTTTCATGATTAATATCCAAATAGAAATCAATCTTTTCTAAGACCTTTTTAAAATTCATCGGATTAAATGAAGGTAGTATTTGTACATTTAAATATCGTTGTAGATCAACAATTTCAGATGCAAATCCTGTATGAGCAAGAATTGAAAAGTGAACCTGCGGTAATTCTCTAATCAAATATTCCAGATGCTCTATATTACAAGTATTTGTAAAGATAGCTGTATGATAGAGCTGTGATTCGATGAGTGAGTTTAAGCCCTTCTTAAAGTCAGCTTTTCTCATCACAATATCAGATCATTCCAAAGAATAATAGAACCACCAATCTTCTCTAAAGCGATTTAAATTCACTTGATACCATGGTTTGTCTCCTGTAAAATGAATAATCTTTGCTGAATCTTCTAATTTCAACGAATCGATATACCAGCTATCAATCTGATAATTCCTTGCAACTGTATCCATTCCGACCATAAAATTATAAGAAGAATCTAAAGCATACCAACGATTTTCAAATAATTTATTTAAAATTCCTTGATCTCCGAAAGTACTAGTATGAAATTCGTTTGTTAATTCGAGGAGTCTTTCTGTTGCATTTTCTTGTTTCCATAAAGCAACATTAATGAGCATGACTCCCGAATTAAAAGTAGAGGGAACTAAAGCATCTGCTACAGCCGCTAAAGGATAATCTGTAATATCCTCTAAAAACAATTCATCTATATTTGTTCTAACTATAATATCTGAATCCAAATACAAAGCCTTATCTTCCTTCACAAATTGAGGAATAAAATAACGGAAAAATGCAGCATAACTCAAATGAGACAATGGAAGATTATAGTCTCGTAGACTATGATTTGTTATTTTTACATTAACAATCTCTGATGATAATAACTCTAGTCTTTTAGACATTAATTGAAACCATTCTGATGAAATATCATCATTAAAGACATAAAACTTTAAATTACGATTGTGAGCACAAATTGATTTAATTGTAGTCTCTACCTTATCTTGATAGCCATTATCTGCGCCTAAAACGATAACTTTCTTTTCCATTTCTTTCTCCTCTCAATCTATATACTTTCTAATTTCCTGAACCATTTTTTCTGGATCGGTAGGAGAAAATACTTGAGCTCCCTCGTTGCAATGATTCGTATTTGAAAAAGAAAACACTGGTTTTCCCATACTCTTTACCACATTTGTAATATCATCAATCTCATCATGATGGTTTATATCTAAATAAAAGTCTAATTTTTTCATTACTTTATCATAAGAAAAACGATTATACTGATGATAAACTGTTACATTAGGATACCTCATTAAATCAATAATATTAGATGCAACCCAAGTATGAGCAAATATATAAAAGTGAACATCAGATAAATTCTCTATCAAATATTCTACTTGTTCCAATTCACAACTATTGGTAAAAATAGCCGTATAAGCCTTTGGTACAACTGTCAAATCTTGATAGGTCTGAAATATTCTTTCTTTACGTAACAAAATATCAGACCATTCCAAACCTTGATAAAACCACCAAATATCTCTATAACGATTTTGACTTAAAGGTAACCAAGGTTTTTCTCCAGTGTAGTGAATAATATAAGGTAATACATCATCAGGAAGGGCTGAATTATACCAAGATGATAGTGCTTCTGGAGTCGTCTCAACCGCAATATGAATCAAACTATCTAAACCAACCATAAAATTGTATTTACGATCCAGTTTTTTCCAATTTTCTCCAAATACCATATTGAGAATACCTTGATCACCAAACACTTCTTGATGATGTTTATTTGTTAGTTCGATTAGTTTGACAGAGATATTTTCTCGTCTCCATTTACTAACGTTAATCAACATCATTCCTGAATTAAAGCGATCTTCGTAACCTTTTACAAAATAGTCCCGAACACCAGCAATCCAATAATCTCCTAATTCTTCCTGGAATAGTTCATCCAGCGAGTGAGTCACTACTATATCCGAATTAAGATATAAGGCTTCTTCTTCCACTACAAAATCTGCTATAAAATATTTAAAAAATGTAGCGTAGGATAAATAAGCACTTGGAAGATGATAGCCCTCTAATTGATGATTCGAAATCTTGACATTGACAATTTCTGAATCAATTACTTTTAATCGTCTATTCATAACTTGAAACCATTCGCTCGGAAGATTATCATTAAAAATATAAAATTTTAAGTTTCTATTATGCGTACATACCGACTTAATTGTAGTCTCTAGCTTATTTAAATAACCATTATCTGCTCCAAGAACGATTGCTTTTTTCACTTTATTTCTCCTCATAGATTATCCCTGTTAATAAAAAGTCTAATTCCTCTAGCCTCTTAGTTTCAATACTGTTTTCTAGTCCTTTTTCATTTGCAATTCGATGCCAATAGTCTAGATAAAAATGATGTTGTTAAACGTACTGACTTATATCGATCTTTTTATGCTACCATCGTAATCCTTTCCAATCTCAAATCATGATTATCTCTAATCATTTTTTCTGAAAAACCATTATTTGAAATGCTAATCTTTCGAATACGATATATAAGTTATTTTTTCACTTGCATAAATAACTTATAATTTGTACCTATACCTTCTTTAATCCTTCCTGCTGGAAATGTTATTTGATCAAATAGTTCACGTTTTGACAATATACACCATGAAGTTTGCAACGTTGAGTCTCCCCCTTCAAATTTAGGTAGCTGTTCGACTACTTTTCTCCCACTATAAACATTCTCATACTCATCTCCATATTCATAAGCTCTTTCCTCATCATAAGCACCATAATAAACTGTTGAAACATCTACATTATACTTTATCATCAGTTCATATAAAGTTTCTAAGTAAGAAGAATCTACAAAAGTAAGATATGTCCCTATCGAACGTTCAATTCCAATATTTCTCGCTGAAGATAATCCACCATTTTCTTTTTTCAAAATAACGGAAACGAGTATCCTTAGCAAGATATTCTCTACAGATATATGCTGAATTGTCTGGGGAGGCATCATTGATTAATAAAACCTCAAACTTTGATACGTCTGATTCTGAATACTATCCAAGTACATTCGTAAATAATTCTCAACGTTATAGACTGGATCTGCGATACTGATTAATTCATTTCCATACTATAATTACTTTTCTCCTAAAATTTTTTGTATCTCTGTCACCATTCCATTTGCATCTTCTGTTCTAAAGACTTTACTATATCCACTTGAATCATGACTAGTATTCTCAAAAGTATAGACAGGTTTATTCTGTTCTATTGCTCTATTAACAATACCATCCACCTCTCCCCAATGGTTGATATCTAAATAAATATCTGATTTCTTCAACAAGTCCTCAATAATATCATCATGATGAACATTTGTGTATATATTTACGTTTTCATAATGATTGAAACTTTCAAGATAATCCGAAATATTTGTTTTAGCTGCTATATGGAAAGCTACCTCTGGCAGATTCTGAACAAGATAGTCTAGGTTTTCTAAAGTATCTGAAGCTGTTAAAGTAAAAACATGAAATTGGTGTTGGTTCCTAGGAATGATTTTTAAATCCTCCTGAGAAGTAACGATAGAATTAGCTGGTATATCTTTATAAATTAGGGCATTTGCTCCAATAATGACATTATCTCCAATCGTAACCCCTTTTAAAATGACAACATTAGTTCCAATCCAACAATTTTTTCCTATCGTTATTTTGTCAGCAGTAAATTGAATTTTTTCGATATGGTAATTTGAGTATTTATGATTATGGTCAAAAATCCTTACCCCATCTCCAAACATGGTATCCTTACCAATTTCAATTTCTTTACCACAACGAATCGTACAATGATCATTAAAGAAAACTCTATTTCCTAGTGTTAATTTAGCATTATTAGCTACTTCTAAACTTACAAATGAACGAAATGTAACATCTGTTCCTAATTCAATAGTACTAGTAGGAGAAATCTCTATATGATGAAAATCTCCTAATAATTTTACAGAATCTTTAAAATTCATGTTTTTTTACCACCTATATTATTTCCTAAACTTAGCTTACCTGATAAATCCATTATCCTCTATCATAAAATTCAATAATTTCACAAATTAGAGTTGGGAGATTATCAACTCCTAAGACGATTACTTTTTAATTTTAATCTTCTATGAATTCCAAATGAGTCCTTGATATATTTTCAAAAAATTTAAATTTTCTAAGTCTCTATTATATTCTGTTTCTAATCTTTTCCAAATAGATATATTCAGCGATACAATATGATATAGCCATCCTATTTGTATATCAATATCCTCCATCATTTATTTCTCCGCTCGTATTTCTCCAACAGTCTATTCAAAATGTACTCTGTAATTATATAGGAATTCATGAGTATATAAACAAATTTTTGTACATAAGTACACTTTAAAATAAAACTTCAATCACAGAATCTGTACTACATAGAACTATCTTTTAAATATAGCACTTCTAAATAATTTAAATCTAAGACAAACAATCATCTGAATCAGCAAAGGTACTCAACTTCCAAACATTCAATACTTAAATTACGTACTAATTTTATTTTTCAAAATATTGTAAGCAAGAAACTTTAAAAACATACTTTCTACAAATATCAACAGAATTTTCTAGAGAAACACCATTTATTAACAAACATTCAAAATTTTGATAAGTTTACTTCATAATGTTTTTCAATCATTTTCTCAAACACTTCCCCATATTACAGATAGAAACTATAATACTAATTAACTCTTAAAGCACTCTCACTACCTATATCTATCAAAAATAAAATTTCCTTTAACCAACGTACAGTCTCTGTATCTTCTAAATCGTATTTTACCTGTTCCTCTATTCTATATTTTAAGTGAGTGATAACATTTTCTACATAACTCTGCTTTTCCACTCCTCTAACTCCAAGAAAAGTAAGAAAGTTAAGACGTTGTTGAATATCACTACGAATCGCTTCCGAATCATAAATTCTTAAATTACCCGTACGATATACATACGTATCCCTATTTACATAAGCAACTTTATTCGAAAACAAATAAACTTTATACCAAAATTCCATATCTTCCGATAAAGTAGTTACCTCATTAAATTTAAAATCACCTAACACATTTCTATCAACTAATTTACAAGTCGAATATCCATATGAATAATCATACCTCTCTAATAGTGGAAGTTCTAATATAAATTCTCTCTGATTAAAAACTCGTTTTTCGTATCCTCTCTGATAAGAATGGACATAATAACAATTATCATCCATATTAAATTGTTTATAAGTAGAGACAGATATATCTGCTTTTTCATCTATCAAAGCTCTGTACAGCACTTCTAAATAATCTGATTCCACCCAATCATCCGGATCTATAAAAGTAATGTACGCCCCCCCCGAACGTTCAATACCTAGATTTCGAGCTGAAGAGACTCCACCATTTTCCTTTTCAAAATATTTGAAACGAGAATCCTTATCAACATATTCTCTACAAATATCAGCAGAGTTATCTGGTGAGCCATCATTGACTAATAAACACTCAAATTGTTCATAACTCTGATTCATAATACTATCTAAACATTGTCGTAAATATTTTTCAACATTGTAGATAGGGACTACAATACTAATTAAATCTTGTGTCAATTGCTTAAATCTCCTCCTAACAAAAACAAACTTTCTTTCAGCCATTGAACCGTTTCGTGAGTTTCTCCCACTTCTTCTGATAATTTTATTTTGGAAACATTCATGAAGTGCATATATTCCGATAGATGATTAGTTATATCCATCCCTCTAGCAGCAAGCATCGCCAGAAAAATGAGACGTTGTTCAACATTACTTCGAATATTTTCTGATTCATAATACTTTGAATGATCATTACTAGTTCGGTAGATATAAGTATCTTTATTTTCATAAACAATTTTCTTAGATATTAAAAATACTTTGCTCCAAAACTCCATATCTTCACCATAACCAGTAGAGAGATTGAAACGAATATATTCTAGTATATTTCTAGTGATCAATTTGCAACTAACAAAATTATAAGTACTATCATATCCGCGCAACAAAGGTAGAGAATCAATTAATTCTACATTTGTAAAAACTTTTCTATCATATCCTCTCTGAAAAGAATGAACATAGACGCAATTATCATCCACATTAAATTGTTTATAAGTAGAGACAGCTATATCTGCTTTTTCATCTACTAAAGCTCTGTACAGCACTTCTAAATAATCTGATTCCACCCAATCATCCGGATCTATAAAAGTAATGTACGCCCCCCCCGAACGTTCAATACCTAGATTTCGAGCTGAAGAGACTCCACCATTTTCCTTTTCAAAATATTTGAAACGAGAATCCTTATCAACATATTCTCTACAAATATCAGCAGAGTTATCTGGTGAGCCATCATTGACTAATAAACACTCAAATTGTTCATAACTCTGATTCATAATACTATCTAAACATTGTCGTAAATATTTTTCAACATTGTAAATTGGAATTATAATACTGATTAATTCATTCCCCATATACTGACCACCTAGACTTTATTTTCTATTTATTCTCTTCTCTTTACACAAAGATTGCCATCATTATAAACCACACTGTTTGCCGGAACATCATTGCGTATGAGACAACCGGCTCCAATAACAGTATTATCCCCAATAGTCACTCCTTTTAAAATCGTAACATTACTTCCTATCCAGCAACCTCTCCCAACTCTAATTGGTGCTGTAGTCCACTGCCATTTTTCTATATTTTCGGCGGTATAAACATGGTCGTGATCGTAAAAACGAACTCCTTCCCCCATCATAGTACCTACCCCGATTTCAATTCTTTCCATACAGTTAAAACTACAAGAGTTATTGATAAAGACACCATCATTCAATACCAACTTCCCAGAAGAAACATTAAAATTTTCAAAATTTCTACAGATGACATTGGCTCCTACAAGAAAGTTAGCCTTATTATCTATTTGAAATACATTCCAAGTCCCATCTTGGATGATTTTTTCTTGATGATTGACTCCCACACTGACTTCATTCAGACACTCTCTCACTCTAGAAACCAATTTATCTGGTGTACTTGATAGAAAAACTTCCTGCCCCTGATTTCCATGAACTGTATTGTCAAAAGCCAAGACCGTTTTACCAGCCTGCACAAATTTGGAAACAATAGAATCAACTTCTTGAAAATGATTGATATCTAATAGGATGTCGCAGATGTTCACTAGAAAGTTCAACTGTTGTTCATTCGTAATCGTTAGGAGCCGAACATTGTGTTTAGTTTCTAAACTACGAATTCTATCCGAAAACTGGACAGGTGCTGCAATATGAAAACAGATGTTTGGCAAGTTTTCAAGGAGATAATCCAAATCTTCAATCTGATCACTAACAGTTAAGATTAGTGCATCACCTACTAAATGATTTTTCTTCATTTGCTTATTTCTCTTAATTTCTCAATCATTTCTTGAACTTGTTCTACTTTGTAGGTTATCTGTCCAACTTCACGATATTTTGTATTTTCAAAAGCTAAAATCAACTTTCCTCTTTCTGAAAATTGATCCAACATTTCCTCTGTTTTTTCACCATGATTAATATCTAAAAGTACCTGACTAGTCTCAATTAATTCTTGATCCAATTCTACTAAATAATTAATTCCAGCATAAACAGTTACATTTGGATAGACCAACAATTGTTTTAAACGATCACTGACCATCACTCTAGCTGAAATCTTAAATTGAATATTAGGCAAGGATTGAATCAATGTCTCAATTTGTTCAATATTATCTGAAGACGTATAAATTAAACAAGTAAGCGGTTCTCTGATAGGATAGATATGTGATTTTTGTAGTGGGTGTAAATGATGATTTTTCCCTAACTCTGTCCATTCCAGACTATGATAATACCACCAAACATCACGATAGGTCTGCGCAGCTAAATCAAACCATGGCTTTCTATGTGAGAGATAATGGATAATACCAGGATAATCTTGACCTGCTGGTAACTCATAGTCTGTGAATTGCCTATGAATGACAACATGGTTATTATCAAATTTCATCTCTATCCATTTATTTTCAAAGAGCATATTTAAAATACTTTGATCCGCTTGATCCACTTTATCGTGCCACTCATTTGTCAAATCTATCAAGCGTTGGGACATGTTTTCTTGTTTCCACAAACGATTGTTGATTAGTAAAACACCCGCATTGAACATCTCCCTACCATAGTATACTCTTCCCCCATAATCTCGAACAGCTGCTAATGGATAGTCTTGCAAATCTGTTTCAAACAAGTTATCCAAATTTTTAGTTACTACCAAGTCGCAGTCTAAATAGAGAGCCTTATCTTCTTGCACAAAGTCAGATACAAAATAACGCAAAAACACTGTGTAACTAATATCTGTTTTATAACGCGAAATTTGCTCGGAAGTTACCCGACAATTGATAATCTCTGAGTCATATCTTTCCAATCGCTTATTTAATTGTTTAAACCATTCATTAGGAAAATCACTATTAATCAGATAAAAGCGAATCGAGCGATTATGGTAACAGATAGACTTAATGGTCGTCACAACCTGCTCTGCATAGGCATGGTTTGCTGCGAGGACAATGGCTTTTTTAGCTGTTTTCTTTTCGGTAGTTAATTGATTTAAAACATTTTTTTTAGCAGCAAGCTCCTTATAAATACTGGTATCTGATAGTTCACTAGCTTGACCGTTCGCGAGACCGACTTCCAACATCTGACGATAAACCTCTAAGTGTTTCTCAAGAGGATACCCCATACTAGCTAATAGAGTAATGCGCTCGGACATAGCATCAACCAAGGCATGCATCCACTTTTCAGTCCACTTTCTCGAACTACTTCCTTCTCTTTGACGATAAGCATATAAACCTGCATTCAAATAAATTGTACTTTTAGCAAGTAAGTAAAGCTTTTGATTGAGGTATCCATCTTCTCCTAACTTACCTACCTCAAAACGTAAGTCTTCAAATAGGCCTGCCTTATAAAGTTTTCCAGCAACACAAATCAAAGCAAAATTTTTCATTTGTTTTGATTCATATAAATTTTCAAAAATAGAGACATTATCATATACCTTCTCATAATAGGAATCCCCGAATATATGGAAATAGAATACCCCCTCCTGTTCATCATAAGAGTAATAATTTCCAACTGCTATATCTGCACAATACTCAAGTAATTTCTTATATAAAACTTCTATATAATTCGGTTCTACCCAATCGTCTGAATCAACAAAGGTCACATAAGATCCTGTCATTCGATCCAAGCCCATATTCCGTGCTTCCGATTGACCACCATTTTCTTTTTCAATATAAATAATCCGATTATCTTTTTGTGCATACTCTTGACAAATCACGCCCGAATTATCTGTAGAGCCATCATTGATAACGATAATTTCAAGATTTTTATAAGTTTGATTAATTAAACTATCCAAACATTGTCGCAAATAATTCTCAACATTGTAGATTGGAACTATAATACTAATTAATTCATTTTCCATATAATCATTCCCTAGAATATCTATTTTTAGCTACGTTCTTTTACAAGTACATTCCCATCATTATAAACCATACTGTTTGATGGAATATCATTGTGTATGAGACAACCTGTTCCGATAATGGTATTATCCCCAATAGTCACTCCTTTTAAAATCGTGACATTACTTCCTATCCAGCACTCTCTTCCAATTCTTATTGGCGCTGTGGTCCACTGCCATTTTTCAATTTTTTCAGCGGTATAAACATGGTCGTGATCATAAAAACGAACACCTTCCCCCATCATAGTTCCGTTTCCGACTTCAATTCTTTCCATACAGTTAAAACTACAAGAATTATTGATGAAGACACCATCATTCAATACCAACTTGCCAGAAGAAACATTAAAATTTTCAAAATTTCTACAAATAACATTGCTTCCGACAATTAAATCTGCTTTATTATTAATTTGAAATACATTCCAAGTCCCATCTTGGATGATTTTCTCTTGATGATTGATGCCTACTCTGACTTCATTCAGATACTCTCTCACTCTCGAAACCAGTTTATCTGGATTACTTGACGAAAAGACTTCTTGACCTTGATTGCCATGGACTGTATTGTCAAAAGCGAAGACAGGTTTCCTAGTCTGAACAAACTTGGAAACAATAGAATCAACTTCTTGAAAATGATTAATATCTAGTAGGAAATCACACATATTCACTAGAAAATCAATTTGCTGTTCAGTTGTAACTGTCCTGAGACGAACATTATATTTAGTTTCTAAACTACGGATTTTATCCGAAAACTGTACAGGAGCGGCAATATGAAAACAGATGTTTGACAAGTTTTCTAGGAGATAATCCAACTGTTCAATCTGATCACTAACCGTCAAAATCAGAGCATCTTCTAATAGATGTTTTTCCTTCATTTGCTTATTTCTCTTAATTTTTCAATCATTGCTTGAACTTGGTCAACAGCATATACTTCCTGACCCGCTTCGTAGGATTTGGTGTTTTCAAAGGTTAAAATGGGCTTCCCAAGTCTTGCAAATTGATTTAAAATCTCTTCTGTTTTTTCACCATAATTAATATCTAAAAGTACTTGGCTCGTTTCTACCAACTCATAATCAACATCTACCAAATAGTGAATCCCGTTAAAAATGGTCACATTTGGATAAACTGTCAACTGTGCTAATTTATCACTGACTATGACTCTAGCTGCTATCTTAAACTGAATGGCTGGTAAGGATTGAATCAATGTTTCAATTTGCTCAATATGGTCTGAAGCTGTATAAATGAGACAAGTGAACGGTTCCTTTATAGGATAACGGTGAGATTTTTGTAATGGGTGTAAATGATAATTTTTTCCTAACTCTGTCCATTCAAGGGCATGGTAGTACCACCAAACATCACGATAGGTTTGAGCCGCCAAGTCCTTCCACGGTTTCCTATGAGAAAGATAATGAATAATACCAGGATAATCCTGACCTGCAGGTAATTGATAATCAGTGAACTGTTTATGAATGACAATATGATTATAATCAAAGTCCAATTCTAACCATTTATTTTCAAAGAGCATATTTAAAATACTTTGATCAGCCTGATCGACCTTATCATGCCATTCATTGGTTAGGTCAATTAGCTTTTGCGTCATATTCTCTTGTTTCCAAAAAGCATTATGAATCAAGAGAACACCTGCATTAAACATTTCTCGACCGAAATAGGCTCTGCCCCCGAAATCTCGAACAGCAGCCAGAGGATAATCTTGTAAGTCTGTAGCAAACAAATCATCCAGATTTTTCGTTACAACTAAATCACAGTCCAAGTAGAGGACCTTGTCTTCTTGCACGAAATCAGCTATGAAATAGCGTAAAAAAACTGTGTAACTAATATCCGTTTTATAACGCGAAATTTGTTCAGAAGTCACCCGACAATTGATAATTTCTGAATCAAACTTCTCCAAGCGCTTATTTAATTGTTTCATCCACTCATTAGGAAAATCACTATTAATCAAATAAAAACGGATTGAGCGATTATGATAGCAAATAGACTTTATAGTCGTCATGACCTGATCTACATAAGCATAATTTGCTGCTAACACAATAGCCTTCTTTTCCTTTTGCTCCTGTATTGACAACTGATTTAAAAGAGTTCTTTTCATTTCAAACTCTTTATAAGACTGTGTATCTGAAAGTCCATGAATTTGGCCATTATAAAGTACCCAATCCAACATTTGACGATAATGTGCCAAGTGTTGTTCTAAAGGATAACCTAGACTAGCTAATAAGGTAATGCGTTCAGACATAGCATACACTAAGGCTTGCATCCACTTTTCTGTCCAATGTTTGGACAGACTATTTTTTCTAACTCGATATGAATAAATTCCTCTATTTATATAAATAATCTTCTCAGATAATAAATAAATCTTTTGATTGAGGTAACCATCCTCTCCTAATTTACCTATATCAAAGCGTAACTGCTCGAACAATCTTGCTCTATAGAGTTTGCCCCAAGCAGATATCAAAGCAAAACTCTTCATTTCTTGAGATTCATACAAGTTCTCAAAGATAGAAACATTGTCATACACTTTCTCATAATAGGAGTCTCCCAATATATGGAAGTAGAACATTCCTTCGCTTTCGTTGAAAGAATAGTAATTCCCAACGGCAATATCTGCATGATACTCAATTAATTTATTATATAGAACTTCTACATAATCCGACTCAACCCAATCATCTGAATCAATAAAAGTTACATAGGAACCAGTCATTTTGTCCAGACCTACATTTCTCGCATCTGATAAACCACCATTTTCTTTTTCAATATAAACAATCCGATCATCTTTTTGTGCATACTCTTGACAAATTGTGCCCGAATTATCTGTAGAGCCATCATTGACAACAATAATTTCAAGATTTTTATATGTTTGTTTTATGATACTATCTAAACATTTATTCAGGTAATTTTCAACATTATAGACTGGTACAATTACCGTAATTTTTTCAATCATGAGCCCATCCTCCTTTCCAACTATTATAACATTTTTTTTGCTATTTTTTAAGCTATTAAGGAATTTCAAATTAAAAAAAATCTGTTTATTTCATTGACAATAACGTTCTTACAATACTAAATCATAATCACATTTTGAGTTGAATAATTATGCAAATATAAAAGGAGAACAATTTGAAATATTCAGCTTTGCAATCTTACTGCAGTTATGTAATCACATTTTCTAATAATCAATCCTAAAGATACATTTTTAATTCACTTCATCCAAAGAAATGACTCATCTGTCCGCATATCAAGCATCTTTTAAGAATCTATTGATGTAAAGAATCTTATTATTTTAGAATAGCTATCTAATAAACGTAAAAAAGCAACCTACATCAAAATTTAGATAACATTCTAATTTTTGAGTATAGGCCACTTTTTCTATCTAAAAATAGAGAAAAATCAATTTATAAAATGTGTTTGACTAACCTTCAAAATATTTAGCTGCAATTGCTTTTTTGACCAAAATTTGTTGATAAGATTCCACGTCTCCATGTTTAAGAGTTTCTTCTTCATGAATAGATAATCGCCATTTATAAGCTTGAATTTCTCTATCTAATAACTCCTGAGGAGCTCCAATCAATTGGAGAATAGTCATACGTTCTTCAATACTCTTTAAGGGATATACATCTGCAAGATTGACTGTCCTTGTAACACTTGTAGAACGTTTTCTATGGATATAAATAGCCTTATTCATAAAAGCAATTTTATCTGCCTGAAGATAAACTTTATAAGTTGTGTAATCATCCTCTACACTTTTATCTGTTGGATATACAATATCCTTAAACAGCTCTGTCTTGTATAACTTCGCCCACGGAACTGTAAAGCATTGACTGAGATTATACTTACTGTCATATTGATGGCAAAACCATTCAAATGGCGAATAAGTCTTCTCAAAATAATCATCTGCTCCTACATGAATCAAAAAACTAGCTTGATCATCCAAAAATTGAGTAAAGTTTCCGATTGCAATATCTGCATCTGTTTTTTTCAATAAATCATAAAGATTTTGGATATGATCCAACTCCAACCAGTCATCATTGTCTACAAAAACGATATAATCCCCAGTTACAACTTCCAAGGCACGATTGCGACTAGAAGAAACTCCACCGTTTCTTTTATGATAGACTTTAACACGTTCATCTTGATTTTGATAACGTTGACAGATTGCTGCTGAACCATCTGTTGAGCCATCATTAATCAAAATAATTTCAAGATTTTGATAGGTTTGTTGAACGATACTATCCAAACATTTTTCAAGATATAGTTCTGACATATAAACAGGAACGATAACACTAATTTTTTCCATCATTTCAATCATATACTCCTTTTCTGATGCATTATATAAAAAACAAAGTCAATTCTAGTACAGTGCGCATTATTTAAGATATATCCTAAATCAATTCTAATATTTCTGATAACAGATTAATTACATTTAACTTCCCCAGCATTTGGTAAGTATTCTTTTATAAATCCTGATATATCCTTACTCATGATTTTATCCAATCGTTCAGAAATAATGTCTTCTGGCCAATTCCACCACGCAATTTCTAACATCTGTTCACGAAAAGTAGGTTCTGCTATACGATAACGAATCACTTTGGCTGGATTGCCTCCTACAACAGCATATGGTTCTACATCCTTGGTCACTAGAGCCCCTGCTGCTATGACTGCACCATCTCCAATAGTTACCCCAGCCATGATTTGAGCATTGTTTCCAATCCAAACATCATTACCAACTCGAGTTGGACTTTTCAAAATATGATCATCAGTCATCTGCAATGACTCATCCGTGTAAAATACCTCTAAACTCTTGAATGGATAGGTTGTAATCAACTCTAAATCATGATTTGCAGTTATAAATTGAACATTATGCCCAATAGAACAATAATCACCAATTATAACCTGACCTCCGGGGTCATAGTCAATTAATTGTGGAATGCCATACGTATGCTTCCCTACCATTAAGGCTCCGTAATCAATCAAATAGCGACAAGTATATTTTGTCAAGTAATCAAATAAATCTGGACGAGAATCATATATTCGTATTTCTAAGGGAATCGTTTCCTGATGTAATCCTTCCCAGTAGGAATGACCTACTTCTTCATAGCAACACTCAAAAACTGCTGTTAGTTGCTCTGACTTAGAATATAATTTAAGTTTGTAATCTTCTAATTTCCAAAACCGCTCATTATCATGACCTGCTCCACCAATATCTCTAATCTTACCATCAGATAAGAATTGAAAATAACGTTGGTGTTGCTTATTTTTATGTGAAAACAAACAAAATTTTCCAGATAGCAATTAAAACTCTCTCCCTTCAACTAAATTGACTATATCTATCAGTTCACCTACAATCTGAATAAGTAGCCATCTAACGAAAACTTTATACAAATTTAGTGTTATTTACCCTTCATATAGAGGGACTATATAGCGCTCTCTTGTTATATACATCTTACCACAAATACCCTTATAATAAAAGCAACTTACATAGAAATATCAAGGCTATCCTAGAATTGAAAATTAATAAATTTACATACAATTAACGAATTGGAAAGATAATCATATACGATTCAAAGCTATGCCGATGGAGTTTTATTTCTTCAAGGATATTAATCGACAAGTAAAATGAGATCTTAAAGTCTTGTTTACCATAGGTTACAACCGTACAGGAAAAGTGCGAATACAACTATCGATCATTAGTAGACATTTACGACGAAATAATGCAAAAAATCCCCTGGATGAGTTTTCATCCAAGGGATTTTTCATAAATCGAAATAATAATACTTCCTATGTATTTTTAATCCGATTATTCTTCGTCATCACGTTTACGGCGTTTCGCAAACAGACCTAAACCAGTCACGGCTGCCAAAGCTCCAAGGAGTACAGATGATTTGGAAGCTTCTGTACCTGTATTTGGCAATTGCTGTCTTGACTTACCTGCTGATTCTGATGGTGTTTCAGAAGATAATGTATCCGCTGATGCTGATACGCTGGTTGAAGCTGACGCACTTGTTGATGCTGGTTCAGAGGCTGATGTGCTTGCTGATGCCGATGCATTTGTTGATGCTGAGTCAGAAGGTGATGTGCTTGGTGTTGTTACATCTTTCTCTGTCTTAGTCAAATCTGCACCTGGGATAACTGCTGTCTTACCTGATGGTGTTGTGACTGTTGCGTTACCCTTGTTATCTACTACTACTGTAGAGCCTGGGTTGACCGCTTTGACCTTGTCCTCAATCACTTTCTTCTCTTCTGGAGTTAAAGCATTTGGATCAGATACAACTGTCTTATCTGCTGGTTTAACGATGTCATTTCCTGCATTTGGTTTCGTTACATCTTTTTCTGTCTTAGTCAAGTCTACGCCTGGGATAACTGCTGTCTTACCTGATGGTGTTGTGACTGTTGCGTTACCCTTGT
>ERZ773051.291-NODE-291-length-39326-cov-10.084388_pt1 | contig 39326 bp, 62 predicted proteins | sample MGYA00580631_ERZ773051 | MGnify/ENA primary metagenome ERZ773051 (study PRJEB29015, sample SAMEA2738137) | human oral metagenome | biome: human oral; feature: human-associated habitat; material: saliva | place: China | collected 2204 ... | reverse complement strand
GGTTCGAATCCTCTTCGGGACACCACCTCAAAACACTGCAATTCTAACGAGTTGCAGTGTTTTTCTTTTTTACTGATATACTATCTATTGTCAATATTTACCGATATTTATCGTTATTGGTGTGTTACAAGGTGTGTTACATATTGTGCGCAATTTATTTTAAAATAAAAAAGAAGGAGGGCATCTCTGCCCTCGCAACTTATGTATAAGGTGCAGGCGACACTCACCTGCTGAACTATATTATATATATGATAAATGGATATGTCTATTTTTCAATAAATTGAGATGACTATATCATAATCCTAAAAAACCTAGTGCATCTAAAGATGCGATGTAGTGTGCCATATCAACGAATATAGCTATATCATTGAATATACTCATACTCTTAACCTCTTCTGCAGTAGCCCAGGTGTACCCAGCCACCTGCTCCCTTGGAATAACCCCAATCGCCGCTAACCTTGAGGATGCGAAGCGGAGTTCCGTTCTTCAGGAAGTTAACACGTCTATAACCTGTACCAGGACCCGACCTTACATTAAGTCCGCCAGCTGCATTAACATGATACATTCCCAAAGGGCGCCCAGAGTTACTTGCTGTAGGTGTGCTTGCTGCTCCTGATTGCGGTCTCAAAAAGTCCATACACAGCCAGCCGCCAGCACCAGAGCTATACCCAAAGTTGTTTTCTATCTTAAGCACTCTAATTGGAGTGCCTGCTGGATATGTGCGTATCACAGAGTACCCCGTTCCTGCACCACTCCTACAGTTTAGCGGTGCGGTTACTGTGTACAGTCCTAGTCCCTTATCACTAGCTTGTGGAGCTGGCGCGGGTGTTGGTGCGGAGGTTGTCGGAGCTGATACACCGTCATATGTTGGTCGGAATATTTTACGGATATTCTTAGCTAATCTCGTCCTTATAGCTACTCTACTACCGCTGGTGTTGCCCTCTATCGTGGTAAATGTTCCGTTGCCATTATTAGCTATAAGAAATCCTATATGATCTCGCGAGCCTCGACCGCTGTTATTACCCTCTCCGCTCCAGCAGAATATGATCACATCGCCCGGCTGTGCCTCACTCATCTTGACCCACTTGTAATGTGAGTCCATCCAACTCTCTGCATTTGGAACGTATGCAGATTTCTGGAAATTCACTCCGCAATGCTGCAAGATGTATGATACGAAGACATCACACCATGCCCATGCACGATATTTTTGCGAGCCATAGTACCAATCGCTAAATCTTGCAGACCCTTCACCAAGGAACTGCCTAGCATAATTAATTACTTGATTTCCTGTTGCCATGATTACCCCTCCGCGTTCTCTAGCGGTGCATCTTTAGGATCTAGTTCCTCATGCAGCTCTGCACTGCTCATTTTATTGAATTCACCGCCAACTTTTGGATTACTTACAAATTGCTTAAATGATTGGTGTAAGCCAGTAGAGGCTAGTCCAGTTAACCCTCCTCTTACAAGCGCTTCGAAATTGACACCCAGGCAGATAACACCGCAGATAGCTCCTATGACGAATAGTGCTGTTGGGATTATCTTGTTATCTGATGGCATGTAATTCTTCATCAGATATCCGATGCATAGGCAAAATACTAGCACCATTGGAATAAAAAGTTTTGAAATAAAATCTAGATTCATTTTGTCCTCCTTTCAGACAATTAAAATGCCGAGCTTTCGCCCGGCTAACTAACTTATTTATTTTTTTCTAAATCATCTAATCGATGCTTCACCACCTCGAGTCTTTCCTCGATTACAGGAATCCTCGATGCGAAGTCGTTATGCTTCCTAACCTCTTCCGTAAGCTTGTCTATCTTGTAATCAGTAAGGCAGCTCGATTTGCGAATACCGTACAGCGAGCCCCCGCCCGCCCCAAGTGCCGATACGCAAGCTACTACAATGCTTGTCCAGTCTAACAATTTGATTCCTCCTAATTCTGATGAATGTACACGTTGCGTTGCTCGCCCCAATTGCTGTGTAAGAAGCTGTAGCTGCGCCCTTTAATTACAGCAAAGCAAACAGAGCCATACTGCTGATTATTCGCAATTGTGCACAATCCAACATATTCATTTTCTGTTAAATCTTTGCAAAACAAATATGCACCTGCAGCAGTTGCTCTTCCGCTACAAGTAACGATTCCGTCATGTGGAGCTGTCCATGTTCCGCTCAAAGACAAGGTATCTTTTACATATTTCTTATCTTCAAGCCTCTTCAACTTATTCTTCACTTCTGCCATAAATTTATTGAGAGATATCATTATGCAACACCTCCTATCTTTATTAGTTTTGCAAAGTGCTTGAAAACCTTGATTTTACAGAGCTTTACCCCCCCCCATATAGGAGATAACAACCTTAACTTTACAATTATTCCATTCAGCTCCTGATACAAGTTCAAGACTCCCGGAACGAATAATTGTAGCTAATCCCCACTCGATATAACCTCCGCTACCATAGTTAAGCATTGGATAAGATAATGGCAACGTATAGTTCGCATACTGCACTGCTCCACTAATTGAGATGATTTTATCCACCTCGATACCGACATTTCCGAGAGAGTTTATTCCCTTCTTGATGTTGATAGTTTTAGTTATAATCTTTGTCCTGATGCCAGTGTCCGCCGCATCGATACTCTTAAATTTATCCATGATGGCTGTGAGCGTGTTATTAAGACTTATCATATTCCACCTCCTATACTCTTATGCTGCTACCGAAGTAAGCAACAAGCTCAGACTCTAACGATGCATTATTGATGTGTGCATCGGTCATGCTAATATTCGCATTGCTCACATCCGTTCTCAATTTATCTATTTTGTTTTGCAAATTGCCCGCTGCGGTTCCACTTACTGCTGCTTGTAACAAACTTACATACTGATTAGATATTGACTCAAGATTAAGCGGAGTAGGAAATGCTGGAATTACCATCCCGCACAGTTCTCTGTCCGATCTTGTATCAACAATATTTGCATTGGTTATCTCTGTTGCTCCCGGCATAACGTATATGTCAGCAAGTGCAATCTCGTAGTAGTTTGATTCTCTCACAAGTTCAGGAGCCGTTGGAGTCGTAGATGATACGCCCTCCTTTTTATAAATCTCAATGCTTCTTACGCTATCAGAATCATCCATCCTTGCAACAATTCTATCTATCCTCTTTAGTGAGGTATGTGCAGCACTGATAGAGATAATCCTTTTGTTCTGCTCGTAACCTCTTGTACCTTCAATATGGCAGCCTCCAGGCATCACCCCTACTGTCATTCCTCCGTTTGCTACAATCTGCAAATTACTACCATCTGCACTTGTCATAAACACACCATTGCTCCAGCACATTTTATTAAATGTGCGCTCCATCCTATGGTCGATTGCTCTATCCCCATATGGATCAGATGGTGTGGTTTTTGAGATAAATGGATAACTTATCATATGTCCTCCTTCCTATATGCTGACTGGAATATACTTAGCTTTTCTAGGTGTGCCAAATGTGATTTTTAACTCCAGTCTGTTTTTGCTATACGTTTCATTTACTTCTACAATTCGAGCTTTGAATGTCTGCTCAATCTCATCAAATGAGATGCTGCATAAATCACCGATATCATAATCATGTAGATAATAAATATTGTTCTGGATGATATCTGCCACTATGGTTTCTTGTCTATAATGATTAAGCATATCAACCTTAGCTTGCTGTCGCATTTGCTCTCTTATCTGTGCTTCGTTCGCAGGCTTAAGTTCGATTCCAGATACATTACCCTCAATTACTTTTTTAGGGTAATAATCTACATCTATCGGTCTGTTGTTCTCGTCAATGTAGAATTCTGTAATTCTACCTCTGCTATTGCCACCTTCATCTGTGATTATTGCTTCATTTGAGAATCCGGTTGTCTCCATAGTTTGAAAGATTTGATAATACGGAAAAGCATCGCTATCATCATATTGATATTCAACTCTGGATACATTTTCATAGCCTTTTCCAAAAATAATTTTATCGCTTAAATCTCTGCCTACTTTTGGTCCAATGAGATAAGTGAAATGTGGCTCGTCTGGATTCTTTTCCCATCTCTCTAATTCAGATGCAAGTGGCCACTTCCTGATCTCAATTATTGGAGACATGTTGTGCAGTAATAAGTAATTACGTATAGCTTCCCCTATGTTGTCACCTTGCTTTATAGAAAGGTCGACTTCATCTGGCCAAGGACTTCCGTCTGCCGGGTGAATACCTCCAAGAAATGATGGTCTAGGTTGATGTGTTATCCCAATTACATTGTTGGCTAGAACGTGTGCATCTATTTCAAGGCTTACCCAGAATTCCCACTCTGTGTGATCTGCTGCTTTTGCAAATGCGTTACTATCTTCTCTTGCTTGTACAAGGTCTAGCAGTTTTTCTAGAAAATAACCTTTTACAGTAACAAAGGTTCCCTCTATTTTTTCTTCAATAACAGTCTTTTTTACAATGCCAGTTTCTGGACGACCATCTATATTTACATATTTGATTTTGTCATTCCATTCACTTGCAATGGTGTATATCGTAAAATCCCCAGCTTCATTCCACTTTCTATTCCATGTGATTTCGATAAACTCAATTGGCTCCAGTGAATTCATAGCTTTGTCATAAAAGTTGATCATATGCCATCATACCTTCCTGTATATGTGATTTTAGACTTGAACGCTGTTCCACTCGGTGATGTTATCGATATCAAATTTACACCTGGTACAAGCTTCAATTTCCTATAGTCCACAGGGCTCTTTATCATCTCACCATTTAGTGTTGCGTATGCTTTGGAACCATCAATACTAACGATATCTCCCTTTTTCAAAGTTACTTCCGCAACACATGTTGCATCTCCAACTTTTACAACTAAGTCTTTTACATAACCATCTGCTATGATTTTAATAACAGGATTTGTTTTTGCAGTTCCCTCGTATTCTATCAATACACTATCTGATCTATCCTCGGTTGAGTACAACATTTTCTTACCTGATGTATAAGCTCTTGCAACTGACCATCTTGCTGTTACACTAGATAAGTTCGATTGTTCTTCTCCAACGGCAAAAAGTTCGCCATAAGGCGATAGATAGGATACTTTTAGCGATGCATTTTTTCGATACCTTTCTGTTGGAAATGTCAGTCCTTTAATTGCACATCCTTTTGCTATTTTGACATCTCCCATGTATGTTATTTCAACATCATAGGTAAATGCTGGATTGTGAAAAAACAATGCTGCTCTGCGCAACTCTCGATAATTTCCATCATCATAATTTCTAGGAACTGTGGCAACTTCTATCGTTCTAGATCCTTTACGTCGCCCAGTTATTAAATCACCATCACCTATTCCTTTAGCCTCGGTAAATACTTCAATTTGAGGAAACTCTGCTCCCTCAAGCGATGTCATCATCCAATCATCATTTTCATAATTAAATGTTAAGCCATCACTACGGATGGCTCTAACACAATATCCTTTATTCCTCATTTATATATAATCCCCCGCAAATGCATACTTAGCTGTATTCTTTATAGCTTCTGCCGTCTCTCCAGGAGTCTTTACAGGCTGGTAAATGTTGATGTTCTGTACAACATTTCCTGTTTGATTTGCAGCATTATTCTGTGTTGCTCCGCTCCAGCTAATCTGTGCATTACGTACAAGATTTGGATTAAATGAAGATGTCATACTCTTTGCAGTATCATCCATAACACTACTTAACATTCCTGAATTTTTGGTTACACCAACAGCTATACCTGCAGGAATCCATCTTCCAACCTCTGCAGCAAATACTCTTGATGGAGAATTAATACCTAGCACCTTTTTAGCAGCTGAAAGCGCCTTCGAGGCAAGATTCTTCATCGCGGAAAATAATTTACCAGCTGCGCCAGCAATACCTCTTATTATTCCAGATATGATGTGTGTGCCAACGCTTCCCCAGCTTACGGCTCTAAATGCGCTAAGCATTCTTGATGCAGCACTCTTTGCACTACTCCACATACGACTTGCAAGACTTACAAGTCCCGATATTACAGCAACAACAATACGACCGCCAATACTAGTAATTACTCCCCAAGCGGATCTAAAACCTTGAATCAAGTGTACAATTGCTGTTGCACCTGCATTAAACAGCACTGTAGGTAAGTTGATAAATGCGTTAACTATTGTTACACATAAACTTTGTGCTGCACTAAACAGCGAGCCAATTCCACTTCTTAATGCTCCTGCTATGCCACTTATCATAGTTGAGCCTAGACTCATCCAATTGAATGCTGTAAACGCATTCCACATTGCCCTCAATATTTGAGGAATATTTGCTATCAATGTAGGAATTGCATTAATTAACCCCTTAACTAAAGTAATGATAATTTTCCCACCAGTTATCATTATCTTCGGAGCATTATCATTTATGAGGCCCGCAATATTGGTTATTATCTGTGGAATTTTTTGTATCATCACAGGCATAGAATTTGCCCATCCCTGCGCTAGTTTCAAAAGCATCTCCATACCAGCGCTAACAAACTTTCCAGCATTTTTTCTTAAGCTTGCTGTGAATTGGGTAACCATAGTTAATCCTTTTGATATAAGTCCTGGCATGCTTGCTCCAAGGCTATTGCCTATTTTGCTAAACATCTGCGGAAATGTAGTGCCAATTACATTTACAAGTCCCTTCGCGATATTCCCTAATGCTGGCAATAGATTACTGAGGAATGTGCCGGTTGATGTAACAAGGTTCTCCATTGACTTACTTACATCTCTACCTAGCGTCAAGTTGCCTAAGAAGTCTTTAGCAGCTGACTTCATCATATTAAAAGAACCAGATATTGTACTTGCAGCTTCTTTAGCTGTTGTCCCAGTTATTCCCATCTGCGTTTGAATAGCATGAATAGCTTGAGTTACATCTGAGAAACTGCTGATATCGTACTTCTTACCGGTGAGCTTTTCGGCATCATTTAAGAGCCTCTGCATCTCACCTTTAGTACCGCCATAACCTAATTTAAGATTATCAAGCATCTGGTACTGTCCACGTGCCAATGACTGATATGTCTGAGTAACCATACTGAGATCGGTTCCCATTTTATTCGCATTGTCAGACATATCTGTAATTGCCTGGTTTGATAGTTTGGCAGCTTTCTTGGTATTTCCTCCCAAGGAGCTAATCATAGCTGCAGAAAACGATGTAACATTTTCCATGTATTCATTTCCTGACATCCCAGCAGTTCTATATGCTTCTGCCGCATACTTCTTCACTCGGCCAGCAGACCCTTTAAATAGTGTTTCTACACCGCCTAGCGACTGTTCTAGTTTTGCTCCCTCGAATATCGCAGTTTTTAATACTTTTCCAATTCCAGCGGCAATTATCGCTGCTTTTATCTTGCTTCCTAATCCTTTTCCAAGCGATGTGCCAGCACTATCCATATCGCCGCCCATCGACTTTTTAAGCATCCCTCCAATGCCTTTTGCGGATGGGATAACCTGCACATATGCTTTTCCTAATTCTGTTGCCATTTATTTATCCCTCCTGAATCTTTCCCTTGCTGCCTCAAACTCCTCTGCAGAGTCAAATATAAGTGTTTCGTGAGTATTTATTTTTTCACTAGCAAATTCACTCACCATGTTGGCTGATATTCTTGTAGGGCGATTTCTTCCCTTTTCTCCATCCTCCGTACGAGACCACAACAGCAGATTTACAATGTCAAATATCGATGCTAATAAAAAAGTATCGGGAGCTACCACTAGTCCCGATACTTTAATTTTTATTCTGCTTGAGTCTTTTAATCCGGCTGCCAACTTGGCTGCAAGTCTTGCCGGGAGAGCACGATAATCATATATATGATAAGTCTCTACAAAGTCACATATTAATGCATCCTCATCAACATTAATGAAGCTAGCAAGGCAGATTAGTTTTTTAGCTCTTGTGACAATGTAAATATTTCACTGAGTTCTTTTTCAACTTCTTCACTTGGAACCATTCCATCTTCTGTTCTAACGTGATCATACAGCCTCTTTTTATCTTCCTTGCCAAGTAGCAGTGTGATAACAACAGATATCTGCAATGGATCGTTATCTAGCTCTGCGAGTGCATCTATTAATTCCATATTATCTAGACGAGCTACTTCGATGTTGAAAATAAAACCGCTCTTGGTCGAGCCACTAACATATTTCTTATCTGCCATACATTACCCCTTACGCTTTCTCAATATACTCATAATGCGTGTTTTCTGTCGCATCAGGCTTTGCGGTAATTGTTAACTCGTATCCAATTACTGCATCATCTTTGTACTCAACTTCACCTACTTCAGAAATCGTTCCGGCAGGTACTACAATGCGCTTTATATAGCCTCCCTTAAGTACCGTTTCAATAACATAGATTGCATCTTCTGTTTCAGATGAGTTTGATTTAATCACTACTTTATCATCTAATGTTCCTGTTACATTCTTGCTGCCAAATGCAGTTTTCAGTACTTCTACATTAAGCGCCTCAATAAGTGTTACTTCAAACTTATCCGTCTTCTCCTTAAGCAGAGATGCTACGGTGTTTCCACCCCAAGCTTTAACATCATCTGTATCTAGCTTGTTCTCGTTTTTAACCCCATCGTCACTAATATATCCAAGTGATTTAAACGCTGCATTAAGTGCTGTTTTTGCATCACTTGGAATCGGTGTGCCTATCGGTGCTCTCCAGATAGCTCCACCAACTTTTGGCTTTCCCGCAGTAACATATGCTGCATTAACATTTGTTGCCATTTGTATTCCTCCTAATTGTAATAAGTAATATCGTATACTGACTGAAATCTATATCTCTTCGTCGTTAAATCAGTGAAATTATAATCCGAATTGAGTTCAACTTTAGTTGCAACACTATCAGGTCCAGCCATCTTATACATGACTTCTTTCACTTTTTCATTCAGCTCTGCAGCTTCACATCGTGTCTTGCCATATGCTTGTACAGCAAATGTTGCAGAGTTCAGTCCTACAGATTCAGTTCCTCCTGTTTTTTCAACTAAAACAAACTTATCCCCTGCACCTTTAGGTTCTTCAAGGTAAACCTTAATGCCAGGTAAATTCCTTTTTAGCCATTCAAACACTGTTAACTCAACCATCATTAACCTCTCATAGCTTTAAGAAGTGTATTGTTTTTCGAGTTATCTTTCCGTGCTTTAATGGTTTTTGCGTGCACAGATGCATTTACACGATTCTTTCCTACATGTGTAGTCATCTCATAACCATCACCACATCTACTCTGAATTCTTTTAGCGTATTTACTACACTCTGCCATAAGCTCATCAGACCTTAATAACTCTCTTACACCACTTCTGTTTAACTGAAACTTAGTCATAACATTCCACCTGCACTTGTTTATTCCACGATAGCGGAAGCATTTCTTCTATCCCTTCGATAGGTTCACCAACAACTTTGAATTTCTTTCCAAAAAATTCAACAAGGCAATCCGTCCAGGTGTGTGTATCACCTTTTGGGATTGCTAGTTTATAAATAACCTTATCGCTCTTAATTGATCTTTCTGTTGTGATATCATCAGATGTTACCGGTGCAACAAGTACATTCTCAACGTTGACAGCATGCTCTTCATATATATCTGTATCAAATTTATCTTTACCTGTAACAAGCTTTTCATATAGTGTTACGGTAATTCCTTTAATCTCCATATATATCAATCACTCCTAATCTCTGCCTTTTTAGCCCTAGCCTGGATAGTTCTGCATCTTTGATGAATAGTCCTCCGCCAGGGACTAAGTACGTCCCGGATGTTGTGTATCCCATCGCCGATTGAGAGAATTGTGTCATCGGTTCATTAGTTGTAGATGATAGTAGCATTCTTGTAATTACGTCTACTGTCACCGACTTGGCAATGCTCCCTAGAATTGGTGATGCTTCAATCATCTTGTCCAAATCTTTTCCAGTTAAGCTTGCCTCATGCCTAAGCGTGTCACAAACAATAGGCAGGAGCGCTTCTGCACGCTCCTGCTCTTTCGGTAACAAATTTCGCCACATCTTGTTGATATCTTCAAGAGTTGCGTAGTTGCTCATTTCTAAGCCTTCTTTCCGCCCTTTTTGTTAGGCTCATCAGCTTCATCATCTTCAGTTTCAGCCTCTTCAGAATCCTCAGCATCAGCCTCTTCAGCAGCTTCTCTAGCTTCTGCTTCATCTGCATCTTCCCAGAATTCTCCGCTGATTGGTGCATCGACTTCAATAACTTCTCCGCTTATTGTGTTTCTATACCTCATGTTACTAGTCCTTCTTAATAATCTTAGCAAACGCGGATGGATCTAGGATTCCCCAGCCGATATAAGTCTCAGCTCTGAGGTACACCTGGTTGTATGCCTTGAGGTCCTTTCCTGTCTGGTCAGGATCACCGTAAGGGATAACTTCTAGTGGAATATCCTTAGCAAATCCCCACTTAAACCCATTTGCAAAATCTCCTACGTATCCAACAGCCTTGTTTGCAAACGAAACTGTGCTGTTTACATCGCACGCAGTGCCACCAAGAGCACCAGGGCTAGCACCAAATCTAAACTCTGGATACTGTGGCACTCCGTTTACCTTAATCTTTGCAAGCTCACTTCCAAATGTCTTTGATAGAGCAAATCCTGTTACATCATACTCACCGATTGCTGCAGCTGCTGTTTCAAGCACAGCCTCTTCAGTTCCAGCTATGTAGTCAACCTTTGTAACACCTGTTGCAGTATCAAAGCTCTTTGTCCCGATTAGCGTAGATACCTGCTTATCTCTAGGATTAACCCCATGCATTGCCATGATGTCAAGACCACGTGCAATCTTCTTGGAATAACCGTCGTTAAATGCGGTTAGGATATCGAGCTGCTTCTCCTCTGATGCATACATGAATTCATCAGATACTCTTGCTCCGTACTCGACCTTAAGCGGTACAATCTTAACAGGTTCAGCCTTAATGCCACCTGCGCCCTTCTTTCCGCCTTCTCCAACGAGATTTACTTCGCTATCCATTGAGAATGTGAAGATATCGCTTCCTGTAAATGCTACTGGAATCTGCCCCGATAGCTGAGCAAGTGTTGAGTGTCCCTTTACCTTGTTAAATAGATCTGCTACCACCTCTGGTGCAAACATTGTTCCCATCTGTAGTGTTTCTGCCATGATTTCTTATTCCTTTCTTAAATTACCTAGCATTGATTTTAGTGCAGCCTTTTTCATATCACCGCCTGATGGTTCTGTATCTCTCATCGGCTGTGTTTTAGGCTTACCTAAAAAAGATTTAAAAGTTTCTGCATCCTTTCGCAAAGCGTCTTCATCATCACCTGATAACTTACCTGCAAGCTCATATGGAATACCTGCCTCGTGCGCAACTCTAATCTTCATATCGTTCTTTTCATAAACGCTGATTCGATTTTGCAACTCTGCAAGTTCCTTTTCGTGTCCGGACTGCTTTTCAGTAAATTCTTCAATCTGCTTTGTCTGGGTTGCAATAGTTTCCTCAAGAGTAGCGTTATTTGATTTAATCTCATCATAATCACTATACTTCTGAGCAAACTTCTGTTCTGCTCGATTCAATCTCTCTCTGATTGCTGCATCGAACTCATCCTGTGTTGTGATCGGTGTAAAATCACTCATGTTCCACCTTACCTTTCTACCACTTACCGGGTGGTTCCCGTAAATATCTAAAAAGCAGCCTCTTCAGGCTGCATTAATAGCTAATTCTTTGTTTTTCATGTATTTTAGTTTCTGAACATAGCCAATATGCCAATATTGTGCTATCCATTAAAGCAATTTCAATATTATCTGCTAATGACTTATACCCAAACCCTCCATTGGTGCCGATCGCTCTTTTTTCACTGTTGCTGACCGTTTGTGCTAATGACGGTTGTCCAGCATGACATATTTCTTTACTGAATATACCTTGCTCAAACGCAGCATTCGCCACTATTATCTCTTTTACAGTTGGCAGCAATGGTGCTTTGAGCTTCATCTCCCTCATGTTCTCTTCCAGCAATTGCTGTCCATTAGCGCCGTCTACAACTATGTCATATACATTTGGATTCATCATGAATGGTATCATCCAGCTATTCCCTGCTCTTGTTGGTCTGCAATCTATACATTCAACAAATATTCGTCCGTCATCTGTGCGAGATGCAACAGACATTGCAACATTTGTTCCATCTTTGCTGTACTTAACTCCCAGGAACAAGCCTCCAACAAGTTTAGGCATTGCCTGTACTTGAAGCTCCGCCCACTCATTAGAGCTTATTGCCGACTTTTGATTGTATCTTAACCACAGCCCAAGTCTCTGTATATTGAAGTCGTCATCATCGTTTCCAACTTCATCAAGTATCTTTCGTTCTGTAAGGATTGTTCCTAAAGACGGATTTGTCTGATACCATGCTTCTTTATCTCTTACATCTGTTTTCTTATCTACGGACCATTCTGCCCATCCAGTATTTACTGTTTTACCACCTAAGGCATTTTGTCTTAGTTTCAAGAAAACTGTTCCAGAGCTTACTGGTGTTGGAGGCGTTCCACAATACACTGTTTGTGGATTGCTGCTATCCGATACAACATACTTTAATGCAGATTCCTGATCATCTGTATATTCTTGTGCCTCGTCTATTACAAGTAAATCAAATCCTTCTCCCAGACCACCTTTCGCTGTCCTGGTTCTAAATTCAATTTTTCCACCTTTTTCTAGTTCAATATGTTCCTTTCCAAACGCTCTGTAAGATGATTTAATCTGCAGCTTTGCTTTTGTAACTAGTTTTAGTAATCTATCCCAAGCTGCATGTGTTGTCGAAGTTCTATGCGCTGTGTGCATGATGTGTTCGCCATTTTTTAAACCCCACAACTCTCTTATAGCCACAACCTCATTCTTTCCGTTTCGTCTTGGCACTGAATATCCAAATTTGGTATGAGTCCATAGCTTTTCTTCATTCTGTGCCAATATGTCATATATGAGTAGCTCTTGCCACTCTTGCGCTATCCTACCAGTTTTGTTGTAGAGCTTTATTGCCTCAGCCCCTTTAGTTTTATAATAGGGCAGTGTAACGAACTCGGTAGGGATTTGCCTTCCAATTCGTACCTCTGGCATAACTCCTCCTAATTTTATTGGGTGACTGAATTGACTTTAGATAAGTATAGTGATATATTGCTATTATATTAAGAGATTCCTCTCCCTCTCACCCATTGTTGAGGGGGACAGGAGTCTCTTTTTTATACCCTTTCGAATATATTTATTACTTCATCGTTTTCAAGCACTATTACTCCTTTAATGAAATTTAAATGTGATGACCGAAATGCTTCCTCTAGCTTCGAATATATTTCCTTTTTATTCAATTTACACGATCTAATCTCCAGTGCAACATATTCTGCTTGGTCCTTAGCGTAACCAAGATTATTAGAAATTGTGTTCTTTCCTCCTCCCTTAGGTTCTTTCTTATCAATTCTGCACTTACCATTCCTAAAATAATCCGCCACCCTTATTTCTTTAGGTCGATTTATTTTGGGCATCATCTGTATATCTCCACCGATGGCTTTGATTATTGCTTTCGCAGTTTCCAGCTCATCGTTACTATATTCTAAACGATTTTGTATTCCGTCCAATTCATATCTTTTGCCATTGATGAGATATGACTTTTTATCTGGTAAAATGGTGCCCTCTACTTTGTATTTTTTATGAATGGCTAGGGTGTCAATATATAACTTGTCTTGACTTCTGGCAATGCGTTTTAGTCTTGAAATTTCAGATGCTTTTTCATTTCCTAACTCGTTGATTCGTTCAATTCTTGCTGCTTTTTCAGACTCAAATTCTTTTTTACTCCAAACATCCGTGTATCTGCCCTTCATATTTTTAAATAAAACTATACACTTACAGTAATCGTGCCTTCTAAAAAAATCTGCTGGTTGTTCTCCATATTCATATTCTCCTGCAAGGCTAGCGCACCAATCACAACACCTGCCGATTTCTCTGCGAATCACGATAGTTTTCAATCCAACCTGAGCAGAGCTTTCAGCATTTTCTTTGACAAACTCATCATAATAAGCTTGGGTTATATTCTTTATTGGCTCATTAAGATATTTATTTATTGCCTGTTCGGCCATTTCTTTTCGAGTTTTAACCATCCTCTTCAATTCCTGCATTATATGCATTTACAAAATTGTTTATAAGCGATTCTATTCTTTCTTCCGGGAATACAGGTTCTATTGGCTTGATATGTATTCCATTTGTCTTTCGTTCAGCTTCGACAACCTCTGCAGCTACTTTGTTCACAATGCCATGAATCTGTATCATTAACGGTTTTATTGCCTTTTCTGCAATGTTCCAATACATTTTGTCATTTGGCATCATCTCAGGCTTGATATTTTCTATCAGCACTTTAGAAGCAACATCTCCCAGCCTCTTGCATAGCATTGTTGCATCTCTTTGAGTTGCTTTGCCGTTTGTAACCTTAAGCTTTATCGCCTTTATGACAACATCTATCGCCAATCTTTCATTAAACGCAGTTTCTATGCTTTTCTGAAGCTCTAAGCCTATATCCTTCATAGAATCCCCTTACTTGTTGCTTGCTATTCCTGTTATATCTCTTAGCACTTCCGCATCTAGATAATCAGGTACAGCTTGATTAATCTTTATCGCTCCATCTCCAATGCTACTTAGCATTGCTGCATCTGGTTCAAATACTGGCTCCCACTTAGGTGTTGTTTTATAGACAGCTCTGCGTTTATATGCAAAATCATCTCTTACACATGCAGCTAGATATCCAGCATTTAGGAAGCCTGTTCCAAAGTTTCTCTGCGCCTTTTTCGCATATAGCCTCAATGTCTCATGTGATGCTTTGATAGCTTCCTGCGACGATGGATTGTCAGTGACAAATCCAAGATCATCCATAGTCAAACCTGTTTCACCAGCAAATAACGAAGCGAACATTTTCAGCTGGTCGTTATGTGGCTGCATTGACTGCTGTGTGAACTGTCCAAATTTTGGTTCACTTTCGTTTCGTCCAGATGAACTTGTTATCGCAAACATTGCGGACATTGCCGCACTCCATTTATCCAGTATTTCCGTATCAGGACTGAGTCCAGTTACCCACTTTTGAGGGAAGCTGAAAAACTCTGCTGATATTTCCGAGCGTTTAACTGTCCTCGATGCAGACGCAAGTATAGACATGCACGCACGGCTTATCCTCGACCTTCCAAATGGTCTATCTGCATCAGAGCGGTAAATTATCGGAACGAGTAATGGATATGGCGCTGGATTATCATATACATCTGCACCTGTTTGCTTGTCATAAATAATTGTGCTTTCTGCTGTGAAATATGCTTCTATTTGCGGAATGCCGCTATCATTCCTCTTCAGCACTGCATAGCCTTCTGTGAGCATATTTGTAACGGGATCTAGTATGCCAGTTGCATCATCCCCATTAATTACTTGCAGTCTTGGGAAGCCCTCTTCATCTGCCGATATATAAATAAATGAGCATGATGCTATCAACGCACCTAAAATTGCGCTGTCAAAAAGAACATCGCTGTTATTCGCCTGATAAATGCCATTTATGTCAAAGGTATCATCAGCAAATTCTCTGAACACAAGCCTATCAGCAATGCTATCTACTGCTTTCCCGCACCATCCAAGTGTTGACATCATATTCCGTAGCTTTGGCGGAGTCGAAATTCCAAAATCTGGTACATTATGCTTCATGGCATAGTACATGTATCTTGTCTTAACTCTGCCTCTCTTGATTGATAATTTATTTCTTAAATATCCTATGCCTCTATATGCCATTTCTTTCTCCTAAAAATTTTTCATTACACCCCCTCATCCGGGGTTAGCGTGTGTTTTTTTTCGTAGTGACGGCGTGAAGGTCGCGAGCAGGGGGAGGGAGGGTCCCATGCCCCCTGTGAAGTTTGACCAAAAAAATTTTTTATTGTTTAAAAAGTTCTCCAGTCCACGCTTTGAGGTAAAACTCTGTTACCTAATTCTGTCTGCTCTTGTGGTGCAGCTTGATCGCTTCTGACAATCTTATCTGACTTCTGTCTGTTGCAAGTCAAGTGAGCTAATTGCAAGTTGTCTATGTCACTTGGATGTCCACCTTTCACAATCGGAATGATGTGGTCTATACATGCTGACATCGGATCTGGATACTTAAGGGAGAAGTCCACCGGGTGTCCACAGATTGCACACACCGACTGTGTGGCATATACCCTCTTCTTGTTCTTCTCGAACAACCCCCTATGGGGGCCATTTTTATCAGGGCGGGGTATATTTTGCATGACCCCTACTCCCATGCTGCCCCGTGCGGGTTTCTCTTGCATATCGATTCCTCTAATCTCTTGCACTGACTGGTGTTGAGCTTCATTGACATGTGCGTCTTTTGCCAATGCAGATGCCAGTTTTGTTTGCTGTATTTCCTCAATAACTTTCTGAATCTCTAATTTTTTTAATAAATTGTATCCGGCTGTGCCTGCTGTTTTACGGCTACATCCATATGCCTTTTGATAGGCTTGTGTAGCATTAAAACAATTGCAGTAATATGCGCAAAATAATTTTTGCTTAGATGTAAGAAAATTATTTTGCATAAGATTTTCAGAATCTTCCTTGAGCATTTTCTTTAAGGTCTTTGTTGTAGCCTTTCGCTGTTCTTTTTTCTGCACAACTTTCCTTGATGCGCTAACTCTCCATTCACCACGTCTCTTCCATGACCTCAAGGTATTCTCATTTATTTCTAAATCTAAAGCTATTTCTGATATCGAATAACCGTCGTTATATCTTCTCTTGGCTTCTTTCTTTTTTTCTTCGTTCGTCATCATAATCACATAATAAAAGCGGTAGCTTTCGCCACCGCTTTAACAATATTATCTAAGGAGTCGTTCATGGTTTTTCCTCACGTATACTATACACGACCGGCACCCTGTCTTTTTATGTCCTCTTTCTTTTTCTTATAATTTTATCGACCTCAACTAAAGCCTTGCCATGAAGTTTATATATATACCTACTATCGAATTTCATATCAGTTGCTATGTCTTCCCACTTCTGCAATCTGATATACTTCCGTTGCAGGAGTTCGGCAAATGTTGCATTTTCAATCATGAAGATGATGCGCTCTATCTCAATTCGCTTTGTCCATAGCTTATCAACTAAATCTCTCTGCACCTCTCTAAGTTCTATTAGTTTCGTTGCTGTGGATTCTGTCACTTGGCTAATTCCATTTCCGTGTGGTTGTGAGTCATAATTTACTCCCTTAACCCCCAGTGTTTGTTCGATGTCGTATATCTGTATCTCTATCTGTCTTATCTTCTCAACAACTCTTTCATGCTGTTTCATAAATTCTTTTGCTGTCATATTTCACCTACCAAAACCAACCACTCTTTACAGAGTGTCTACGCTAACTAAGTCCTCAAAGTTGACCTGCTCTATTGCCGCCATGCGGATATATCCCTCTTGCCTATTAACTATCTTCCCTTTTCGCCACGTCTTTATTCTTGGTACTGGTTCTGTGGCTACCATTTGATATTCTTTATGCTCAAGTCCTGTGATTGGATTCTCAAACTTTCTAACAGAATCCTTGTCAAGCTGATATCCTTTAAAAGCTTTAGGTTCGTCAAACAGCTGTGCAATACTCACATATTCTCTTTTAACAATCGGCCTCTTCAGATTTCTGCTTGCTGTCCATCTTCTCTTTGTCGAGTTCTCAGGATCTCTAAATGTTTGTTGTGTCTCTTTAACCAGGTATTCTGCAAGCTCTGTGTAATTACGAGATCTATCCAGTGTGGATAACCATATGTGACCTAGCTTCCACTGCTTATCGATAATCGAACCATCTATGTAATTCATCACGATGTGATGATGTATTCTTTTGTTTTTATATTCCGTAACAGCAACGTAATAGAATTCCTTACCTTGCTTTGCATATTCTCGTCTCATCCTGTCAATAAATAAAGACAGCTGATGTTTAGCCTCTTCAACACTCATTATCTCTGCGTATGTTAGAGTGGTGTGAAAATCTCCAGGGAAAAAGTTCATGTTTAATAATCTAGCTAATGTCTTAACTGATAGGCGATCATTATATTTCTGCACAGCTTCATTGGTCTTATTCTTTTTTTCTTTTCTGCAACCTTTAGATGCTCTTAACGTCATCCTGATAGCAACATCTATTACAGCTCCAGCTGCACATATCTCTCTGATTACTTTTGACATTTATCTTCCCATCCTATATGGCTCTATTATTAATACTCTAATGAACCTTTACTCCGGACTTGCACCGGACTATTTTCTTCTATATATATATGTAGTTTTTATTTCCTAAGGTTATGCAGATGGCCTTGCGACCATCTGCATATTTATATGATCTGTAGCTTGTGTAGTTAAGTTACCTACTATTTTGTGCTCTTTATAACCCTTATTAAGTTGTTACTACAGCTTCATATCTCTTATTGCTTCCAGTATTCGTAATATGTGTCTGAATCTTCAACATTTACATAATTCATTAAGTGTTTTCCAATGCTAGCAATTTCGTCTGTATCAAATATATTTTGTATTTGGTAGTTGCCACTCCACGTCTTGACTTTTCCCCTAGCATCTATAAGTGCTTTTGCAACTTCCCATACCGTACTATTGTTTGGGATTATAATTGAATCTTCCTTGATTCTTTTTAGTTCCTTTAGCCATGCAGCTAGCTGCTCACGCTCTTCTCTGTATCTACCACAACTTATTGCTGCAATTTCCTCTTCACGCCTTATAGCCTCTTCAATTGTCATTTTATTTCCCTCCTAAAATGGTATGTCCTCTTCAGTCGCTTCGAATGCATCCGGCATCTCATCACCAAAATGTGGTGCTGTGTCTGTGTATGCTTCATCTGGCTGTCTTGGAGTTCCTTGCTGACTACTTCCCAGGAACTCAACATTATTTGCAATTACATCTGTTGTATATACTGTCTGTCCTTCTCTGTTCTTGTAGCTGCCTGTCTGAATTCTTCCGTTGACCGCAACTTGCTTGCCCTTATGTAGGTATCTATCGCAGTTCTCTGCTTGCTTTCCAAATACTGTTATGCGGATAAAATCCGCGGTCTTTTCTTTGTCTCTCCTATCAACAGCTATACTGAATCGTGTAACTGCTGTCTGATTTCCTGGTGTATAGACTAGCTCTGGATCTCTAGTTAGTCTTCCTATTAGTATTACTTGATTCATTTTTTCTCCTTATATATATAGGCGGTGATTTATCACAGCTATATGATTTGTACGTTTTATGATCGAAAGGAGATATTTTAAAACCACCGCCTCTATAAACTATTTATTCTTCTCGTTCTCTATTCTTGCTAACGTTCTATTTAGCTTGTAATTCATGATTGGCAGTGTATCGATATTAAGCCCTTGCTTGAACTGCATTATCATGACTTCTACATCTGCCATTTCCTCACGAACAGCTCTTACATCCTCTCTGGCTATCGCTGTAATTAGTTCTGCCAGTTCTTCCACAAGCTTCTTTGTTTGTACTTCTTCGCCGTAATGTTCCCAAACCTTACGGCCCATCTCTTGGTTTGCATTTTCGAGATATTCTTTTGTTGTCATCTTCATGGTTAGTTCATCATCCTTTCTGCCGCAGTTTTCGCTTCTGCAAAACTTGTATACTTGTGTTTGAGCAATGCCCCATCCTTACGTATATAGATGCCGACAGTTTCATATCTGCATCCACTCGATATGGCTATCCTTTTTTTCTCGGATACGATCGTTATTCCTGATGATATCGGCTTATGTGTATATACTGTTGTTTTAGTATCTCCGGAGATTGACTCTCTTAGTATTTCCCACCTACTTTTTTTCATTCAGTGCCTCCATTTCAGAGGTTAAAATCTCAGTGAGCGCTTTTTTCAGTTTTCCGGATGTGTTTTCGTCTAATTCTGCAAGCTGGCCGAGGCATTCGTTAAATATCGTTTGCAGAGATTTAACATTGATCCTGAATGCCGTTAAAGTTTCTCCGCTGGCAGCTGCCGTGCTTAACTTCTCGATTTCCGCATACGCCTCTTCAAGTTCCTCTTCAATCTTTAGTCGAGTCGCCTTCGCTTGCACTGTTGCGGTTGCGACAGCTTTTTCAATTTCTCTGTCTAGCTCAACTCTTGCTTCTTCAAGAGCTTTCTTAACCTCTTCATCAGTATCACTCTTGCTCTTCTTTAACTTTTCCTTTTCCTTCTTTAGTTTTTCTTTCAGTTCTTCAATCTCTTTATCTCTTTTTTCAAGCTCATCAGAGCTTGCTCCTGGTTCTGCCTTTTCTTGTTCCAGCTCTTTAATTCTGCTTTTTAGTTCAACTATCTCTGTATTTTGAGATTTAAGATCTGCGATTTCTTCCTTCAGTTCCCTAACGGTCATTTCAGAAATATCATTGTTTTCTACCACCTCTGCAGCTACCTCTTCAGGAGCTGCTAAAAGGGCGAACACCTTGGAAATACTCAAATCCGCAAACGTTTGCGTTTTTGAAAAGAGACTATTTTCTTCCTCACATCTTTTGGCCAGAGACATCATCATTTCAGCTTTTCTCTTTGAGAAATCTAGATGAGATTCACACCACGATTCAAACTCACCATGATTTAACCTATCTTTAATGACTAATAGCCTTTGTCCGGCATTTGCTGCAATCATCATTGCAATGTTGCCTATCATCTCCATCTGGTGATATAGTCCATTGACTTCTATCTGCAGTTCCTCAGTTGTCTTATCTATTAGTTCATTCTGTACTTCGTACTCAACATTTGTAATCTCGTTCATTATGCTGCTCCTCTCATTGTGGCTTTATCAGCTCTCTTTAATTTCTTCATCATCCTTACTAGCCACTTTTCCGCCCACTCTTTTACTCCCTCTTCAGGAAGTCTATTGCCTTTACCGTAGCACTGCTTTAGTTCCATCGTTTTTAAATCAACTTCAACAGTCACAAACGATTCTTCTTCAGCTCCTACTTTTCTTAATACAAATATCGATGTTCCTCCATCTGTTGCTCTTTCATAATAAGAAGCTACGCAGTTATGATTGTTGCGACCTTCTTTGTTGAACTCTGTTCTGTTCCTTAGAGGCCTTATCAGATACTTGCTATCTCTCCAGCACATTTTTTCCAATCTTGGTAGAAACTTTTTTTCAAACTTTGATTGTCGTTTTTTATCCGCTTCCTTCCTTATCTTGTCCTTCATAGCTAGATATTCTTCTGATATGCGATCATGTGCTTCTTTAAGATTCTTTGGATACCTATAGTAATCATTTAACGGATATCCGAGTTCCTGAAGTTGCTTAATGTAGTCCTTGTACATCCACTTAATACCGTGATTGATGTAGTTACTATCTTCCTTCATTCGTTTCTTTTGTTTATCAAAATACGTCGCTAGCCTCACAAAGTTTTCTGTTTTCCTATTCTCGTATAGCTCCGATGTTTGGAATTTGCTTTTCACAAGTCCTATATGGTGCTTCTTCACTTTGCCTTGACTAGCTAATATTTTGTAGGTTGCGATATTATCTACATCAAACATTCCCCAGCTTTTAAGTTTCTCTATATCCTGGTGCGTGATCCCTAGAAGTTTAGGAATTGACTTTGCTCTCCAGTTTGGTCCTATGTAGGATGGTTGTTTCATAACCTTGCGTTCAACAAGTTCTTCTAATCCGGCTTTTTTTATAAATTCCACCTGAGGATACTTTGCACATACTGCAGATTCCTTTATCATGTAATCTGCCCATCTAACATGTATATCCATGTACTTCAGAAATGTATTTTGTAACTGCTCCATAGTTACAAAGTTATGTACACAGCCTTTATCTATCAGGTGAATTGAACCATCTTGGCATCTCGTCCATCCGCCTCGATATGCTCCTTGATACGCAAACATGAATTGCTCTTCTCTAGATATACACACAATCTGCTCTATATATATCTGTGTGACATCCCTCATATCGGCAACTTCTTCTCCGTTATATATCCAGGAAGCATATGCAACTACGAAGTAGATTGTTTCTTCTCTATAGAACATCCACACGTATGTTTGGCCACAAAACACTGGACGGCATGTATGAGGCATTGTTAATCTGTTCTCTCCTCTATATGGCACCAAGTCTCCTTTTTTCATCGTGTCCACGTAATCAAACGTTTCTCCGAACTTTGGGCAATGTGCCACCTTCTTAAACCTGTTGTATATGATTGGTTTACACAGTGTATTCGTAACTGTGTTTTCAAAATCATCTGGATACTCAATATCAACAGGAATGTTCTCTATGTTGCGATATATGTATTCCATAGCTGACTCCTTAAATCAGATCCAGGATATCTACTACATCCGTATTGTGTGCTTTTGTTTCGTCAATCTCGAAATACTTCAACACCATTCCTCTCACTTCTTCATCTGAGATTGCAGCCATGTTATTAACAGCTTTTTCTTTTGCTTTGTTTCTTATATCGTTTATTAAATCCTTGATGGACTTCTTACCATCAAGGATCTTGTTTGCTACTTCTTCTGTGGTGCAGTGCTCGTTTACTGTTTCTTCAATAAATGTAGCCAACGCACCCTTAATTTTCAGCGATTCCTCTGTGATTTTCGCTCTTGCTTCGTTGATTCTTTCCATGATTTACTCCTTTGTCAGAATAACTTCCCCACTGTGAATACTCTCGTATTCTTTATATCGTTCAGCTATTCTCTCTTTAATCTGCTCAATAATATTGTTCATTAATTCTCTTGATGATTCGTTTTTCGTTTGCCTTAGGCGGTCTTCAAATTTTGATATTCTGCGCTCGTCATCATTGTTAGCGTAGGTTAGTTCGTACATACGAGCTTTGCCGATAGGATCAAATCTGCAATGCCAGTCGTCGTTATACTCGCACTTCTTGCAGCACTGATCACACACTGTGCCGCGTATTCTACGGCACCACCTGAACGCTCGATTGTCTCCTTGTGTCGGATGCTCAAAACCACACACATCACACTCTGATTTAACGCGAAACATTATTTTTTCTTATCGCCTACCGCTACCATAAATGCTAGTGTTAGACAAACGATTGCCGTTACTGTTACTACTGTCCAATTCATCTTGATACCTCCTATAGATAGTTGCGGCCAATCAGCCGCATCCATTCTCTTCTTGCTTGCTCTGCTGCATATCCTTGTTCTATCAACTCAATTTCATATTGAAGTTGGTAGTGCTGGCGCAATCTCTGATTTTCTCGCTGCGCCCACACGGTGCAGTTTGCATGTAGCTCCTCATGATGCTTTCGGCACACATCGACCTGAAATTCATTATCGATACTGATTTGACGGTTCGACCCACCAAATACCTCGTGTCTCTCTGCATAAGGTCTTCCACAGTATTTACAAACCCTGTTCGGTTTGTTTTTCCAACCATTCATTTTCTTTTTCTTCTTTACCGACCGTGGCTTTGGATAGGCGCAATTTTGGTAATAATCATCTAATTTGCCCATATTAGTAACCGTATAACTGCTAGTAATAGAGATGTCAGCGCCCCTATGTCAAATATGAGAAATAGCAGGTTTGCATTTTTATACCTTTTTTCAGCATATTCATGTAAGGCTATTACACCTATCGCTAACACAAAAACCATTAGCCACCATGATATCTTTAACATTTTTCCTCCTAATCGAACTTTAACCTTCCCCATGTATCATCATCCTGAGTCGCTGACTCTTTGCAGCTAACTATAGGGAGTGCCAGTTCTTCTACTATTGCATCTTCAATTTCCGGAAGCTTCGTTCTTGTAAGCTGTTCTTCGGAGAGGATATCTCCGAAATAGCGCTTTCTTCTATCGATATCCATATTCGCCTCCTAGATAGTCATCTGGTTTGTCTGCTTCTTGGTGCGCTTGATATCAACCTTGCCAGCAACGCCATTAATTTTGATTTCACTATTGGCAGTGCTGAATTTTGCATTACTGATAAATCCTGCATGGATCAGTTCGCATGTTGTTTTTACATACCTAAGACTTGTATCATCCAATGGGATAAAATTCAGATTTCTCGACTGCTCTCCGCACAACATCTCAACATTCTCTTCCATCATGCGATGCCATTTTGCTTCATTCTCACAATCGCATGATTCACTAGCAATTCTGTCCGCTTCTTCCTGAGTCTCTGCAGATACTAGATGCATCTGTCCACAGTTTTTACATAAACCTTCCATTTCTTTCCTCCTGTTCAATCTCTGCCTTGTACACCATGTATCGATGTAACTCGGTTAGTATCACTGCGATGCCTACTAGCACCATGCCGATGATAAATGTTTTAATTACCATTCCAAACTCCTTGCCTCTACTGATACAAGCCCGTACTGTGGAAATTCTTCGTTAAAGGCTTCTAAAAACTCCTCATCTGTAAACGTTGAGAACGCAATGGTTTGTTCGTAAATTGTTGAAAAGACAGAGGCTTGGAACTCGTACATTACAACGTAATCTCCTTCGCATTCAGGACTTTCTCCGTAAACCCTATCAAGTAGTTTCCCCTGTTTCCCTTTATATTCGAATCGAACAAACAACTGTTCGCAACCCTTTACGTTTTGGGGCGGTGGCAAAATCTTGCGGTCTAATATTATTAGTTTGTCTTTATTTTTTGTCATAACTCCTCCTTACTTGCATCCTGCTGCGTACAGAAATATCCACAACAGCGGTATGAAGAGTGCAGCTGCAATTGATCCAACTACTGCCATTGGTTCAAAGTCTCCATCTTCGTTAGAAAATATAAACTTGATTGCTTCTATAGTGTTTTTCATTAGTTGCTCCTCCTTTTACTCATCAGTCGCTCTGCTACATCCGCTGCAAGGTATTGCTTTTTCTTTCCGTCGGTGATATATTCGCACCCCTCCATCAGAGTCATTACGTAGTCTCTAGATTTTCCTAGATACCTAGCTATGTCAGACTGGCATGGCCAGTTCCCAACTTCCCTTTTTATGTCTCGTACTATTACTTGTTTATCCATGTCCTTGTCCTTCCTTTGATGTATAATCTTCCTAACAAATACTTTTGCGAAAGGATTCATTATGCCATTTCATTTATCTAACGAAGTAGTAAAGTCCATCAAAGCTCAAAGTTTTATGCCTGAATATGTCAAAGTGCAGAAGCAATTAGATAATTTTAAATTCGGACCAAAAACTTCTAGCGTCTCTAAAAAAATCACCAATTATAAAGACACAATTCTCTCTGATATGGCAAAAGAGATTAATGCCATTCAAGAAGAAACTAATCGGCAAATTCACACTCTTGTTGAAGAAAATCGCAAAGCTTCTAGAACCTCGTTTTGGCTAGCTGTATCTTCGATTGCTTTGAGTGCTGCGACATTGATTGTTTCTTTCTTGAGCTTGTTGATTCAGCTTTATTCTTAGTATGCGTTTACGCAAATCTTGAACTTCACTATCTAAGTCTTTATACAGCTTTTCGATTTCTCTGTTGTTGCATACAACTGCAACTCCCAGTAGCATCACAGCTATTGATAGGATTGATATTGCTACAAAAGTGATAATGTTCATTTCTTCCTCCCTCTTCATCACTGTTTATCTAACGTTTAGTTTTCTAAACCTAGTGGCAAAAAAAATATTTGTCTATTTCACTTTCTGAAATTCCTAATAACTTCATTGCTCTACTCATTTCAGCCTGACTCCATTCGGCATTATTGTTAAGCTTTAGTGACAGCGTAGATCTTCCAATTTCCAATGCATCTGCAAACTTTTCAAATGTGCTGTATCTTGTTTTAATAAGCAATTTGAGATTTGTATAATCGTAGTTCATTGCTTCCTCCTTTGTTTAGTTTTCTAAACTATACTGCATAATTTTCTCTCTGTCAACACTTTTGTTTAATTTTCTAAATCTTTTTGTTTGATTTTCTAAACACCACATGTATAATGATATTACCTTATGTCGAAAGGAACTATACATGGATATTAGAACCAATAGATTAAATAAAGCATTTAAAGCTTCTGGGTTATCGCAAAGCGAACTTTGTGATAAAGCGGATATAAATAAAGGGGCGCTCTCTTCATATCTTTCAGGAAGATATTTTCCAAAACAAATTGCGTTAGAAAAACTATCCTCCGCGCTAAATGTTTCTATTTCATATTTGATGGGATTTGATACCGATGATACGACAGATAAGAGGGATTCACGCCCTCTCCCATCAAACATTATGGTGCCAGCTGGTCGACAAATTCCTATTCTTGGTACTATTTGCGCAGGCAACGGTATTCACTGCGAGGAGAATTTTGAAGGCTATTTCTTGGTGGATAGATCTATCAAAGCTGACTACTGTCTTAGAGTCAAAGGTGACTCTATGATTGATGCCAATATATATGATGGTGATGTTGCTTTTCTCAAGAAAGATTTTGACTTTATAGACGGAGAGATATATGCAGTATGCTATGGTGCTGAAGAATCAGCTTCTTTAAAGAAACTATACAAGGTGGATAATAAGATGATGCTCCAACCATGCAACTCAGATTATGCAGCTGAATTTGTTGATACAGATGATGTAGTAATTGTTGGTGAGTGTATTGGTACTTATCATGCTAGGTAAATTATAGAAAGGGAATCATATGGAATATAACGTATATTGTGATGAAAGTTGTCATCTTGAACATGACAAGAGCAACGTCATGTCAATCGGAGCTGTTTATTGCCCTAAAGATAAACTGCGCGAAATTAATTCTAGATTGCGAGAAATCAAAATTGAAAACAATGTTCCAGACTTTGTAGAGCTCAAGTGGACGAGAGTTTCTCCTTCTAAAATTCGTGTTTACAAAGATATTTTAAATTATTTTTTCGACGATGATGACTTACATTTTAGAGTGATATTGATTCCCGATAAGAAAAAACTAAATCATAAAAAGTACAATCAGACACATGATGATTGGTATTATAAAATGTACTTTGAAATGTTAAAAAATATCCTTAATCCCTCTGATTCTTACAATATCTATATAGATATAAAAGATACTAATTCGTATATGAAAGCAAAGAAGCTTCATGAGGTTTGCTGTAATTCAAAGCACGATTTCAAGAAACACGTCATTAGAAAGTTACAACCTATACGTTCAGATGAAGTTCAAATAATGCAGTTAACCGATTTGCTTGTCGGCGCAATTACTCATTACAACCGTTTCTTTGACAGCTTAGCTTCCCATAGTAGTGCGAAAGCCGAACTTATAGAGATAATAAAGAACAGAACCAACTACAGCTTGACGGCAACAACTTTATATAGAGAGAATAAATTTAACATTTTTGTTTGGGAGGCACAGTAAATGGAAGAATGTCCTTGGCTACCACAGCTAGAGCTTTGTGACAATCTAGCTGAATATCATGAATACGAGGAACATCTATACAACAATATTTTTAAAGTTGATTTCCTCGATTCACAACCTACATATAAAAATGCGATTGTTGATATAAGAAGATATCCATATGATCATGGTAAAGAGGAAAGTTTCTATCACGTAACTTGCAAGGATTATAAAAATAATACTCCGAGACAGCCTGATTTAAGAAGAGCTGAACGAATAAGATGGATAAAAGCCATACTAGAAAATTATTTATGTAGCAACACTTGTGATATATGCGCTGGTATTTTAGTTTGGGAAGAACCATATAAAGGTTCTACACGAATATACTTTTTTATGCCAGATGAAAGGTTCATTGTAGTAATAGAGAAACGAAAAGTATACTATGTTTTAGTTACAGCATTTTATGTTGAGCATGATTACAAAATAAATAAATACTTATACAAATATGAAAAGTTCAAAAACTGAATAACGCCCTCTATAAAAGAGGACGTCTCCGAAACTCCTTCTACATTGAGTAGATGAGCTATTTATTAAAATATACCATACTAGAAACAAATTGCAATATGTATATGTGTTCTTTTCAACATACTCGAATTTTTATATATGCATAATTTCTATAAATGGATATTCATTGCGTATTTATCCAATCTCTTGTATTACTGTAATATATCTCAACAATATGTTGTTAAGATATAGAGATATTAAATGGATACAATTATATATGTTTAATGTTTAAATAATAAAAATTAGCCATCACCTGCTGCAACAGGTAACGGCTATAGAAATTGGCATCGTTTTAGATACACAAAGTTCCAACAAGAGTATATCAGCGATGCCTTGTTATTACAAGCAGGGCACTTTTTGTGCCTAAACTCAGGAGGCTGATATGAATTATGTGCGTAGATCATTCACATATAATGGTAAACGTTATTGTGTGTACGGAAAGACTGAAAGAGAGGCTATTGAAAAGCTCGTACTAAAAAGACAGGCTCTTGAGAATGATGAACTAGTTAATCCAGCAAAGCGGACCGTATCATCCTGGGCGATTGAGTGTGTTGAGACATATAAGGTAAAGCAAAACTCTATTACTCGTGAGAAGTATCTACAGAAAATGCAGTCATATGTCCTCAAGGAGATTGGATCTATGCTACTCAAAGATGTATCGCCTATCGTGTGTCAGCAGGTATTAAATCTAAAGGCTGATAAGTCTAAAGCCACTATAAATGATACCTATCAAATGTTACGTTTTATATTTAAGTATGCGAAAATCAATAAATTTATTAGCAGTGACCCAACGGAGCACCTCGCAAAACCAACTGGATACTATAATCCTAGACGATCACTTACAGTTTCGGAAGAGAAGCATTTTTTAAATGTGCTAGACAACCATTATGAGCCTCTTTATTTTGCGTTAATGTACTATGCTGGATGCCGACCATCTGAAGCTTCATCAGTTGAATTCAGAGATATAGTAATGCGTGAGAATGTCAGATATTTACATATACGCGGAACAAAGACAAAGGCTGCCGATAGATACGTTCCAATCGTAGATGGACTTGCGAAGTTTATTCCCTATTCAGCTAGTCCTTTTGAGCTACTCTGTAAAAATAGATATGGCAAGGCTTTGAATAAAGATAACAAAAGGCGAGCATGGGCACACCTCTGCAGGTTAATGAATATTGATATGGGATGTAAGATATATAGAAATCAGTTGCTTCCACCATACCCACTAGCTACAGATATTTCTGCATATTCGTTGCGCCACACTTTTTGCACGAATCTACAAAAGCGAGGCGTGGATATTAGAACAGCTCAATATCTGATGGGGCATGCTGACATTCAAATGACAGCCAATATATATACTCACGTTGATTTTGAAATTATAAACCAGGCAGCAGCGTTAATGTGATACCGTGTTACTCTCTGCGATAATAGGTGCTACAGCCATTGAAATTACTGATTATTAAGCTGTACTCCTAAAGCGGGTGTCGGAGGTTCGAATCCTCTTCGGGACACCATTTAAAAACACCGCAATTCTAACGAGTTGCGGTGTTTTTGTTTGTCAAAATTCTTTTACATGCTCGTATAGTGTTCAAGCACCGCAGAAGTCACGCCCTTCGAGCTAGACTCAACTGCTATTCCCAGGATTTCCTTAACCAGCTTGAAATTATCAGTAGCACTTCTCTTCCAATCCGCAAATTCAGGGCCAAGAATATAATCTTGATACTCTAGGCTATCTTCTGGTCTACCTTCAATTCTGACGAGAAGACCATTATCACGCATAACCCTCACTACCGTTCGCACTTCATCGTCCGTCGAGTAGAATAGCTCTGGCACCAGCTTTACCTTCCTCTGAATTGCATCGGAAACGAACAAGTATAAACGCAGCTCTTTCTTCACAAACCTCTTATCGGGAATATAAACAGGTTCGGTATCGTCAGGAATTTGAAACTGCCCTTTATCCTTCTTTATCCCATAGTATTCGCAGATACCGTCTATTTCTCTCTTCGTTAAGTTATATTTTGTTTGAAACTGTTTCTTTGTAAACATCTATATCACCTATTTTAATGAATACCTAACCCTACAGTAATCATAAAATTTAACGATAGAAACATAACCGTCATGTTAGCTTCCTTTTCTTTCCCGAACATTTTATATGTATATATTAAGACTAATATAATGGATATTGCCGATCCAGTTCTAATAGCAGAATGTAATAGGGATACATCAAACATGTTATATATTGCATAAGCCATAAAGAAAACAGCTTCATAGATATATGTTATATTTTTATATAAATTACTCATTTTTTTCATAAGCACCTCCAAAAGTATTATATATATGTATATGTTTGAAATTAAACTATCCAACTTATAATTAACATTTACACACAAAAAATATAAGTATTGAATATAATATTTATACGGTATACTATGAAATTTACAATTGTAATATTTCACACAAGAATTATTTAGTAAGTCGAGACAAGCGAGGTCACATGATCGAACTCAGAAATGATCCATCGGTAAAATACAGTTATGACGAATGGCTTGAGTTTTTCCGAGAAAACGACCAGCACAGACTGCAGATAGATTTCTCGAATGAGACTACCCTACCTGCCGATATCAAGGCGCTAATACTGCCTTCTGTTTCTGCATTTCAAATCGGCGAGCACAGCGACGGACTTCACCTGATAAAGGTCTCAGAGGCGTTTGCTAGCAAGTTTGACGAACCTGCATATCCCGAGGTCATGAAGCTATTTATCAGAGAGGAGAATTTCCACTCCTCATACCTTGGTGAATTTATGCGCTATCACGGGCTTCCGCTCCGCAAGAGCAATTTCCTCGACAGGACATTTCGCCGCCTCCGTAGACGTAGCGATATCCGTCCTGAGGTCGTAACCCTCGTAACCGCAGAGATTATCGCACTCTCTTATTACTCAGCTCTCAGCGATGCTACTGACTCACCCGCACTAAAGAGGATCTGCGCTCAGATGCTTCACGATGAGCTACCTCACGTAATTTTCCAATCATATACACTAGGTCATTTTAAAGAAAGTAAATGGCTTAAGCCTCAAAGGCAGCTCCTCATGAGGGCTGCAACCCTTGCTGTCTGGACTGCGTACGGAAAAGTATTTCGTGCGGCAGGATGGACATATTCTAAATTCAAGCAAGAAAATCTCGGCTATCTAAGGCAGTCTGAAGATATAGCCGAATGTATCTCCACACGCTTAGCTTCGAAAATCGAGTAACAGAGACAATGAAATCCATTTATATAGATGACCAGCATGTACTAAAAAAGTACATGCTATTATTTTTTTGCATATCTCATTGACAATATCGTAATACGATATTATATTTTAGCTAGAAATATCGATTAACGATATTAGGAATTCTTACAGCAAATTTGATTAATGGGTGGTGCTATACATGGCCAAAAAATCATTAGAACCATTAACCGAGCCGATGTTCTACATACTGCTTTGTTTCCACCGCTCTGATATGTGCGGGACGGAGATATCGAGTTATGTAAATGATCTCACGGACGGAAGGGTCAAGCTCGGACCAGGGACTCTGTACTCGCTCCTCTCACTTTTTCAGGCAGAGGATTTAATTAAGAAGCTGCCCCCAGATGGCAGGAGAATTTCTTACAGCATTACAGAGCGCGGAGAGCAGTTATATCAGGATGAAATCCGAAGATTAGAAGCATGCCTTAGTGATGCACGGAGGTGCGGTTATGAGCGATAAGATTAAACAGAAGATTTGTTATTTTGGTCTTTCCGACATATATCAGGAACAGAATTGGCTTGAGGATATGGCTAGGAGAGGGCTACTTCTCACACATACCGGCTACCTTGTATACGACTTTGCATATGGCGAGCCAACTGAGAGAAGGTACCGAATTCTGCCAGAGAAAAGAAAGAAGATCGAACAGGAAGAGCTGGATATATATGAGTCATGTGGATGGACATGTGTGCGAGGAACGCATGCATCGACTGTGTTCTATACAGACGATCAGAATGTCCCCGAGCCTTTTACAGATGCCGTTACAGAGAAGAAGTATTATGTGAAGAGACTACTCTATACATTTATCACTACTATAGCGTTGACCTTTTGCATTCTTATGAATTTAGATCTCAATACGAATGGCTTTGTCTTTAATCCAATTGAGGCTTATTATCAGCTTGCTGATAAACCGTCTCCAATTATTTACATATACGCTGTGATGTACCCAATGCTAGTGCTATTTGAGCTGGTATTTATCTTCAGATACACTAGATTAATATGGAAACTGAAAAGAGAAACTTTTAAGAGGACTGCTGGCTTTAAGGCTAGACGTTATGTAAATATGATTTTAATTAATACGATTATCGTGCTGATTGTAGGCCTCTTTATATATGTGGTATTCGTGCCAGATAAGAGAGTCACAACAAGCAGCTTTAAGGAGGCATTGGCCTATAAGGATAATGACCTTGTAAGATTCGCAGAATTTGACCCAGCCGCTTGGGATGAGGTTCGGGCGAATATGACCATAAAAAATGGCAATAAGGATATTGATAACCCCGACATAACATACGAGACAAGTTACGACCGTAATATCATGATGACGAAAATGTCTTCGGAAGACCTCGAGGTTTATCCTAGAACCGACAAAGATGGTGTATCTGAGCCAAAGCTCATGTATCTGGTTCAGCTATACAAAGCTAAATCAGCAAAAATTGCCGCACGCTTTATGCCATCTAATATAGCAGAAGAACTCGACTATAAGGGCTTCGACGTATCGGAGAAGCGCATTCGAGATATGCAGTTTAAATACAAGGGACTCGATTACGCGGCATATATCGCAGCTTCTAAAAAAGATGAGGCTCCATTCTATAAACAGATGCTTTTCCTCAGAAAGGGGAATAAATATGTCGTCGTTGCATATAGTGGTCCTATCAATCTTAAGTCGAAGATTGGGCTGTTTGCATCGAAGATGTAGCTACACCGTATTCAATTGTTATCGCAAAATGTTCAACACGAGGTGTGTCATGGATAAGAAAACAAAATTAAAATTTGATCCGTTTGGTGTAGTTGATATGTTCTATAAGCAGAATTGGCTTGAATATCAGGCAAGAAAAGGTCTGCTGCTCGCTAACGATAATCTACTTACTTGTAGATTTACCGTTGACGAGCCAAGAGATAGGCGATATCGCATCTTGCCATACAAGCACAGCGAGACGACGCAGGAGGAACTTGACCTATATGCTTCTTGTGGTTGGCATCTGATATATGGTTCTGGTTCAGTGATGATATTCTACACGGATGACCCAGATGCTCCAGAGCCATTTACGGATGTGCAGAGTCAACATAAGTACTATAGAAAGAGCTTGATTACTAATTTTATTATTATGCTAATTATTTTTGCAGAATCACTTTTTAGCATAAGTCGAAGTGTGCAAGGGTTCACTATATCACCTTCAGAACTTCTCTACAGCAGTGCTGATCAACCGCTTTCCACTTTGGCGATGACTTTTATTGGATTACCGTTGGCGCTTTTGTTCTGGTTTCAATATATGTTCACTTATATCAGCATACTGAATAGGAACAGAAAGAAGGATTTTTATGGAGCTTCGGGATTTAGATTGAAATATTATGTCAATGCGACGTGTATTATAACTGTAATCGTCCTAGTCCTATGGAGTATCATTGACATCCCTAGGACAATGGATAGCTCATCATCTGGTGACTTCACCCAGGCTCTTAAGTACAAGGGCAACAAGATTGTGCGCTTCTCGGAATTTGACCCAGATACATGGAGGACTTTATATAAGAAAATCGAGTACTACCACGATGGCGAAGGCGATATGATAACCTTTGATGTCAACCATGATAAAACGCTACTGATTCCTAGAATGGTAACTGAGGAGCTAGAAGTTAGTACGCCACCGAAAAACGAAAATGATGACTCTGTAATTAATCTCTATTACAATGTTCACCTATACAAGGCAAAGTCTTCTAAGGTAGCATCAGAATTTATGAAATATAACAGTAAAAATGCACTTGAAGAGTCGGACATCAAAGTATCAAATAAGTCTCTTGACAAGTACCGTTTCGATTACAAGGACCTCGACTACGCTGCATATATCGTAGATGAGAAGAAGGCAAATGATACTACTGCAAAACGCGACCAGTTACTCTTCCTAAGAAAAGGGAGTACCTACGTATACGTTTCATATTACGGCCCTATCGATCTGAAGTCGAAGGTAGGTCTGTTCGCAGCAAAGATGTAGATTTGCAGATTATCTAGTAATATAGGTTCTAAAACCTGTTAATCGTTTTATTAGTAAGCTTATAAGCAAATGACCAGCCCTGTGGCTGGTCATTTCTGTTAATGGTTATTATTTGCTTGATTTACCATTTATATCACGCTATTCTTCTGGAGCCTCGAACAGAACCTTGAACTCTGATCCTTCACTCAGATATATTCCCTCGATATCTTCAGGGTGATTTGCAATGAGTTCTGAGACATTATCCACCTCGAACGAAACGCATATTCCGCAGGCTGCACTAAGCGCTCTAGGCACCGGCATAAGTGTTGCGGTTTTGTCTATGCTTTTCTGCTGCTTGTGGAACTGCTGTGCTCCAAAATGCGTATGGAAAGTTGCGATAAACATTACTTGAGTGTAATCAGGTAATCGCCTTCTGGCGTTTCACTGTATTCCATAGATAGCTTGTTGTTCGCTGCATATCTAGAGATATTCTTAACTGGTGTCATGCTGTCTACGAGAACTTCAACAGGTGTTCCAGCCTTTACAGCATTCTGAGTCATAATCACTGGTTCAGGGCACGAGTACCCTCTTGCATCTACCTTAGTCATTTTATGCCTCCTTAGCTTTTCTTATATTCATCAGACCGATAATTACAGTAACGATAATTCCGAACACAACTGCAATCTTACCATTTGGAGTTGGTCCCATTGGTGTCGATGCTAGTGCGAAGTTGTGGCAGAAAGCTGCACCTACGATTAGACCGAGAACTGCAACGCCCGAGTCTGCATTTCCTGTACCAGAGAGAACCACCTGACGAAGTGGGCAGCCACCGAGCAGGCAGGAGCCTAGTCCTACAAGAACCATTCCTAGGAAGTTCCATAGAGAGTCATTGAATGCAATCGGCTGCTTGTCAAACCCTGCGTGGAAGAATCCAAGAGCTAGGTTTCCAACTAGAGCTGCAACGAATATTGCGATAAATCCAGATAGCAGATAGAAATCTTTGAATAACACTGCATCTCGGAGTCCACCAACCATGCATAATCTGGTGCGCTGTGCTAGTACACCGACAACAAGCCCTGCAATTAGCGAAATTGCGAGCGGCGCGTGCATAGCGCCAGGTCCCTCTTTGCTGAATGCGAGAAGCGCTGGGAATGCGCATAGGATAACGAGCAGTACTACCGTAATAGCTGGCATTGCTACACCTTCTGTTGGTCCTAGCGGAACTGACTTCTTGAGTGTGAAGCCCTTCTTAAGGTATACGATTCCGCCGAGAATTCCGCAGAAGAATCCAATCAGGCCGATGATTGCATTCCAGTCTCCACCAGCGATTCTGAGAATCATTCTGAGTGGGCACCCGAGGAACATAAGAGCTCCTACCATTACGAAGAATGAAAGTACAAATCTTGTCATTGGGGATGAACCGCCACGAACCTTAAACTCTTTTCCGCAAACGGACATAATAAATGCGCCAAGAATAAGTCCGATTATCTCAGGGCGAACGTACTGCACAACTGGAGCATTGTGGAGCTTAAGAGCACCAGCAGTGTCTCTCAAAAAGCAGGCAATACAAAAACCCATGTTAGCAGGGTTGCCATACTTAACGAGAAGTACTGCAGTCGCACCAACCACGAGCCCAGTAATGATCATAAGGGTACTTTTTTCTTTTTTCATTGTATCCTCCTTGTTTAAATAATATCGATTTATCATTACGAGTATATCAAACAAGGATTTTGTATTAAAATCAGTAATTTTAATACTTAGCGGTAATTATTAGTATTTTCAATAGTGCGTTATTTTTGTGCTGTTATTTCTTGTTTTTGCTAGAAATCCCCACTTTTTAGTTGGCATTTCCCTGCAAAAGCCTCTTCATCGCTGCCCTATATTTCTCGACTCTTGCATAGTCCTCTGCAGAGGGATGCTCTATACGGCTGATGTCCATGTTGTGGCTTAGGTCGGCAAGCTTGACGGAAGTCGCTAGCTTATTTTGCGAAATCCTATCTATGTAATGCACGTAGTCTTCGTCTACGCCTTTTGTAAGAGTTTTCACCGCTTCAACTACCTTTTCGCTAAATCCGCACATGCGCAAATACATTTCGTCATACTCGCTGTCCTCGAGTACGTCGTGAAGGTAGGCGGTAACCTTTTCCTCTTCAGTTTCACACATATCTGCGACTGCGAATGGATGCAGATAGTAAGGTTTTCCAGCCTTGTCCACTTGTCCGTAGTGAGCCTCCTGGCATATCTGCTGAGCTAGCTGAATCTGATCCATATCCCTAAACCTCCTTTTGCAACTATCCTACGGTTTACAGTTATAGCAAGAGGCACTAGCCTTGCTATGCTAGTGCCCCTGTTGTATCAAAATTATATGTTGTGCTGTCAATCACATGTGTGCCTGTATACATTACGCCGTCTTGCCCTAGGTAATACCATACGCCATAATGCTTTAACCATCCTCTGTGCATTGCACCGCTGGAGTTCAGATAGAACCACTTGCCGTTATCCTGTAGCCAGCCGGTCTTCATCGCACCGCTGGAGCTTAGATAATAGCTATTGCCACCTTCCTGAATCCAGCCAGTCTGCATAACTCCGTCGCTACCTAGATAGTACCAAGCACCGCCAGTGTACTGCCATCCCTTCTGCATTGCACCGCTGGAGTTTAGAAGATACCACTTGTCATTATCCTGTACCCAGCCAGTTTTCATCAATCCACTCGCATCAAGGAAATATCTGTGACCACCGTCTTCTACCCAGCCTGTCTGCATAGCACCATCATTATCCATGAAGCACCAGTCTTTTCCGTACGTTATCCAACCTGTCTTGAGTGCACCCGACGAATCTGCGAAATACCACTTATCCTTGGCTTTCACCCAGCCAGTGCCCATGATTCCAGATCTCGTTAATACATATTTCTTTTTTGCTGCTTTGTCGTAATACACAGTGTCCTGTAGCATTAAGTTATAGCCTTCTGAATCGAAGCAGTACCAAGCTCCTTCGATATACTGCCATCCTGTAGCGTACTTGCCGTCATCCTTAATATAAGCGTAAGACCATCCGTCTGGCGCGGTAGCATCTCCCCAGATCTGCCATCCCCTAATAACAGGATGGTAAGTCTTTGCCTTTACTAAAGCTCTGCAAGATTCATCGGCAAAAGTCTGAAGATCTGCGGAAGACTTATCAAAGTCCTCTACGATAGCCCCAACATTTTCAATCGCTTTGTATGCTGGTGTATTGTGCTTGTCTGCATATAGCTTGTATGACAGCTGACGAAGCGGTCCATTTGACGAGAGCACAAAGTTCTTAGGCTCCAAGAATTCAAGTAACTGCTTACCATTTGCACTTGAGATGCCGTGATGACCAGTTCTTAGAGTGTCTATAGTGCCAGACTTCTTATAAATAACCTCCCCATATTTATAATCGATCATCGCAGATGCATCTCCGAGTATTACCGCATTGTGTAGCCCCTTGGTAATCTGCGTGATTATTGAGTTGTCGTTCTCCGTATACCCCTCTTTGTTGACAATACTATCTAGGTTGTACAGCGCGATATCTAGGTTGCCAAACTTAAAGCTAATATTGTCGCTATAGTCGCCCTTCTTAGTCATCGTTGCATCTAGCTTAGAAAGTCCACTCGTATCATCGGAGGTGATATCGACCATTGTAACCTTTGCCTCGGTTAGCTTTCGTGTAACTTCCTTAAAGTATTCAGCCGTCTGCCATGTCGGATCTTCGTACTTAGGATCCCAATTTAGATATTTCTTATGAATATAAACGGTATCTGAGTCAAAAAATGGATTTCCATCGGAATTCTTCTCGTCAACCAAATCTATAAATCCACCTATGTGGTCTGAATGCGCATGCGTAGCAACTGCGAAATCAATATGCTTAACGCCTAGCTTCCTCATAAATTCCGCTACGGTCTTTCCATTACCGCCCTGAACAGCATATGGCCCATATTCGCTAGGGTTTGACGCATCGATCATACCGAACTTGCCGTTGCTTTGAACGAGAGTGCAATCACTATGTGAACCATCTGTTGACGGAAGTGATAGATAATATACCTTATCGCTCTCAGCATCCCATGTTGGATTTTCGTCATCTGCGTTTACATTAATTGGGCAAAATACGACCAAAAAAAATAGCAACACGAGACTGCTACATATAAACGCCAGTATAGAGTTATAGTTCCTTCTTTCCATTTCAACCTCTCACTTAAAAAATATGTATCATATAATAGAATAATTTTATATTACGGATGTTGTATTTTCAAGTATTTTATCGGTTAATAAAGGGGGACCATTTTATGGTTTAGTTATCCTATATTTTCATAATTTTCTATTGATTAACAGGAATAAAAAAATATTATCTGCCCCATTTACAGGGCCTCTCATAAGTGATAATCTAAAACTCATGCAAAATTACTATTAGAATTAAAGTAGGAACTGAACTATGAATCACGAAGAATCTTATTTTGATGGCGGACTATTTCAGCTTATTGGCTACAGCATTCTTGGCACCCTTATTACAACTGCAACCCTCGGCATTTGTCTGCCTTGGGCATACTGCATGATTTACAACTGGGAGATCAAGCACACTGTCATAGAAGGTAAGCGCCTAGAATTTGATGGTACCGCTGTGCAACTATTTGGAAACTGGATAAAGTGGCTTCTGCTTACAATTGTAACTTTTGGAATCTATGGATTCTGGGTGAGCATCAAGCTTAGGCAGTGGAAGACGATGCATACACATTTTGCGAATTAAATTAGGCTATTAATTTTTTATTACGGAATATAATCATCTTAGGCTGATTGCAAGAAAGGTGGTATTAACATGTGTAGTACATCAGAAAAAATTAGATACGCGTTGTTTGATTACATATTGCCTATAGCGTTTATGTTTTTAGCTATCTTTTGCAGAGACTATTATCTTGTTTCATTTAATTACCTTGCATTCACTTTTTTAACTGCAGGTTTTTTAGCATCTAAAGGCGTATTTGCAATTTTCATTCCAATGATTGTATGTGCGGTTATTTGGATTGCAGGATATTATATAGGTTTTGATTATCAGTATTACATGACTGTAGCTGGACTAGCCAGCTTCCCTGTTGGATCGATTTTAATTAATATCTATGCTGCGAGGGCTTGATGAAAAGATATATTCGCTGCAGTCGTTGAAACTTCAACAACTACAGTGGTTTTTAACAACGCGTTTTGTCCTATAACTAAAATTTATTTAAATGAAAAAGCCTCGAATCCGCCGATCAAAAGGCGCTTTCAAGGCTTTTACTTTTGGAGCTGCTGGCGAGAATCGAACTCGCAACCACTTCATT
>ERZ773051.289-NODE-289-length-39592-cov-5.482384_pt1 | contig 39592 bp, 28 predicted proteins | sample MGYA00580631_ERZ773051 | MGnify/ENA primary metagenome ERZ773051 (study PRJEB29015, sample SAMEA2738137) | human oral metagenome | biome: human oral; feature: human-associated habitat; material: saliva | place: China | collected 2204 ... | reverse complement strand
TTAACATGTCGGCCCAGACCCAGACTCACCAGGGTTCGCGGCCCGCGAAGGCTCGCCGTGCGGGTTCGCTGACCCCCGCGCAGCGCGCCTGGATGGAGGCGGAGGCTAAGGCCCGCCGCTAGGAGTGCCGACTCGTTACCCTTCGAGCAAACCCCATCGAACGTACCGGGAGCTGGATTCGCTAAAGAATTCGAATATCCCTTGATTTCAGAAGAAATATTCTAATATACTGATAGTATCTTCCCGTGGCATACCCGCCGGCCCCGATGCGCGCCGGCGGCACAGCAGGCCGCGGGGGAGCGCAGTATCGTTCGCCCCGGCGCGGGGCGTTGAAAGGTGGAGAGAATGATTGCATCGCTGACCGGCCGCGTGGCCCAGGTGGGGCTTGACCACGCGGTGATTGACGTTAATGGTTTCGGCATGCTGGTGCACGCCACCGCACGCACTCTCTCCAAGCTGCGCACTGGGGAGGAGGCCACCGTGCTGACCACCATGATCGTGCGCGAGGAATCCATGACCCTCTACGGCTTCTCGGAACCGGCCGAACGCGAGGTCTTTGACATGATGCTCTCGGTCTCGGGCATCGGCCCTCGCATCGCCCTGGCGGTGCTGAGCGTGCACACCGCCGCGGAGGTGGAGCGAGCCGTGGCCACCGGTGACGACAAGGCCTTCACGAAGGTTCCGGGCATCGGCCCGAAGGGCGCCCGCCGCATCGTGCTGGAGCTTGCCGGCAAGCTGATTCTGAGCGACGGCCAGACCGACGAGCTGCCGCTGAGTCAGGGTATCGTGTGGAAGCCGCAGGTGCTGGATGCGTTGACCTCCCTGGGCTGGAGCGAGAAGGACGCCTCCGCCGCCATCGACGCGTACGTGAAGCACAATCCCTCCGCCGAGAGCGAGCCGGTGGGCGTGGCTCTGCGCGGTGTGCTCGCATCCCTGGGTACGCAGAACACGGTGGGTCGCCACTAGGGCCGCTCGCCGAGCCCTCGGCTGACCCCGGCTGATTTTGGCGCGCCCGTTACCTCGCGCCTCACTCACTCCACGAAAGAAGAATTTTATGACCCAGAACCCCTACAATCCGCAGGCCGCGGCATCCCCGGTTTCCGGCGGGTATTTCCCCGGTCAGGTGCCCGGCGTCCCGGGTGCGCCCGCGCAGCGCCTGGTCGCGATGGAAGAAGAGCCCGAAGAGAAGATGATTGAGGCGGCCCTGCGCCCCAAGTCCCTGGACGATTTCGTGGGTCAGCGCCGCGTGCGCCAGCAGCTTTCCCTCGTGCTGGAGGCCTCGAAGATGCGCGGCCGCAGCGCCGATCACGTGCTGCTTTCGGGCCCTCCCGGCCTGGGTAAGACCACCCTGGCCATGATTATCGCCGCCGAGATGGACGCGCCCCTGCGCATCACCTCCGGCCCCGCGATTCAACATTCCGGGGATTTGGCGGCGATTCTGTCTTCGCTGACCCCCGGCGAGGTGCTGTTCCTCGACGAGATTCACCGCATGAGCCGCCCGGCCGAGGAAATGCTCTACATGGCGATGGAAGACTTCCGCGTGGACATCGTGGTGGGTAAGGGTGCCGGCGCGACCTCCATTCCGCTGGAGCTTCCGCAGTTCACCCTGGTGGGCGCAACAACCCGCGCGGGTCTGCTGCCCGGGCCTCTGCGCGACCGCTTTGGCTTTACCGGTCACCTGGAGTTCTACTCGGTTGAGGAGCTGGAGTTGGTGCTGCGCCGTAGCGCCGGCCTGATGGACATGCAGATTACCTCCGAGGGCTTCACCGAGATTGCGGGTCGCTCCCGCGGCACACCCCGTATCGCGAACCGCCTGCTGCGCCGCGTGCGCGACTGGGCCCTGGTGAACGGCGTGGACCGCATCAACGCGCGTGATGCCGCGACCGCCCTGGACATGTACGAGGTTGATTCGCGCGGCCTGGATCGCCTGGACCGTGCCGTGCTGGAATCGCTCATCCACAAGTTCGGCGGTGGGCCGGTTGGCCTGTCCACCCTCGCCATTGCGGTGGGGGAGGAGACCGAGACCGTGGAGACCGTGGCGGAGCCCTACCTGGTGCGCGAGGGCCTGATTGGTCGCACCCCGCGCGGTCGTGTGGCCCTACCCGCGGCCTGGGAGCACCTGGGCATGGAGGCCCCCGAGATTCAGCTCTAGAGCCGCACCGGCCAAGACATACAGCAAGTAGCCCGTGGGAGGTATCGCCCCTCCCGCGGGCTCTTCTGCAGGTTCGCAACAGCTCTTCTGCAGGCTCTGTCGGCGTCGCTGAGCCCTGCCGACGACATAAAATTACGCCACGGGCTGGACAAAACTCAGGTAAACCTCACAAAAACGCTGGTTCGGTGCGCTAAAGCTCCTGCTCTCGCGTAGGATGGATACGTACTGTATCTACGATTCCACGCCTTTTAGCACGCTCAACCCGCGCGGTGAGCGGCGCGGGTGCGGATGTGAAAGTGAGACCATGGATTTTAACCTCCTGATTATGATTGCCATGATGGCGCTGCTGGCATGGATGATGTTCTCCGCCCAGAAGCGTCAGCGTAAGCAGATGGAGGAACTGCGCGCAATGCAGCAGTCTCTCGTCCCCGGCACTCAGGTTATGACCGGTTCCGGCTTCTACGGCACCGTCGTCAGCACCGATTTCGATGGCAATAAGATTCAGCTGGAGCTGGCTAAGGGCGTTGTTATCACCGTGGCGCTGAACGCAATTATGAGCGTTGTTGAGGACGAGGCCCCCGCCGCACCCCTGACCGAGGACGTTGAGCCGGCATCCGCGGAATCTCAGGTTCCCGCGGAAGGCGGCGTCTCCGAGGACTCCTCGAAGACCGCCCAGTAACTTAAGACCGAACGACCCGGCGCCGCGCACTCGGCGTCGGGTTTTCGCGTCCGCTAAGGAATCTGTAGAACACCAAATCTACACACGAAAATACTCATAGAAGGAACATTATGGCTAAGCGTTCACCGCTTGCAGCCGCGCGAGGGGCGCTCCTCTCGATGGTCCTGCTCATGGTTGTTATGGCTGCCGGTATTTTCGGCACCACCTACTCGGGAGGCTCCTGGGCACCGAAACTGGCCCTGGACCTCTCGGGTGGTACGCAGATGATTCTCTCCCCGAAGGTCAACGGATCATCGGACGGGAACGTTACCCAGGAGCAGCTGAACCAGGCGGTTGAGATTATTCGTCAGCGCGTTGACGGCGCCGGCGTGTCGGAGGCGGAGGTCACCACCTCCTTCGGCTCGGGTAACAACGTGGTCGTCTCGGTTCCCGGCACGATTAGCTCCGAGACCCGCCAGCTGATTCAGGCATCCGCAAATATGACGTTCCGCCCGGTCCTGGTGGCCGGTCAAGGCGCCGCGGTTGCCGAGGGATCCCGCACCGCGGACGACAAGCTACCCAAGCCGACTGCCGAGCCGACCGACGGTTCGGACCGCAACTGGATTACCGCCGACCTGTACAAGCAATACGAGGCGAAGGACTGCACCGCGGCCCGCAGCGAGGACGCGGATAGCGCCGACCCGACCAAGCCGATGGTGGCCTGCTCCGCCGACGGCAAGGAGAAGTACATTCTGGGTCCCGTGGAGCTGAATGGTAGCGATATTTCTACCGCGAGCCACACCCAGGAGACCAGCGGCCAGGGCGTAACCACCGGTCGCTGGGCTGTGACCATTCAGTTCAACGATGCCGCCCGCGAAAAGTTCCAGAACATCACCTCCCGCCTGAACGCGATTCGTGCCCAGAACTCCTCTGATGCGCGTGCTCGCTTCGCGATTATGCTGGACGGCAAGGTGCTGTCCGCCCCGATTTCGCAGGCCGTGATTTCTGACGGTAAGCCGCAGATTACCGGTAACTTCACCGAGCAGGAGGCGAAGGCTCTCGCCGATCAGCTGAAGTACGGCGCCCTGCCGATTAGCTTCACGATTCAGTCGGAGCAGCAGATTTCTGCAACCCTGGGTTCGGAGCAGCTGCGCGTGGGTCTGCTAACCGGCCTGATCGGTCTGCTGCTGGTGTTCATCTACTCGCTGTTCCAGTACCGCCTGCTGGGCTTCGTAACGATTGCGTCGCTGGTGGTTGCCGGCATCATTTCGTACGAGGCGATCGCCCTGCTGGGTTGGGCCCTGAACTACCGCCTGTCCCTGGCCGGTGTGGCCGGTCTGATCGTGGCGATTGGTGCGACGGCCGACTCGTTCATCGTGTACTTTGAACGTATTCGTGACGAGATTCGTGCGGGCCGCACGATTCCCTCGGCCGTGAACCACGGTTGGAAGCGCGCATCCCGCACGATTCTGGCGTCGAAGGCCGTGAACCTGCTGGCCGCCGTGGTGCTGTACGTGGTGTCCGTGGGTTCGGTGAAGGGCTTCGCGTTCACGCTGGGCCTGACCGCAATCGCCGACCTTCTGGTGGTGTACCTGTTCACCCACCCGGCGCTGACCCTGCTGGCGAACACCCGCTACTTCGGCGAAGGTCACCGCCACTCGGGCCTGTCGCCTGAGTCGCTGGGTTCCACGCCGCTGTACCGCGGTGCCGGTCGCATCCGCACCCCGGAGGAGAAGCAGCTGAGCATCGCCGAGCGTCGCCGTGCGGAACGTGCGGCTGAGGAGCCGGCCTCCGATGGTGCCGCTTCCGCTTCGGACGAGAAGAAGGAGAGCTAGGCATGGCTACCGATGTGAAACCTAATGCTTTTGCCCGCTTCGGTAACGACCTGCACTCGGGCGCCCGCTCGTACCCCTTCGTGGGTAAGCGCCGCCTGTGGCTGGCCCTGGCCGCGCTGCTGATGGCCGTCTCGGTTCTGATTCCGGCGGTTGGTGGAGGCTTCAACCTGGGTATTGATTTCCGCGGCGGTTCGGAATTCGTGGTCTCGAAGACCGCGCATGTCGATGTCGCAACCGGCGAGCGCGTCATTCATGAGAAGGCGAAGGACGCCTCCGAGGTTCACGTGACCAATATTGCGCCGGGCACGATTCGCGCGCAGATGAGCAAGCTCAGCGACGACGAGACCCTGCAGGTGAAGAAGGCTCTGCAGGAGGCGTACGGCGTCTCTGAGAATGACGTGACCTCCTCGTTCGTGGGCCCGACCTGGGGTGCGGATGTGACCCGTCAGGCTTTCTGGGGCCTCGTGGTGTTCGTGATCCTGGCCCTGGTGGGTATGGCCTTCTACTTCCGCACCTGGAAGATGTCGCTGGCGTCTATCGCGGGTCTGTTCTTCACCGTGGTGGTGACGGTCGGCCTGTACGCCGCGTTCGGCTTTGAGATTACTCCGAGTGCAATTATCGGCTTCCTGACGATTCTAAGCTACTCGCTGTACGACTCGGTGGTGGTGTTCGACAAGATCCGTGAGAACACGGACGGCGTGCTGGAACGCCGCGACACGACCTTCGCCGAGCAGATTAACCTGGCCGTGAACCAGACCCTGGTCCGTTCGATTAACACCGCAATCGTGGGTGTTCTGCCGGTGGGCGCGATCCTGTTCATTGGTGCGTTCATGCTGGGTGCGGGTACGCTGCAGGATCTGTCGCTGTCGCTGTTCGTGGGTATTCTGGTGGGCATGTTCGGTACGCTGTTCGTGTCTGCCCCGCTGTACGCGACGCTCCGCTTGGGTGAGGCTAAGATTCGCGAGCACACCGCGAAGGTTGAGAGCGGCGACTTCAAGGACGACGAGGAGGCTGAGGAGTCTGACTCTGAGGATTCCGCGGCTGATGACTCCGAGGATTCCGCGGAGGCACCCGCCAAGAAGTCGGTCAAGAAGCCGGCCCGCGCGACGATTGAGATTCACCGCGTGAACGTGAGCGACTAGCCCGCGTTCTCGCCGATACTGGGGGAGTCGATACCGAAAGGTGTCGGCTCCCCTTTAGCGTGCCCGGTTTAGCCTGCCCGGGCGTGTGCGGTTGGGGCGTGTCAAAACGCCGCATAGTTTGGTGCCTTCCGGGCCTCTGGGTACGATAAGAGTAGAAGAAGCTGTGCGCCCGCGTGTGAGCCAGCCAACCGGCCCGGTGGTAGCTTTCAACGATGAGGAACCCGCGCGCGCGGCTGATTATCGTGAGCCCGAAGGAGCCTGGAATGAGTGCAGAACCTGCCGTGAACGCCAACGCTGAGACCCACGCACCGAACGAGGCCGCCCAGGTGAAGCCCTCCCAGCCCGCGTCGAATCGGGCTGACGCTAACCGAGCGGAAGCACACCAGAACACCGCGGCGCATCCTGCTGCGGAAGCCGAGGACAAGCCCGCGGTTCGCCCCGCCGGCCCGATTCCCCTGCCCGAGCCGGATGCATCCGTCGCGAAGAAGCACCGCGGCTCGCACCGCGTCATGGCTGCCGGTGGGCGCAGGCCGAACCGCCTGGTTTTCGGCGGCCGCACCACTATGCAAACCTCAGACGCGAACGGCGAAACGATTCACTTCTCGCCCATGATCGCGCCGGTTGTGCGCGCGGTGCGCCGCTACCACCCCGACGAGGATATCCGCGTGCTGCAGCGCGCCTACGAGGTGGCGAACCACTACCACGAGGGTCAGAAGCGTAAGAGCGGTGACCCGTACATCACGCACCCGGTGGCGGTGACCGCGATTCTTGCGGAGATGGGTGCGACCGGCCCCGTGCTCGCTGCCGGCCTGCTGCACGACACGGTGGAAGACACCGACTACACGATGGAGCAGCTCACCGAGGAGTTCGGCGAGGAGGTCGCCTACCTGGTCGACGGCGTGACCAAGCTGGACAAGATGACGTACGGCGAGAACGCCTCCATCGAGACGATTCGTAAGCTCGTGCTGTCTATGAGCAAGGATATCCGTGTGCTGCTCATTAAGCTTGCCGACCGCCTGCACAACGCCCGCACCTGGCGTTTCGTGCCGCAGGCTTCCGCCGCGAAGAAGGCGGAGGAGACCCTGAAGATTTACGCACCGCTCGCGCACCGCCTGGGCCTGAACACGATTAAGTGGGAGCTGGAGGACCTCTCCTTCGCCGCCATGAGCCCGGAAATTTACGCCGAGATGGTGCGCATGGTCGGCGAACGCACCCCCGCCCTGGAGAAGTTCCTGAACGAGGCGCGCACCAAGATTACGGAGCGCCTGAAAGAGGTGGGCATCGACGCGACCGTGACGGGCCGCCCGAAGCACTACTACTCGATTCATCAGAAGATGAAGACCAAGGGCCGCAGCTTCGACGAGATTAACGACATTCTCGCGGTGCGCATCATGGTCGAGGAAGAGGCGGAGTGCTACACCGTGCTCGGCCACGTGCTGTCCCTGTGGCCGTCGATGACGGGCCGTTTCAAGGACTACATTAAGAACCCGAAGAACAACAACTACCAGTCGCTGCACCTGACCGTGTACGGCCCGGGTAACCTGCCGCTTGAGATTCAGATCCGCACGTACAAGATGCACGAAGAGGCTGAGTACGGCGTGGCGGCGCACTGGCGTTACAAGGCGGCATCGCGCGGTGAGAAGGTTGCGCCTCGCGCAGGTGCACCCGCGAAGGATCCGCAGGAGCCGAGCACTCAGACCTCGGCGATGATGAACGTCGGTATTCTGCAGTCCATTGCTGAGATTTCGAACTCCAACCCGGAGTCGGAGAAGTTCTACGAGTCCCTCGCCGAGACCCTCGACACCGACGAAATCGTGGTCCTTACCCCCAACGGCGAGGCGATTGCCCTGCCCAACGGCTCCACCCCGGTGGACTTCGCCTACGCCATCCACAGTGAGGTTGGCGACCGCACCGTGGGCGCGAAGGTCGACGGCCGCCTGGTGCCGCTGCACACGGTCCTGCCCACCGGCGCGACCGTGGAGATTATGACCACGAAGAATGAAGACGCCGGACCCAGCGAGGACTGGCTGAAGTTCGTTCGTTCCTCGCGCGCTCGCACGAAGATTCGTCAGTACTTCGCGAAGGAACGCCGCATGGAGGCGCTGCTCGCCGGCCGCGAGATGCTCACCAAGAGCATGCGCAATAGCGAGCTGCCGCTGCAGAAGATGATGAGCCCGGAGATTATGACTCAGGTGGCTCAGCTGCTGCACAAGAACGATGTGGCGTCGCTGTACCGTGCGATTGGTGAGAACGAGATTCCGCCGAAGCAGGTTATCGAGACTCTGATTGAGGTGCACCGCGGCGACGAGCCGGCACCCGAGGTTGAGGTCAGCGACTTTGACGAGACGCTGCTGAAGTCGACCCGCAAGGCGATTGGCGATAACGGCGTGATTGTGCCCGGTGCTGAGGGCGTGCTGACGAAGATTGCGCGCTGCTGCACCCCGGTCCCGCCGGATGACATTATCGGCATTGTGACCCGCTACAACGGCATTTCGGTGCACCGCCGCGACTGCCCGAACATGCGTAACGCTGACGAGGAACCACGCGTGACGACGGTTGAGTGGGCGTCTTCGCCGACCGCTACGTACCGTGTGCAGATTCAGGTGGAGGCGCTGGACCGTAAGGGCCTGCTGAGCGACCTGATTCGCGCGATTTCTGAGTCGGGCGTGAACATTCTGGATGCGCGCGTGCACACTTCGGAGGATCGTACCGTGGTGGACCGCTTCGCCCTGGAGCTGGGTGACCGCTTCATGCTGGAGCACGTGCTGAATGTGGTCCGTAACGTGACGGGCGTGTACAAGGCGTACCGCCTGACGGGCGCGAAACCCTCGGAGGCGTAGTTCTTGAAGTAGCTATATATAATTTACAGGAGGAAATATATAAAGTTTATTTTTATATAGTTGGTTCATTTTCAATGACAGAATCATTAGTTATGACACTAATGGCAGTGATTTGTGTATTGGATTATAGGTTGGAGAAGTTCGTGAAGAATTATTTTAATGTAAGTAATGATTTTAGTAAAAAAACTATAGTATATCTATCTGATGCTAAGGTTAAGAGTTTTTATACCCTTCAAGAGAAGGTTGGCAAGAGTGGTGGTGCAACCATTGCTGGAATCGGAGGAAACGCTTCTGTTTCGTCGCGTCAGAAAACAGAGCCAGAAATACTTAAAGATGTGCACGATATTTTAAGAAAACAAAATAATGAACGATATGATGTAGAAAATCTTGAACCCCGTAATTATTATCGTGTTTTTCTAGCTGCCTCAGCGGGTACTTTTTGGCCTTGGGGAGATGAACAAGATAGTGAAATAAAGGATACTGCTTGGTGGGTAGGAGAAGGTAAAGACGCCACTGTATTGGCATACGGAAAGCTTGCACATGTTGATGGTCAGGGGGAGCCTCCAGAATATAATAAATCGAGTACGTGGTGGCCGTCGAGGGTTGGTACACACCGCGTATTGGTTGATAGTCTTGTTAAGGCTGCATCTGAAGAATCTGCTGGTAATCCCGTGAATATAGTGAAAAGTCGAGATTCAACCCTTAGGGGGCTTCTTGACTACTGTTTTAATAATGGTGTTCGGCGAAGTGCCTATGTCGAAAAGCCTGCTATTTATGAAATGCTTCTTAGAGTGGATGAAATAGAGAAAAGCGAAGGAGAGAAGCCTATAGTAGCAGGCAGTCCTGTATGGGTGGCTCGAGTTATGAATCCTTTACCTGGAACATATTTGCTGGAGCAAAAGCCACCGAAAGAGGCTAAGAGAAATGCTGTTTATTACCGCATAATAACGGATAAAGTAAATAGTACTTCTTCCGATGCAAGAGATGTGAAATTTTTTTCTCAGAGAATTCGAGAGATTCCGGATCTCGCGGCATATGGTGTTTGGGATGGTAAACGTTGGCTTGGAACATATTGGGGGAATAGTCGAGACCATAAAATGGTGTACGATATTTCAATAGAATCCCCCGAAGTCCCTAAGTCTTCATGTATCCCTAAGTCTACGGATGTGCGTAGCCTAGGGATATCAGAAGGTGTGAAGAGTGCAATTAAGAAAGAATCTTTATGGGGGAAAAAATTCTTTAATTAATTTTTAATATATTACTTGAGAAGCCACATGTGTTGAACACATGTGGCTTCTCGCCGTTTACGGGGAGGGGTGGTGGAGGCTCAGCGATGACGAACCGGCGAGTGCGGGGTCTGGGGAACCCCGTATACTGAAATAGTTCGCGCCGCCGGGTACGAAACAGCTTGTGGAAGCTATGAACGTTCCCACCGAGCAGGGCTTCTGAACCCGCACCGGCGCATGTGTACGACCGGGACCGTACGGGTCCCGAACTTTTGACGTTTCTGCGATGAGAAACGATAACTAATGAGAGGTTGACCGCCCCCATGACGATGCAGTCTACGGATTCTTCCGCTACCACTGACGAGCACCGTAACCGCAACGCCGAGCGTGCGCAGCTGCACTCCACGATTTGGCGTATTGCGAATGATCTGCGCGGCTCGGTAGACGGCTGGGATTTTAAGCAGTACGTGTTGGGCATGCTCTTCTACCGTTACCTCTCTGAGAGCCAGGTGCGCTTTGTTGAGGCTCAGAGAATTGAAATGCCGGGGCGTTTTGAAGACCTATCGGATGACGTGTTTAAGGAAAACGAGGACGCTAAGGATTACTTCATTAATGAGCGCGGCTTCCTGTTGCTGCCCTCGCAGCTGTTCTCGAATGTGTACAAGAACGCCCCTCATAATCAGAACCTGAATGAGACCCTGGCGGACGTGTTCAAGGCGTTTGAAGAGTCGGCGCGTGGTACCGACTCCGAAGCGAACGTAAAGGGCCTCTTCGACGACTTCGTACTGGACTCCAACAAGCTGGGTGTGAGCCCGGCGGCTCGTCACGAGAACCTGCTCAAGCTCATGGACGCTGTGGCGGGCATGAACCTTGAGAAGGGCTACGAGGATAGCGAGAATGACGCTTTCGGTGACGCCTACGAGTACCTGATGGGCATGTACGCGGCGAATGCGGGTAAGAGCGGCGGCGAGTACTACACCCCGCAGGAGGTCTCGGAGCTGCTGGCGAAGATTGCTATGGATGGCCGTGATGCCGAGCAGATTCGTACCGTGTATGACCCGGCGTGCGGTTCGGGTTCGTTGCTGTTGAAGGTTAAGCGTGAGCTGGGTAAGAGTTCGGACGGCCTGCGTTTTGTGGGTCAGGAGATTAACCTGACCACCTATAACCTGTGCCGCATGAACATGATTCTGCACGGTGTTCCGGTGGACGATTTCAGCATTGCGCACGGTGACACTCTGATTGACCCGAAGCACCGCGGCGGTGCGGGCGGCGATTTTGAGGAGCCGTTTGGTGCGATTGTGTCTAACCCTCCGTATTCGACGAAGTGGAAGGGTGATGATGACCCTACCCTGATTCACGATGACCGTTACGCCCCGGCGGCTGTGCTGGCGCCTAAGTCGAAGGCTGACCTGGCGTTTACGATGCACATGCTCAAGTCCCTGGATGAGGCGGGTACGGCGGCTATCGTTGAGTTCCCGGGCGTGCTGTACCGTGGCGGTGCGGAACGTAAGATTCGTGAGTATCTGTTGAAGCAGAACGTGGTGGATGCTGTGATTCAGCTGCCCTCCAACCTGTTCTACGGTACGAGCATTGCGACCTGCATTCTGGTGTTGAAGAAGGGTCGTCGTAAGGACCATTCGGTGCTTTTCGTGGATGCTTCGCAACTCTTTGATAAGGGCACGAACCAGAACATTCTGGGTAAGGCGCACCGCGAGAAGATTCTGGAGGTGCTGGCGGCTCGTGAGGAGCGTGAGCATTTCTCGGCGCTGGTTCCGGTAGAGAAGCTGCTGGAGCAGGAGGCGAACCTGGCGGTGTCGAGCTGGGTTGAGCCGGAGGATACCCGTGAGCGCGTGGATATTGTTGAGCTGAATTCTCGTATTGAGGGTATTGTGGCTCGTCAGGCTCAGCTGCGCGTGGAGATTGACGCTATTGTGGCGCGCCTGGAAGGTGGCGAGTAGTCGTGGCGGAAGCAATGAATTATATTGACCGCCTGGTGGCTGAGCTCTGCCCGGACGGGGTGGAGTTTTACCCTATTGAGGAGCTGTTCACCACCCGTAATGGCTACACTCCGTCTAAGTCCAATAGCAGCTATTGGGAGAACGGAACTGTTCCTTGGTTCCGTATGGAAGATATTCGTGAAAATGGCGGAATTCTTTCAGAATCTTTGCAGTCAGTTCATGAAAGTGCTTTAAAAAAGGGTGGGATGTTCCCTGCTGGTTCAATCATTGTGGCGACTTCTGCAACGATTGGTGAGCATGCGCTGATTACTGTAGATTTTTTGTGCAATCAAAGGTTTACTGTTCTGATTCTTAAAGACGAATTTAAGAGCCTTTTGTCTCCCAAATTCCTTTACTACTATTCGTTTGTTCTGGACCGTTGGTGCCTTGCAAATACTACGCAATCTAGTTTTGCCAGCGTGGATATGAAGCGTTTCAAGAAGTTTGAGTTTCCTGTTCCGCCGCTGGAGATTCAGGAAGCGATTGTTGAAATTCTTGACAAATTCACGAACCTGGAAGCGGAGCTGGAAGCGGAGCTGGAAGCGGAGCTGGAAGCGCGTACTCTGCAATACGAGTACTACCGTGATTCGCTCTTCGAAGCCCTCGACTGCCCCCGTGTTCCTCTGGGCTCTTTCGCGCAGCTTGTGCGTGGTTCAGGCATGCCGAAAACCGATTTTTCCGAATCCGGTGTAGGTGCAATTCATTACGGTCAGATTTACACGAAATTTGGTACTGCAACCGCAGAAGTTATCGCGCATGTTCCGGAAGAGAAAGCGAAAAAACTTGCTGTAGTTAACCCCGGTGATGTCATTGTGGCTAATACGAGTGAAAACCTTGAAGATGTTTGCAAGGCTGTAGCTTGGGTTGGAGATTCCGACATTGTTACTGGCGGTCACGCAACGGTTATTAAGGCTCCTGAGCAGAACGCAAAGTTTATTTCTTATTACATGGCGACTGGTCAGTTCAATAAGGATAAAAGGCGTCATGCTTTCGGTACGAAGGTTATTGATGTTGCGCCTAAGAACCTTGCGAAAATCGAGTTTCCAGTTCCTTCTCTGGAAGAGCAGCAGCGCATTGTCGATATTCTCGACCGCTTCGACGCCCTGACCACCAGCCTCTCCGAGGGTCTCCCCGCAGAGCTCGCAGCGCGTCGCAGCCAGTACGAGTACTACCGCGACCAGCTACTTTCCTTCCCCCGCAAGGGCGAAAACCAGTAGACACCTGCGTATCAAACTACGCATCACGCGTGAACCCCGTGCAGGGGCGGCACCCGCCACCCCTGCACGGGCCGCTATACCTCAACCACATACCTCAACCACACTCAACAAACTGGGCCTACTAACCCAGAGCCCACTAACTCTGAGCCCAACCATCCACACACTCAACCCCCTACGCAAAGGAGCACCCCGTGGAAACCGTACCCAACCACCCCCGCCCCGCCGAAGGACGCACCGAAAGCATCCTCAGCTCAGACGACTTCACCGTCATCGCCAAGCTCAAGGGAACTGGCCTCTACAAGGAATGGAAGGCCCAGCACCAGAAGAAGCGTGAGCACCAGAGCGAAGCGCAGCTCGAAGCCGAACTCATCGAAACCCTCAAAACCCAGGGCTACGACTACCTGCCGCGCCTCACCGACGAAGCCGCGCTCATCCGCAACCTGCGCGAACAGCTCGAACGCCTCAACACCCGCCCCGAAGAAGGCGCCTACGGACCCAACAGCGGCTTCCACTTCACCGACGAAGAATTCGACCGCCTGCTCACCGAACACATCGCCCGCTCCAACGACGGCATCCTCGAGAAGGCAAAGCTCATCCAGGAAGAACGCTTCATCGACTTCCGCCTCGAAGACGGCACCCTGCGCAACATCATGCTCATCGACGCCGCCTACCCCGCACGCAACCGCATGCAGGTCATCAACCAGTACCGCGTACCCGCCCCCAACGGCAAAGTACTCAACCGCTACGACGTGACCATCCTCGTCAACGGCCTGCCCCTCGTGCACATCGAACTCAAGAAGCGCAACGTAAGCATCCGCGAAGCCTTCAACCAGATTGAGCGATACCAGAACGAAGGCTTCCAGCAGGACAAACACCGCCTCTTCGAATACGCCCAGATCTTCGTCATCAGCAACGGCTTCGAAACCAAGTACTACTCCAACACCGTGCGCCACAAGCACGTCGAAGACCAGCAGACCGCCAGCCGTAAAGCAGCCGACGGCGGCTCCGCAGGCAAGAGCTTCGACTTCACCAGCTACTGGTCAGACGAACAGAACAACCGAATCAACGACCTAATCCTCTTCGCGCGCACCTTCCTCACCCGCCACACCCTCGCGAACATCCTGACCCGCTACTGCATCTTCACCGTAGGCCAGGACCTGCTCGTCATGCGCCCCTACCAGATCGCGGCAACCGAGAAAATCATCAAGCGCGTCGAAATCGCCAACAACGACCCCAAGCTGCTCGGCACCAAAGAAGCCGGCGGCTACATCTGGCACACCACCGGCAGCGGCAAAACCCTCACCAGCTTCAAAACCGCACGCCGCCTGGCAGAAACCGGACTCGTCGACAAGGTACTCTTCGTCGTGGACCGCAAGGACCTCGACTACCAGACCATGCTCGAATACAACAACTTCCAGGCAGACTCCGTCAGCTCCACCGGCAGCACCCGCGAACTCAGCAACCGCCTCGCCGACCGTGGAACCAACATCGTAGTCACCACCATCCACAAGCTATCCAACCTCATCACCGCCGAACCCGAGCACCCCGTCTACGGCCAGCGCGTAGCCATCATCTTCGACGAATGTCACCGCTCCCAGTTCGGCCGCATGAACACCGCCATCAAGAAGAGCTTCAAGAAGTACAGCATGTTCGGGTTCACCGGCACCCCCATCTTCGACAAGAACTCCGCAGGCGGCCCTGGCACCACCACCGTCGAAGTCTTCGGCGACTGCCTGCACACCTACACCGTCGTTGACGCCATCAACGACAAGAACGTGCTGAAATTCCACCTGGAATACACCAACACCAGCCCCGACTTCGCCGAACTCGAAGAAGCCTCCTACGCAGACGAAATCGCCGCCGAACGCGCCGAAACCCCCGACGCGAAGGAACTCGCCAAGTTCGCAAGGAGCAAGGAAGTACTCGAAAGCCCCCAGCGCATCGAAGCCGTCGCCACCTACATTCTGGACAACTACGACCGCAAAACCAACCAGAGCGCAGCCACCAGCTACGACATCAAAAAGACCCGCACCATCAACGGCGTCACCGAACACTACGTAGAGCGCGTGCGCGGCTTCAACTCGATTCTGGCAACCTCCTCCATCGACGCCGCCTGCACCTACTACGACACCCTCAACACGCTGCAGGAAGAACGCATCGCAGACGGCACCCTGCGCCCCGAACAGAAGCTCAAGGTCGCCATCATCTACTCGCAGGGCAACGGCGGGCAGCTCTTTGACACCTTCGGCGAAGAAGAAAACTTCACCTTCGCCACCGAAGGCACCGGCAGCCGCATGGACGGCTTCCTCGAAGACTACAACATCATGTTCGGCACCAACTTCAGCACCGACGGTGACTCCTTCGACAACTACTACAAGGACGTCTCCCGCCGCATGAAGATGCGCGAACTGGACCTGCTCATCGTCGTGAACATGTTCCTCACCGGCTTCGACTCCAAGACCGTCAACACCCTCTGGGTGGATAAGAACCTGAAGATGCACGGCCTGGTGCAGGCATACAGCCGCACCAACCGAATCCTCAACTCGCTCAAGCCCTCCGGCAACATCGTGTGCTTCCGCGACCTCGAACAGGCAACCAAGGACGCCTTCACCCTCTTCGGCGACACCGAAAACAGCAGCGGCCAGTCCGCCCTCGACATCGCCTTCACCCGACCCTACAAGGACGCCTACGCCGAATACGACAAGGCCGTCTCTGACCTGCGCGAAGAATTCCCCATCGACGAGGGCGGCTCCATCACCGTGGACACCCCCGAAGAGAAGGCCCGCTACATCAAGCTCATGAACGATGTGCTTGAACTGCAGCAGGAACTGCGCGTACACGACGAATTCATCCGCGACGGCGGCAACGAACTCATCAGCGACTACGACATGCAGGGCTACACCGGTGTCTACAACGACATCTACGAAGAAGCCCGCGAACTGCGCAAGGCACAGGAAGAAGCGAAGGACGGCGCCGACAACGAGACCGGCGAAGGCGAAGAAAAGCCGAACGGCGTCGATCTGCTCGCCAACATGCGTTTCCTGACCGAACTGGTCAGGCAGCAGGAAGTCGGTGTGCTCTACATCCTCGAGCTCGTCAAGGCAGCCCGCGCAGCACGCCAAGGCAAGGTGGCAGGGGAGAGCGGCACCTCCGAAACCACGCAGGACAACGTGGAGTACTTCCGCGACCGTGTGCGCCTCGCTATTCGTAACGACGCCGACCTGCGCGAAAGCGGCGATATCATCGAGGACTACTTCGACACCTACCTGAACGAGTCCGAAGACCACGACGTGCAGGAACACTTCCACCACTACGTGACCGACCGCCGCACCCGCGAAGAAGACACCATCGTCAAGGACGAAGAGCTGGACTCCGCAGAGACCCAGCGTGTCGTCAACCGTGCGCTCAAGGAAAACCGCCGCACCATCCCCGGCAAGATCAGCCGCCTGGTCAAGGGCAAGATCTCGCTCTTCGGCGGCAAGCTCGGCGGCGCGAAGACCGAGGACGCAGCAACCAAGGCGAAGCGTGTGAAGCAGAAGCTGGAGAAGCACATCGTCCGCTTCATGCCGTTCCTTGGCGGAAACTAACCCGCGGTTACGTGCTGTAACCGGCGGTAGTAATTCGCCGTTATTCGCCCAGAGGTAATCCGCCCAGAAGCCACATGTGTTTCAAACACATGTGGCTTTTCGCCGTTAAGCGGGGGAAGGGATGGCACAGCATCAACCCGGCTCTACGCTACTGACCCTCTGCACAGCGCCGATTTTCGGTCATGAGCTAGTGACTTTGGTGGGGGTTAAAACCCCAGCCCAAAGTCACTAACCCATGGTCGAAGTCCGTAACCCATGACCGAATTTTCTGTGCGGTGGGGAGGGCAATGGCGGGGGGAGTGCACCTCCAGAAAACCCCTTGTCACGCAATATTTTTTGCGTATTTTCTCCGGCGCGAGCGGTGTAGCCCCTTATCTTGTCAGGGGTGCCCCGTACCTTAGGCTGTAGAGAACAACGACGCGTTCTCATTCCTCCATCGAACGACCAAAGGAGAAACCCATGTACACGGATGGCTACTACAGCGATGAAGACTTCCGCACCTTCTGCTCCGGTCAGGACGCCGCCAACATCGACGACTTCTTCACCGACAACGGCGAATACCTCATGGAACACCTGCCCGAAGTCACCGACCGCGAGTTCCTCGCCGGCCTCCGCTACGGTAACCGCTGCGATGCTCTCTGCCAGAGCGGATACGCCCTCGACGAGGCGGAAGACGCCCTCCGCGACATGTACGCGCTCGCCGTCTGAGCCGGGATGCGGTGGACCCGCCGGGGGAGTAGGGCCCTGCATTTTGACGGTGCGATGGCCTGACGGAAGTGGCTTCGTTGCCGTAAGAGTATAGGCATTGTTGCGGTAGGCAAATGTTGTTTGATAGCGAAAATAATGTATTGCGGTTTTTTGACTGTCATAAACCGCAAAAGAGTGCAAACATGGCTAAATTTCCTGTAGGGTGGTTCTGGGACTCATAACGATGCACCGGTGCATCGATAATGCGAGGTACCTAGTCTGGGCGCTTTTGGATACGTTGCTGTACCTAAAGAAAGCTTCTCGACTAGCACATACACACCATCACCGACGATTGGAGCACCTCTAATGGGACCTGAATCCGTTTTGACCCGCCGTGCGCTGCTGAGCGGCAGCGCACTCTTCGGCCTGACCGGACTGCTTGCGGCATGCGGCCAGCAGGCCGCTAATGAGGCTGCGGGCTCGACTTCTTCCGGCGCACCGAGCGAGACTGCTTCGGCAACTGCTGCTACTGAGACATCTTCAGCCGCAGCAACCCCGAGCCCGGTCATTACCCGTGGCTACTCGGGTGGCTCGAAGGCACCCGACGGCGAGTACCGTAAGGCCGACGAGTATGGCCCCGCACAGAATGTTCCTCTTCCCAAGGCTAAGCCCCAACAGTACCCTGAAACCTTCGCTGGGCTACGCGAGATGATGCGTGACTGGATTAAAGCCCGAAACTACGGCATCCAGACGGGCGATATGCAATACGTGAGGCCGTACATGCTGGATACCTTCAAGAGCGATATTGAATTCCTCAACTCCATCGAAAAGCTTTACAAAGAAGGCGGCTGGGTTATCGAAGGAACCTCAGAATACCAGGCCGAAAGCGACCTCATGTATGACGAAGAAACCAAAGAATATTGGGTTCTCACGCGACGTCTATGGACTTACGGGCTCTATATTCACCCGAATGGAAAAATGCGTAAACGTACTAATACTGGTAATGAAAATGAGACTTTTATGTTTCGATACCGTTATAAGGATGGTTACTGGTATTTGTCTGAGTATCGCTCGAATGAGGAGCTCCGCAAAGAGGGGCTCATTAAATAATGGATAGTAAGACAGTTCGAGTATTCTGCGTTTCGATCACTTTTGCTCTGGCAGTCAACCTTTTTCCTCCGACGTACGCTCTGGAAGATACTTCAGATTCCAATAGTCACAGCGTCGTAGATATAGCCAATGAAGACGGTTATGCAACAGCAGATACCGATGAGGAAGTGAACCTGTCCCCTGCCCAGGAAAATACTGCTGTATCTAGTATCAGAGTGACCGCAGAAGAGCTAGAAGCCGCATTTAACGCAACTCATCGTCTCATGCGTGACAGTAAGGGAGATGAATACTACGCTTCAACTACCGATAAAGATTCCTGCGTTACTCCCGATAACCGACCAGGGCGATATTCTCACACCCGCATGATGCTCGACGACGGCAACGACTACACCGGATACTACAGCCCCTCCGGCCTCGGCACCTTCTGCATCCCAGCAGAATCCCGCACCCTAACCGCCAATAACCCCGGAGAGCCCCGCAAGCCAAGCCCTGCCGAGATGCTTCAAGAAATTGAAGACAAATTCGCTAACACCGATATCCGACCCCCGATTCTCAAACAGTCCTATAACTCCGGTAACGGCACCGGTAGGGCTAAGGGCGACCCGAATGTTTATAAGGGCGACAACGTCAATTTCTATGCTGAAGCCCCGACCGCTTATTGGGAAGGTGAGCTTTCGGTCGGTCATGTTGAAATCGAGTCTTACCCGGTACAAATGACCGTCCAGTACGGCAACGGTGACGAGGGCACGTCATACACCATTGGCGAACCTATTTACCCGAAGTCAGGCTCGAAAGCACGACCGACTGCGACCAGTTATGTGTATAAGCGTTCGGGTAATTTCCACGCGTATGCGACGGTATCTTATGCTGGCCGTTACCGGGTTAATGGTGGCTCATGGCAGGCTATGCGTACTGTCGTTAAGAAGGATACCGTTGACCCACTACTGGTGCGTGTGTGGTGGGTTGATGTGGGCCGTGTCGGCGGCACCTGCGATGAAGACGACACCCGCTGGGGTTGCAAGAACGACCCGACGATGGGTAAGAAGGATAACCCGAACCCGCGTCTGCGCAAGGCAGATGTTCGTACCGGTCAACGCTGGCACCTGAACGATAATGGCGATGGGGATACGGAGTATTCGTTGCATCGTTCCTGGCCTGACATGTAAGCGGTTTTCCCACCGCGTATGGCAACGCAAGAGCATCAGCGAGACCCGCTTGGCCTGGGTCATTCCGCGGAGACTGGTTTCCAGTAACGGGTTAGTGACTTTAGGCAGGGATAAAACCTCAGCTTAGAGTCACTAACCTATCGCTGAATTTCCTACCCATGAACCGATTTTCGCGTGCCTTGCCTAAGTGATTCACCAGCCCTTTCTCAATTGTCGGGGGGCTGTGGCTTGGTGGGTCTTCCGATTTCTTGCCAACGTTCACCGCCCCTTCAAACACGAAGAAGCCACATATGTTTCGAGAAGCCACGATAGTGGTGGCTTTTCGAAACACATGTGGCTTCTCGGTGTTATTCAGGCAGTAGCCCGGAGCACTAGCATCCAACAGCCAGCGCCCCGGGCACCCGTTGGCTAGACCCTAGTTGCCGAAGCCCTGCAGGGTTGCGGCCCAGGCGCGGCGCGCCTCCAGAGCTTCCTTGGCCTTGGCGATCTTCTTGGAGTCGCCGCCCTTCTCAGCTGCGGCCAGCTCTGCCTCCAGTTCGGCGAGGGAGTCCTCGATCTGTGCGAGCAGGGAGTTCGCGCGTGCCGCCTTGGCGGGGTCGTTGCGCTTCCACTTTGCCTCTTCGGCGCCGTTGATTTCGTCCTGAATACGGCGCAGCTCGCCATCCACGCGACGCAGGTCGTTGCGGGGCACGCGGCCAGCCGCATCCCAGCGATCCAGAATCTTCTCGAAGGCGGCCTTTGCTGCCTCAATATCCTCAACGGGTAGGAGCGCGCGGGCCTCCTCCAGCAGTGCCTCCTTGACCTTCAGGTTCTCGGCGTAGACTGCGTCCTGCGCGGCCTCAGCCTCGTGGCGGGCGTTGAAGAACACGTCCTGAGCGGCACGGAAACGAGCCCACAGCTTGTCGTCCTCACGGCGGTGACCGCGCGGAACCTGCTTCCAGGCGCGCATCAGCTCACCGTACGCGCGGGAGGTCTCAGACCAATCGGTCGAGGTGGACAGCTCCTCGGCGCGAGCAATCAGCTCTTCCTTCGCGCGCTTGATGCGTGCGTTGCGGTCGTCCAGCTGGGAGAAGTGTGCGCGGCGGTTGCGGTCGAAGGTGGTGCGGGCGGCGCGGAAACGCTTCCACAGCTCGTCCTCCACGCTCTTGGCCAGGTGAATCTCACGCTGAGCCTTCTTCCACGCCTCGAACAGCTCGTTCATGCGGGCATGCGAGTTCTTCCAGTGAATCTGGTCGGGGTCCTGGCCGGCAATCTGCTCGGCCTCGGCCACAATCTCTTCACGCACGGCCAGGGCACGTTCACGGTTCTCGGTGCGGGCCTGCTGCTGCTTCTCGCCAAGTTCGGCGATCTGCTCAGCGAGGGAGACGAGGCGCTTCTGCAGGCCGGAGTAGTCGCCGACCATGTTGCGCACGCCAATCTGCGAGCCGATGGAGGCGATGCCCTTCTGCAGATCCGCAGCGGGGGCGTTATTGGCCAGGCGCGACTCGAGCAGGGCGACCTGCGCCTCAACGTTTTCAAACTTACGGGCGAAGTAGCTGAGCGCTTCATCTTCGGATGCGCCGGGCAGCTGACCTACGGCGTACTCTTCGCCATCGACAATGACGAAGACATGGCCGTCCTCGGAGACGCGACCAAACTGGCGGGCCTTCTCGAGGTTTACAGTGTCGTCGGATTTGGTAGTCACCGCTATAACTCTTTCACTCGGGGGTGCCGGATGCGGGGAGCGCCTTCGCGCCGTCTCGCCGAGGCGTGGGCCGCGGCCAGCCGCGGGGCACCCGTTGGGTTGTGCGTGTGCACCTCCTAAGCATAGCCGGTACGGGCCTCGCGTGAGTAGTGTCCGGTCGTGTTGTGTTCGTGGCGAACCGCCCGCCGCCGCACATGTGGGCTCCGGCTATTCCGTTGAGCCGCTACCTGCGTTGCCTCCGTTGCCGCGTATGCGAACCGCCGCCGCTACGCGTGCCCGCGGGTGCTTCGGCTTGAATCGACCAACGTGCCCCTGCGGAGGGCCGCCGCCGGCATCACTCACACCGGCAATCAGCCAGGTAGTACCATCCCGGCGCATCGCTTCGGCCCCTAACCGCCGTCGTCACGTTCAGGCGCGCCGCTCGCGAGTGTTGGCACGGGGACGAGCGGTTCACTCTGTCCGCGTGCGAGCCCCCGCCGTGCGTGCGGGTGTTGGTATGATGATAGATATGCCCGGCACCGTAGAGCGCCGGGGTTTTGTTGTCGAGTTCTTTATCAAGGAGTAGAGCGCATGGCTCGCAAGGCGTCGCTGTCTGGTTTCCCCGAGTATCTTCCGGCTGAACGACTGGTTGAGAACCACGTTCTCGACACCCTGCGTGAGACTTTTGAGCTGCACGGTTTTTCCCCGATTGAGACTCGTTCGGTAGAGACCATCGAGCAGCTGCTGCGCAAGGGCGAAATCGACAAGGAAGTGTACGCCATCTCGCGCCTGCAGGAGGACGACTCCGCGAAGGCCAAGGAGAAGCTGGCCCTGCACTTTGACCTGACCGTGCCGTTTGCCCGCTACGTGGTGGAGAACGCCGGCTACCTGAACTTCCCGTTCTCGCGTTACCAGATTCAGAAGGTCTGGCGTGGCGAGCGCCCGCAGGAGGGCCGCGCCCGCGAGTTCACCCAGGCAGATATTGACGTGGTTGGCGACGGCGAGCTGCCGTTCCGTTACGACGTGACCCTCGCGCTGGTCGTTGTCGATGCGCTGTCGAAGCTGCCGATTCCCGATTTCAAGCTGCGCGTGAATAACCGCAAGCTGGCCGAGGGCTTCTACCTGGGCCTGGGCCTGACCGACACCGCGGCCGTGCTGCGCTCCATCGACAAGCTGGAGAAAATTGGTCCCGAGCGCGTGGCCGAGGAGCTTCAGTCCGAGGCCGGTGCGAGCGCGGAGGCTGCCGCTGCCGCCCTGGAGCTGGCCCAGATTCGTACCGAGGATGCATCCTTCGTGGAGCAGGTGCGTGAGCTGGCCGCCAAGTATTCGGTAGAGCACGAGCTGCTGGATCAGGGTCTTGCCGAGCTGGCCGAGGTCATTGAGGAGGCGGCCCGCCGTGCGCCGGGTAAGGTGCTGGCCGACCTGTCGATTGCCCGCGGTCTGGACTACTACACCGGCACCGTATACGAGACCGTGCTGGTCGGCCACGAGTCGCTGGGTTCGATTTGCTCGGGTGGTCGCTACGAGTCGCTGGCCTCGAACGGCAAGAAGACCTACCCGGGCGTGGGCCTGTCCATCGGTGTGACCCGAGTGGTGGCTCGCATCCTGTCGCAGGGCTTCGCGCAGGCGAGCCGCAAGGTGCCTTCGGCCGTGTTCGTGGCCCTGACGAATGATGAGGGCTGGTCCGCCGCGAACGATGTTGCGGATGCACTGCGCGCCCGCGGCATCGCCTGCGAGGTTTCAGCGAACGCCGCGAAGTTCGGCAAGCAGATTAAGTACGCCGAGAAGCGCGGTATTCCGTTCGTGTGGTTCATCTCTTCGGATGAGTCGGGCGCCCCGGTTCACGAGGTGAAGGATATCCGTTCGGGTGAGCAGGTGCCCGCCGACCCGAATTCGTGGATGCCGCCGGCTGAGGATCTGCACGTTCAGATTGTGCGTGCTGAGGGCCTGTAAATACCTGTAATACCCGTATTATCTGGCCGCTGTAATTTTAAGCCCGTATAGATGTGTACCCGCCCGGTGGGGAGGATGTTAGCCTCCCTGCCGGGCGGGTTTTGCGTGGTCTAGTGGCGGGGGAGTCTAGTAACTCGGTGGGTGGTTTAGTAACCCGGTGGATGGGCTAGTCGCGTTTGGGATGGTTAAGACCCACCCCAAACGCGGCTAAACCACCCACAAACCGAAACCGCGACCCATTGAGAGGCGACCGAGTTCACCGCAGAAGCAACCTCCGCAGGTGCGCCACGACTTCCGGTTCCTTCTGGAAGATGTCGGCCCAGGTCAGGTGTATAACCGTCCATCCGGCGCGGGTGAGCGCCCGGTCGCGGGCCGCCTCCTGCCGGTCTCGACCCGGGTAATCGACGTACTTCTGCTCGCCGTCAAACTCGAGAATGACCCGTAGCTCGGGCCAGGCGAAATCCGTTCGGTAGCGTCGACCCTCGCACACAATCGGGTACTGGGTCACGGGGGAGGGCAGCTCGTGCTCCATGAGTAGGCACCGAGTGAGGCTTTCGCCGGCCGACTCGCTGGATGCATCCATCGCCCGGACAACGAGCGGCCCATTCGAGCGGCCGCGCCTCGTAAGGTGCGTGAGGGCGTCGGTCACAGCCTCGGGCGTCAGGAGCCCCCGTCGCATCACGGAGTCGGTCAGCACCACGGCGTTCCGAAAAGGCATGGTCCGCACGCAATCCTGCAGCGTGCGAGTCACTGTTGTGACGGGAATGGATGTGCCCGGAATTATGGTCACCTCGCCGGGTTCAAGAGTAAATCGGTACCGACGGATTCGCCCTCGGTCCGAGGGACTTTTAGCGTTGCTGCACACGTTGAGCCTTGCCGGAACGGCTATCAGGTCGAGCCCCCAGAGCGCCGCGGCTGATTCGTGCGAGAAGATTCCTCGAAGGCCGGCCTTGTGGGCGGCGATGCATCGTACTCGAAGCCGATCATCGTCTCGAAGGCCGGTAGCATCGGAGGCGTAGATGTAGGCTCCTCGCTGAATACGTTGCAGGGTCCCGGAGGCTATCAGTCTGTTGACTTCCCTCGCGCCGATTCCCCGCAGTTTAAGGATGCGCGTGGTCAGCACAAGGGAGTACAGTTCGACGGTTCGTGGGGTGGAGGCGGTTAGGGAGTTCATACCCATCAGGCTGTCATATCGCGGCCGTTGCACGTGGCGAAAATCAAAATCTGTGGATAACTCGGCTGAAGACGAAGAAGGTTGCCCATCCACAGGGGAGGGATTCGTCCCGTTGGGTGGATTCTGGGTGATCTAGTATCGGGGTCTGAGTAGTCCGGCGGGTGGTTTAGTCACTCAAAGCGTGGTTTAGTCGCATCCGCGGTGGGTCTTAACCACCCCAAACGCGACTAAACCACCCACAAACCCAAACCGCTCCTCGCAGCCCCTACCAACCTCCTTCCGCGAGAGAGTCCATACCCCGGCCCGGCAAGACGGGCTACAATGGATGAGGCGCACGCAGTGTGCGCATATCATCAACCGCGAGTACCCGGCTACTGTCTATAGTCGTGAGGTGCCCGCTATGAAAGGAATGTCTGTGCTTCGCACTCACACCAACGGCGAGCTGACCGCCGCAAACATTGGAGAGACCGTCACCCTGACCGGTTGGGTGGCTCGTCGCCGCGACCACGGTGGCGTCGCCTTCGTTGACCTGCGTGACCGCGAGGGCGTCACCCAGTGCGTTTTCCACAACGAGGCGGACTTTGAGCACCTGCGCAACGAGTACGTTCTGCGCGTGACCGGTAAGGTTTCCAAGCGCCCGGAGGGCAACGAGAACCCGAACCTGGCCACCGGTGAGATTGAGGTTGAGGTGTCCACCGTTGAGGTGCTGAACACCGCGGCCCCGCTGCCTTTCCAGATTGACGAGCACGTTGAGGTGGGTGAGGAGGCGCGCCTGCGCTACCGCTACCTGGACCTTCGCCGCCCGGAGCCGGCTCGCATCATGCGCCTGCGTTCGGACGCGAACCGTGCGGCACGCAACCTGCTGGCCGAGGACGGCTACATTGAGGTTGAGACCCCGACCCTGACCCGTTCCACCCCCGAGGGTGCACGCGACTTCCTGGTGCCGGCTCGTCTAGCTCCGGGTTCGTGGTACGCTCTGCCGCAGTCCCCGCAGCTGTTCAAGCAGCTACTGCAGGTGGGCGGTATTGAGAAGTACTACCAGATTGCCCGCTGCTACCGTGACGAGGATTTCCGTGCGGACCGTCAGCCTGAGTTCACTCAGCTGGACATTGAGGCTTCGTTCGTTGACCAGGAAGACATCATTGACCTGGGCGAGCGCATCGTTGAGGCTGTGTGGAACCTGATTGACGTGAAGGTTCCCCGCCCGATTCAGCGCATGACCTACAAGGATGCGATGGAGAAGTACGGTACGGACAAGCCCGACCTGCGCTTCGGCCTGGAGCTGACCGAGCTGACCGAGTACTTCAAGGACACCACTTTCCGCGTGTTCAAGGCTCCCTACGTGGGCGCCGTTGTGATGCCCGGTGGCGCATCCCAGCCCCGCCGCACCCTGGACGCTTGGCAGGAATGGGCTAAGCAGCGCGGCGCTAAGGGCCTGGCTTACGTTCTCATTCAGGAGGACGGTGAGCTGACCGGTCCGGTGGCTAAGAACATTACTGACGCTGAGCGTGCTGGCCTGGCTGAGGCTACCGGCGCGAAGCCCGGCGACTGCATCTTCTTCGCTGCTGGTGAGGCTAAGGCTTCCCGCGCGCTGCTGGGTGCTGCTCGTGTTGAGATTGGTCACCGTACCGGCCTGATTAAGGACGGCGAGTGGTCCTTCGTATGGGTTGTTGACGCCCCCATGTTCGAGTCTGCTGCTGAGGCTACTGAGTCCGGTGACGTGGCTCTGGGTCACTCCGCGTGGACTGCTGTGCACCACGCGTTCACCTCCCCGAAGCCCGAGTTCATGGATACTTTCGACACCGACCCGGGTTCGGCTCTGGCCTACGCTTACGACATTGTCTGCAACGGCAACGAGATCGGTGGCGGTTCGATCCGTATTCACCGCCGCGACGTGCAGGAGCGCGTGTTCGCCGTGATGGGCATTGGTGAGGAAGAGGCTCAGGAGAAGTTCGGCTTCCTGCTGGATGCGTTCAAGTACGGCGCACCGCCCATGGGTGGTATTGCGTTCGGTTGGGACCGTGTCGTGTCTCTGCTGGCTGGCGTTGAGTCGATCCGCGAGGTTATCGCGTTCCCGAAGACCGGTAACGGCTACGATCCGCTGACCGCCGCACCCGCTCCGATTACCCCGGAGCAGCGTAAGGAAGCCGGCGTGGACTTCAAGCCGAAGAAGAAGGACGAGGAGTAATCTTCTCCAGTCTTTGGTCTTGCACCCCGTGCGGGGTGCGGGGCTGTGCGGCGATTATCTGGCGGGGCATTGAGTTCCGGGCTGTGAGGCTCGGGTCTTGCCGGGATCGCCGTTGAGGGTGGGCTGCGTATTCTGCTGTGCAGGGTCGCAGCCCACCTTTTTGCCAATGGATACGCGAGAGAACAGCGGGAGGGGAGCATGCGCATCCTGATTGCCGGCCCGAGCGGTAGCGGTAAGACGACGTTTGCGGCGCGGTTGGGGCGCATCCTGGACATTCCGCACACGGAGATGGACTCGCTGCACTGGGGGCCGAACTGGACCCCACGCCCTAGCTTCGAGGCGGACGTTCAGGCGCTCATCGAGCGGCCCGCGTGGATTACGGAGTGGCAGTATCCGCAGGTGCGTGGCCGCCTGTTGGAGCGCGCGGACGTGGTGATTTACCTGCGCTATAGCCGCGCGGTGGTCATGTGGCGCGTGGTTCGCCGGACGGTGCGCCGCGCGGTGACGGGTCAGAAGCTGTGGGCGGATAATGTGGAGCCGCCGCTGTGGAATATTCTGCGGGACCCGGACAACATGATTCGGTACACGTGGAGGAGCTACCCGCACGTGGGCCAGCTGCTGGCAGAGGCTCGCGGGCAGCATCTGCAGAAGCGTTTTATTGAGTTCCGTACCCCGCGGGCGGCGAACCAGTTTTTGCGTGCCGTGCAGCTGCGCGGCGTGCTCTGAGGCGGCTACCTCTAGAACTGCGGCTCCTTCTAAACCGACCGCCGCGGATGGCGTCGAAAGAGATGCTCGAGCCCGGCGAAAGCCGGCTCCAAATGAAAGGTGAACGATGCGAGTAGTTATTCAGCGCGTAACCCGCGCGGCGGTGCGCGTGAACGGCGAGACGGTCGGCGCGATTGATAGGCCCGGCTACCTGGTGCTGGTCGGCATCACCCACGGCGACGGCGCGGCCCAGGTCGCGAAGCTGGCCGATAAGACTGCGAACCTGCGCCTGCTGGAGGGGGAGAAGTCCCTGCTGGATGAGAGCGCGCCCGTGCTGGCGGTCAGCCAGTTCACCCTCTACGGGGATGCGAAGAAGGGCCGCCGCCCCTCCTGGTCTGCCGCCGCGCCCGGTGCGGTGAGCGAGCCGCTGTTCAACGACTACGTTCAGGCGCTGCGCGGCCACGGCCTGCACGTTGAGACGGGCGTGTTCGGCGCGGACATGCAGGTGGAGCTCATCAACGATGGCCCGGTGACCCTGATTCTCGACAGCGAGACCCTCTAAGCCGGCGCCCTCGAGGGGCTAGTTCAGCGCCCTCGTTGGGCTAGCGGATTGCCCCGGATCTGTAACTTTACCCCTGGGTTATGAACCCGCGGCGAAGACACTAACCTATCGAAACCCCATCGAAAACCCCGTTGATAAAACCCGTGGCTTCACGCCGCGAGCTAAATCCACGCCTGTAAATCCCCCCGCGCCCGCCTCAAGCCTTTGAAACGATAGAGTAAGACTATGGCTGATTCCCTCTTTGATCTTGAGTTGCCCGACGACGGGGACCGCGTGAGCCTGATTGGTGCGCCCGCCGAGGAGCCCGCCTCCTCGCGTGCCTCGATGCCGCGTGCGCGCTCTGCCCGTTCGGCGTCCCGCGCACCCCTGGCGGTGCGTATGCGTCCGCGCACGATTGATGAGGTTCTCGGCCAGGAGCACCTGCTGACTCCCGGTGCGCCCCTGCGCGTGTTGGCGGGGGAGAACGCCGGCCCGGCTGGCCCGTCCTCGGTGATTCTGTACGGCCCTCCGGGTACGGGTAAGACCACTCTGGCGCATGTGATTGCGCGCGCGCCGGGCCGCAAGTTCGTGGAGCTTTCGGCGATTACCGCGGGTGTGAAGGACGTTCGCGCGGTCATGGACCAAGCGCTGCTCGACCGCGACATGTATGGCACGACCACCGTGCTCTTCCTCGATGAGATTCACCGTTTCACGAAGGCCCAGCAGGATGCGCTCCTGCCCGGCGTGGAGAACCGCTGGGTGATTCTGGTGGCGGCTACGACGGAGAACCCGTCGTTCAGCATTATTTCGCCGCTACTGTCGCGCTCGCTGCTGCTGCGGGTTCATTCGTTGGAGCAGTCCGATATTGAGCGGCTGATTGACCGTGCCCTGGCCGATCCGCGTGGTTTTGACGGTGCGGCGGTCATTGATGAGGATGCGCGCGCCCACCTTGCGGCGGTTTCTGGAGGCGATGCTCGCCGCTCCCTGACCTCGCTGGAGGCGGCGGCTGCGATTGCGTTTAGCGAGGCCGAAGCTGCGGGCGCTGGTGCTGTAGAAACCGGCTCCGCAGAAACCGCCGAAACCAACCCGGCTGAGAATGACCCCGCTCAGTCCGACCCTGCGCAGCCCGACCCCGCCGAGGGCTCAGATGAACCGGCGGGGGAGAAGTCCCTGGAACCCGCCGCCCCCGTGCGTATTACCCTCGCCCACGCCGTGGAGGCGGTGGACCGCGCCGCAATTCGTTACGACCGTTCGGGTGACCAGCACTATGACGTGGTGAGCGCGTTCATCAAGTCCATGCGCGGCTCCGACGCGGATGCCGCGGTGCACTATCTGGCGCGCATGTTGGAGGGCGGCGAGGACCCGCGCTTCGTGGCGCGTCGCATCATGATTCTGGCGAGTGAGGATATTGGTCTGGCCGATCCGCAGGCCCTGCAGGTGGCGACGGCCGCGGCGCAGTCGGTGGCGCTGGTGGGCATGCCAGAGGCGCGCATTATCCTCTCGCAGGCGGTGATTTATTGTGCGCTCGCGCCGAAGTCGAACGCCGCCTACAACGCGATTAACCGCGCGATTGCGGATGTGCGTGCGGGCGCCTCGGGTCAGGTTCCGGTGCACCTGCGCGACGCTCACTATGCGGGGGCTAAGCAGTTTGGTCACGGCGACGGCTACATTTATGCGCACGATGCGCCGGGTCACGTGGCGGCGCAGCAGTACTTGCCGGATACCCTGCGCGGCACGGTGTACTACGAGCCGACTCAGCACGGTTTTGAGCGTACGTTGACGGAGCGTCGTGAGCGTATCCGCAGGATTCTTGACGGCGGCAACTAGCCGCGCGTATCAACCACACGAAACTAACCGCGCCGGTTCACCGCGCGAACTAGCCGCGGCGCGCGCTTGCCGCGCAGACTACTCGCGCAGACTAGCCGTGCTCATTAGCCGCGCGGGCCGGTTGGCTGAGCGGTTTAGCCGCATGAATTAGCCGCGCGGGCTTATCACGTAAACCACTTGCGCCGGCCCGTCTATAGGACAGCAGACAGTGAGTACACGCAAAATGCGGTGCGCAGTACCTCGGTCGTACTGCGCACCGCATCAGAGTTTGAGTTGTGATAGATGTCTTGACCGTCGGCCAATCCCGGAAGGGCGGACGCCAAGCTTGTACGCCTAGTCTAGGCGATGCGAGAGCTCGAAGGCAAGCTAATCCCATAGATTCACAGGTTAAAAATAACGGAATGATTACAATCCAACATCTGCACCAGGTCTGCACCAGGCAATTTTGCGAGGAAGGCTCCCCTAAATGCTTCTGACGGGTGTAAATATTCTTCGTGGGGTTCGTGTGGGTATATGTCAAAAACCCACACAAACGGCAATTTAAACTAAAGATTCCCCAAAAGGCTGGTAAAGCCGGGGCGCATCCGGTAAGCTTGACGGGTCTGGCAATTGCTATGCCTGCATCCGTGCGAGCATGAGTAATGTAGCAGCGAGGTACTCTGCCTCGCGCTCTCCGCCTCACCGCCGCGCAGCAACGACCGAATCGGTCGCGCGCGGGCCACGGCGAGGTCACCCGAGGAGGCCAGTATCCAAACAGACCGAGGCCCCACCCGTGAGGGTGCAGGAGCCTCACATAGAAAGGTAGATTGTGGCTAAGCACAACCGCACCCGCCGTACCGTGCGTCAGTCCCGTGCCCTGGGCATTGCACTGACCCCGAAGGCAGAAAAGTACCTCGAGCGTCGTCCCTACGGCCCCGGCCAGCACGGTCGTGCCCGCAAGAAGGCTGACTCCAACTACGCTACCCAGCTGAAGGAAAAGCAGCGTCTGCGCGCTCAGTACAACATCCGCGAGGCACAGATGCGCCGCGCATACCTCGAGGCAAAGCGCCTTGAGGGCCAGACCGGTAAGAACCTGGTCGAGCTGCTCGAGACCCGCCTCGACGCCCTGGTTCTGCGTGCAGGTTTCGCCCGCACCATTGCTCAGGCACGTCAGATGGTTGTTCACCGTCACATTCTGGTTGACGGCGTTCGCGTGGACCGCCCCTCGTTCCAGGTCAAGCCCGGCCAGCTGATCCACGTTCACCCCAAGGCTGAGAAGACCACCCCCTTCCAGGCTGCGGCTGCTGGCGAGAACCAGGCAGTTCTGCCCGAGGTTCCGGCATACCTGAACGTTGAGATTGAGAAGCTGCACGCAAAGCTTGAGCGCAAGCCCAAGCGCGAAGAGATCCCCGTGATCTGCGACGAGCAGCTGGTCGTTGAGTACTACTCGCGTCTGGCATAATCTCGATTTTTCGAGAAGCAACCCGTTCCGTACCGTTTCGGTGGGGGACGGGTTGTTCCCGTTTAACGCACGGGTTTTTGGGGTTTATACACCAGAGGGCGGTGGTGCCGCTGAACCTGTGAATCTTCCGTCGCTGGGAGTTTCATGAGAGTTTAAGGGGCGCGAGAAGGAATTTTCGACTAGAATAAGGGATTGAACTGTGTAGGCAGTCCGACCGATGCGCCACGGCGGCGCGCCGGTGAGTACGACTATTGACAAGCACCATGCGTTACGCGAAATGAGGTACAGATGACTGGCGGAGATATTGCAGGCCTGATTGCGGCGGGAGTTTTCGCGATTCTTGTGGCGCTGCTGGCCCTTCCCATTATTCGCCTGACCAAGGTGTTTGATGAGCTGATTGTAACGATTCGTTCGCTCAACCAGAGCACCGCGCCGCTCATTGAAGAGGTGACCCGCACCGTGGTGACCACCAACGAGCAGCTCGAGAAGGTTGACGACATCACCTCGAACGTTTCGGATGCCTCCGCGAACGTTTCGGCCCTGTCCTCGCTGGTGACCTCGACCGTGGGCCAGCCGCTGATTAAGGTGGCTTCCTTCTCCTATGGCGTGCGCCAGGCCTTCCGCGGCGGCAACAAGTCCGGCCAGCAGGGTGGCACCTCCTCGACCGCGGGCGGTGAGAACTAATGGGTCTGCTCCGTTCCGTTCTTCTGCTTGGTGCCGGTGCCGCGGCGGGCTACCTTGCCTCCCGACGAGCCTCCTCTTCGGAGCCCGCACAGCGTACCCCCGGCAGCGCCCTGCTCAAGCGTGAGCACGGTGAGCTTGCCCTCAACCCGGAGTCTCAAATGGCAAAATTCTTCGATTCGCCCCTCGGCAAGCCCTTGCAGCCCTACGCGCTGAAGGCCGTCGAGTTCGCCGCTCGCGTGCGCGAGGGTATGCAGGAGAAGGAGATGGAGCTCAACGCCAAGGTGGAGCGCCAGAAGCAGGACCTGCGTCCCGGTTCCCTCGACACCTGGGAGAGGGGCATGAGCACGACCGAGATTGAGGCCGCAAACCGCCGTATTGCCGAGCGTGAGCTCATTGAGGTGGAGTCGCAGATCGCCTCGCTGGAGAAGGCGCGCGAGCAGCGCATCGCCCGCGATCGCGAGCTCGGGGATGACTTCTTCAACTAATTAGACTTTGGCCGAAAGGCCGCCGTCTACCGAACCGATCTGCCCGTCGCGTGAGGGCGTTAGAGGGGCCCATAATGGCCCCTCGATTAGCCATTTTGCGCGCGGAGAGGCACCATAGGTCAGTAGACTATTTAGAATTTCGCACAGATTATTCAAAGGAACGAGATGCTCTCACAGGAGATTTCCAAGCGCTGGATCGATTTCTTCGCTTCCCGCGGCCACACCGTGGTGCCTTCGGCATCGCTGATTTCGAACGAACCCGGCGCCATGTTCACCATCGCCGGCATGGTTCCGTTCATTCCCTACTTCCTGGGCCGTGAGACCCCTCCGTTCTCCCGCGCGACCAGCGTGCAGAAGTGCATCCGCACCCTGGACATCGAAGAGGTCGGTAAGACCGCACGTCACGGTACCTTCTTCCAGATGGCTGGTAACTTCTCCTTCGGCGATTACTTCAAGGAGCAGGCGATTCCCTTCGCCTACGAGCTGCTGACCACCCCGCAGGATCAGGGCGGCTTCGGCCTGGACCCCGAGCGCCTGTGGGTCACCATTTACGAGGGTGACGACGAGGCCTTCGACATCTGGCACAACAAGGTGGGCTTCCCCGCCGAGCGTATTCAGCGCATGGGCATGAAGGAAAACTACTGGTCCACCGGCCAGCCCGGCCCGGCAGGCCCCGACTCCGAGATTTTCTACGACCGCGGCCCCGCCTACGGTAAGGAAGGCGGCCCGGCGGCTGACGACGACCGCTACATCGAGATCTGGAACCTCGTGTTCATGCAGTACCAGCGTGGCGAGGGCATCGGCAAGGACGACTTCGAAATTCTGGGCGACCTGCCCAAGAAGAACATCGATACCGGTCTGGGCGTTGAGCGCCTGGCAATGCTGCTGCAGGGCGTCGAGAACTTCTACGAGACCGACCAGGTTCGCCCCGTGCTGGATGCTGCTTCTAAGCTCTCCGGCAAGAAGTACCACGGCTCCGAGTCCGCCGAGGACGAGGGCTACGAGGACGACGTGCGCATGCGCGTTGTGGCCGACCACATCCGCTCCTCGCTCATGCTGATTGCCGACGGCGTGACCCCCTCGAACGAGGGTCGCGGCTACATTCTGCGCCGCCTGATGCGCCGCGCAATCCGCGCTATGCGCCTGCTGGGCGTTACTGAGCCCTGCCTGCCCGTGCTGTTCCCGGCTTCGCGTGACGCGATGAAGGGTGCTTTCCCGTACGTGGCTGACGACTTCGAGCGCATCTCCCGCATTGCGTACGCTGAGGAGAAGGCGTTCCTGCACACCATTGAGACCGGTACTGAGCGCCTGGAAGAGGCTGTTGCTGCCGCTAAGAAGGACGGCTCCAACGCTGTTTCCGGTGCTGAGGCGTTTGCTCTGCACGACACCTACGGCTTCCCGATTGACCTGACCCTCGAGATGGCCGCCGAGGCCGGCGTGAAGGTTGACGAGAAGGCCTTCCGCGAGCTGATGGCCGAGCAGCGTCACCGTGCGCAGGCTGACGCCAAGGCTAAGAAGGGCGCCTTCGCCGACCTTTCCGAGCTGCGTAAGCTCGTGGACGAGCGCGGCTCCGTCTTCACCGGTTACACCGAGCTGCGCACCGAAACCAAGCTGCGCGCCATCCTGGTGGACGGCGTGTCCGTGCCCGCCGCTAAGGCCGGCGACAAGATCGAGGTCGTCCTGGACGAAACCCCGTTCTACGCCGAGGCCGGTGGCCAGGCAGCCGACACCGGTGTTATCACCGGTAACGGCTTCATCATTGACGTTCAGGACGTTCAGCAGCCCGTCAAGGGCCTGAGCGTTCACCGCGCCATCGTGCGCGAGGGCGAGGTTCACGTCGGTGCCGATGTTGTGGCACAGGTTGACGTGCAGCGCCGCCGCGACGGTGAAAAGGCACACTCGGGTACCCACATCATCCATGCCGCCCTGCACCAGGTGCTCGGCAACGAGGCTACTCAGCGTGGCTCCTTCAACAAGGAAGGCTACCTGCGTTTCGACTTCGCGTGGAACGAGGGCCTGTCCGAGTCCGCTAAGCGTGAGGTTGAAGAGGTCGCTAACCTCGCGATCCGCGATAACCACGAGGTGATTACCCGCGTGATGCCTCTGGCCGAGGCGAAGGCTCTGGGCGCCATGAGCCTCTTCGGCGAGAAGTACGGCGACGTGGTGCGCGTGGTTGAGATTGGCGGCGACTTCTCCCGCGAGCTGTGCGGTGGTACCCACGTGGGCACCTCTGCAGAGATCGGTTCGCTGTCGCTGCTGACCGAGAGCTCCGTGGGCTCCGGCAACCGCCGCGTCGAGGCCCTGGTGGGTCTGGACTCCTTCAACCACCTGGCAGCTGAGCGCACCCTGGTGAACCAGCTGACCGGCCTGATGAAGGTTCAGTCCTCCGCAGACCTGCCCGAGAAGATTAACCAGACCTTGGCTAAGCTGAAGGCCGCCGAGAAGGAGCTGGCTCAGCTGCGTCGCGAGAAGCTGCAGGCCGAGGCCGGCAAGCTTCTGGAGAACGCACAGACCATCGGTTCTGTTCGCGTTCTGGCGCATGACGCTGGCGAGCTGGACGCTAACGGCGTTCGTGAGCTGGCTCTGGATCTGCGTTCGCGCTTCGGCTCCGAGGCTGCGGTTGTTGCTGTGGTGGGTGTGGCTAATGGTCGCCCCGTCGTCCTGGTGGCAACCAACGAGGGTGCTCGTGAGGCTGGCGTGAAGGCTGGTGCTCTGGTCCGCGTCGCTGCCGGTGTTCTCGGCGGCGGTGGCGGCGGTAAGGACGACGTCGCTCAGGGTGGTGGCCAGGATGCATCCAAGATTGGTGCCGCTCTGGACGCCGTTCGCGACGCTATCGCACAGGCTCAGGCCTAAGACATGGCAGAATTCCAGCGCGGAGTGCGGATGGGTGTTGACGTGGGTAAGGCCCGCGTCGGCACCGCCCTCAGCGACCCCGACGGCATCCTCGCCACCCCGCTCAAGACGCTGCGTCGCGACGAGAAGAAGAACTCCGATCGTCGCGTGCTACGCAAGCTGATTGAGGTGAACGAGGTGGTCGAGGTTTTCGTCGGGCTTCCGAAGACCATGCGCGGCGGGGAGTCCTCCTCGACCGAGATGGCTCGGGAATACGCTCAGGCTCTGCGCTCCGAGCTGGACGCCGAAAATAAGACACACATTAACATTTGGCTGGTGGATGAGCGACTCACCACCGTGAGCGCTCACCGTGCACTGCACGAGGCTGGGGTATCCAGCCGAGACTTCAAGACTATGGTTGACCAGGTGGCGGCTGTGAACATTTTGCAGTACAGCCTGGACGCCCTCAAGGCAGGGCAGTCCGTAGCCGGGTACAAGGTGAGCGATCCGGCCCACGAAGAGAACCGATCGCACGAGTTAGAAGGGGCTGCGGTTGGTGCCGTCAATGAAACGGAGAACCTTCAGTGACCGAAAAGAATAAACATTCCGAGGAACACCCCGAAGAGAGCGGTCTGGACCTTTTTCGGCCGACGAAAGCCGACGAGGAAAAAGGCATTACCGGCATTACCTTGGAGCACGAGGTCGTCTCTGTAGCGACCCTGCGTGCTCGCAAGCGCCGTCGCCGCGCCATCATGCTGAGCGCCATGTCGCTCTTCGTGGCGGCCCTGGTGATTATTTCTGCCGCTTTCATCACGCGGTACGATCCGTTCAAGACGCGCGATTACTCCGGCGGCGGTAACGGCACGACCGTGACCTTCACGATCCGCTCGGGCCAGTCCACCGCGCAGGTGGCGAACGAGCTGGAGGCGGCGGGCATCATTGCTGATGCTGATAAGTTCGTTGAGGTGTACACCAAGGAGAGCAAGGGCAAGTACCTGCAGCCGGGCACCTACGAGCTTCAGCAGCACATGAGCAGCTCGAGCGCAATCAACACGATTATCGAGGCGAACAGCAACGTGCTGTACTTGGCGATTCCGCAGGGCAAGCGCGTGACCGAGACCATCGACCTGATCGTTTCCGGTTCTGACGGCGCGTTCACCCGCAAGCAGGTGGAAGAGGCCGTGCAGAACTACACGCAGTACGGCGTGCCGAGCAACTTCCCATCGATTGAGGGTTGGCTGCACCCGGGCGAGTACCGATTCCCGAAGGACACCGACATCAAGAAGGTCATTCAGACCATGGTCGATAAGACCAAGGCCGACCTGAAGGAAGCCGGCGTGAGCGGCGATCAGAAGGCCTTCGAGGTGCTGACCATCGCCTCCATCGTGGAGCTTGAGGCTCAGCCGAAGGACTACGTGGCTGTTGCGGGCATCATTGAGAACCGTCTGAACAACCCGGATGGTGAGACCTCCGGCCTGATTCAGTCGGACGCAACCGTGACCTACGGTCTGGGTATCCGCTCCTACCACCTGACGGAGGAGCAGAAGGCAGACAAGAACAACAAGTACAACACGTACGCGAACAAGGGTCTGCCGAAGGGTCCGATTGGTTCCCCGCAGCTGGCGTCCATCAAGGCCGCCGCCGCTCCGGAGAAGAACCCGTACTACTACTGGGTGACCGTCGACCTGGATTCCGGCGAGACCAAGTACTCCCGCACTTACGCTGAGCACCAGCGTTACGTGGAAGAGTACAACCAGTGGTGCTCGAAGCACCCGGGCCGCTGTAACTAAGCTGTAGCTGATGTAGAGGGCGGGCACCGTTCCCACGAGAGTGGGGCGGTGCCCGCCTTTGCTGTACCCGCTAAAATGGGAGGTGGCCCCCGCGGCCGTCCGTGACCCGGCATTGAGAGCGAAAGAGTATCGATGAAGACTGAACCGTACCGCGAAGCCCCGTATCTTCGCCGCGCCTACGTGCTGGGCCACCCGATTGCCCATTCGCTCTCGCCCGCGCTGCATCGGGCCGCGTACGCGTACCTGGGCGAGGCGAACCTCGAGTACAGTCGCCGCGATACCCTGCCCGATGACCTGCCGGAGATTATGCGCGGCGTGCGTAACCCGGCTGGCACGGAGGACGCCCCGTATATTGCGGGCCTGTCGGTGACCATGCCGCTGAAGACCGCGGTCATTCAGTACTGCGATGAGCTGAGTGAGACCGCCCGCGTGACCGGTGCGGTGAACACGGTGTACCCGCGCGGCGAGAAGGTGCTGGGCGATAACACCGATGTGATCGGCATCGTGAACGCGCTGCGCCACGCGGGTCTGAAGCCGAACCCCGAGCGCGACGAGCCCGCCGTGATTGGCGGGGGAGCGACCGCGATTTCCGCCCTGACCGCCCTGCATAAGCTGGGTTACCGCCGCGCGAGCGTGTACGCCCGTTCGCTGCATAAGCTGGGTGACCTGCAGGCCGTGGCCGAGCGCCTGGGCGTTCAGCTGGAGCAGATTTCCCTATCTGAGCTGCCGCAGAATCTTGCTGAGCGCGGTCATCACCCTGTGAGCTCTACTCTTCCTGCTCATGCGGCGGATGAGTGGGCGAGCCAGCTAAGCGGGCTGAAGGGCGCCTGCGCGACGCACCGGCCGGTACTGCTCGATGTTGCGTATAACCCGTGGCCTTCGGCGCTGGCGAGCGCTTGGGAAGCGAACGGCGGCACGGTGGTTTCTGGTTTGGAGATGCTGCTCTACCAGGCCGTCGAGCAGGTTCTGCTCTTCACGGACCGCACCCTGCAGCCTGCCGAATTGCTGGGCCTGGTGAATGCGATGTGTGCGGCGGTTGATCTGCCGCCTCGTGCTTCCGTTTCGTGAAAAAAACGTGCTTTCACTCGCTCAGTAAACGGGCATTTTATACACTATTTATACACGTGAAGAATTATTATTCCTTCCACCTGCGCGCCGGTGCGGGTGCGATGAAAAGAGGTTAACCTATGGCCCTGCGTTGGCTCACTGCCGGAGAATCCCACGGCGAGGCGCTCGTCGGCATTATTGAGGGCGTTCCCGCCGGTGTGGAACTCACCAGCGACATGGTGCGTGACGCCCTGGCTCGCCGCCGTCTGGGTTACGGCCGCGGTGCCCGCATGAAGTTCGAGGAGGACCGCGTGCGCATCCTCGGCGGTGTGCGTCACGGCCTGACTCAGGGCGGTCCGGTCGCTATTGAGATTGCTAACACCGAGTGGCCCAAGTGGACTGACGTGATGAGCTCCGATCCGGTTGACCCCAAGCTGATTGAGCACCGTGCGCGCAACGCGGCGCTGACTCGCCCGCGTCCCGGTCACGCCGACTTTACCGGCATGCAGAAGTACAACTTCTCTGAGGCTCGCCCGGTGCTGGAGCGCGCCTCCGCACGTGAGACCGCGACCCGCGTGGCGCTCGGCGTGGTCGCCGCTCAGATTCTGAAGGCTCTGGGCGTTGAGCTGGTCTCTCACACCGTGGCTGTGGGCGGCGTGCACGCTCCCGAGGGCGCCCCCATGCCTTCGCCCCGCAACGTTGAGCAGCTGGACGCTGACCCGCTGCGCTGCTTCGACAAGGCAACCTCCGACGCGATGGTTCAGCGCGTGGACGAGGCGCACAAGGACGGCGAGACTCTCGGCGGCGTGGTTGAGGTGCTCGCGTACGGTATGCCTCCCGGACTGGGTTCGTACGTGCACTGGGACCGCCGTCTGGATGCGCGCCTGGCCGCCGCCCTGATGGGTATTCAGGCGATTAAGGGCGTTGAGGTTGGCGACGGTTTCGCGACCGCTGACCGCCCCGGCACTGCCGCTCACGACGAGATTTCCATTGGTGAGCACGGCGTTACCCGCGATACCAACCGTGCCGGTGGTATTGAGGGTGGCATGAGCATTGGCGATTTGTTGCGCGTGCGCGCGGCAATGAAGCCCATTGCGACCGTGCCGAAGGCTCTGAAGACCATTGACACTTCCACCGGTGAAGAGGCTCGCGCCCACCACCAGCGTTCGGACCTGTGTGCTGTTCCCGCCGCCGGCGTGGTGGCGGAGGCTATGGTCGCCCTGGTGCTCGCTGAGGCTGCACTGGAGAAGTTTGGCGGCGACTCGATTGGTGAGACTCGCCGCAACATGGATTCCTACCTGGAGGCCATTCCGGCGTCTCTGGCGTGGGAGTCTAACGTGGCTGGTTGGGACGCGTAGTGCCCCTTCCGGCGGAGTCTGAGGGCCGCGGCGCGAAGGGTCGCGGTTCCGGGGAGGTTTCTGTGGAGCAGGGTGTTCGCCCGGTCGCTTCGAGCCCTCTGGCGCGTATTGCTGCGGCTGCGCAGCGTGCGCGAGGGGGCGCTTCGCCGCGCCCGGAATCCGGTGTACCTGCCGCGGCTGAGCGGGTTGTTGAGGCTGAGCCGCCCGAGGTTACCGCTCGCGAGGCCTCTTCCCGCGAACCCGGTGCGGGTGCCGAACCTAACGCGGGTTCCGAGGCCGCCGGCTCT